>Ga0100403_1001308_pt1 | contig 22732 bp, 24 predicted proteins | sample CryGeymet201501t_FD_83663 | JGI IMG/M metagenome (GOLD analysis project Ga0100403, IMG submission 83663) | Groundwater microbial communities from Crystal Geyser aquifers in Utah, USA - Crystal Geyser metaG 2015-01t | ecosystem: Environmental > Aquatic > Deep subsurface > Groundwater | place... | reverse complement strand
TCTCCTTAGGAATTCTCCATGAGCTGAGCATCTCCGTCGGCCACAGCATCTCCTTACCCTCGGGAACATATTGGGCCAAAACTCGCCTGAGTGCAAAGTGAGTGAGGCCCACCATAGGAGCCAAATAGACATCTAACATGATGTCAGTTAGATGTTTTTTTTGCCCTTGTCCATTGATTAGAGGCCCGGGCGCTGATAAAAGTCTGAAATGATTAGAAAGCCCAAAAACTACCCCCTCAGTCTTCGCCTTGGAATACTTGGAGGAGGACAATTGGCCCGATTTTTAAGCCTAAAGGCCCAAGAAATGGGGATTCAAGTCCGCCTCCTCTGTAAGAGTGAATTTGAACCAGCCGCCCTTGTTACAAAAGATGTTCTCCTCGGAGATCTTCAAAACGATAAGATCAAAGCACAATTTTTAGACCAACTGGATGTGGTCACCTTCGAAAGTGAATTTGTAAACGCAAACCCCCTCCTTATGGGGTCTTCCAGCGCTGTCAAAGTCTTTCCCTCTGTCAAATTGATGGACCAAATTAGAGACCGCAAAACGCAAAAAGAATGGCTTTCCTCAGGGGGGCTTCCAACCGCGCTCGACATCCCATTCAAAGGAAGAAGTGATCTTGTTCAGTACACTCAATTTAACGACAAAACGATTGTCTTAAAGAAACGTCTATTTGGCTACGATGGCTATGGAACCCTTGTTATTCGATCCAACGAAGACCTTCACTTGATTCCAGAAGATTTGAGACCCGAAGAATGGATAGCAGAAGAGCATTGCACCTTTCACCGAGAGCTGGCTGTTTCCATTGCGCGCAACTCTTCAAACCAATTTTATGTTTTGCCTTTTGTAGAAACACACCAAAAAGACTCAAAGTGTGATTGGGTTAAGGGACCCATCCGCTCCTTTAGAGGACGCTCTATCGTGAGTAAATTGAAAAAACTCATGAAAAAATCTGACTATGTTGGACTTTTAACTGCTGAGCTGTTCGACACCCCAAGAGGGCTATTGATCAATGAGCTGGCTCCACGGGTTCACAATTCCGCTCACTACTCTATTGAGGGATTGAAGGTCAGCCAATTCGAGGCTCATCTTCGCGCCGTACTTGGCCTCCCTCTGCCTAAAAAGTCTTTGAGCCTGGGAAAAGGTTTTGCCATGGCCAACTTGATTGGAAGTGAAGAGCTTCCCTCCTCTCAGATCACTCTAGGGTCAAATCCCGATGGATTTATTCACTGGTATGGAAAAGACTTGTCTCGACCAGGACGAAAGCTAGGACATTTAACAGTTATTGGAAATTCAGCCGATAGATCCTTGAAGCAGGTTCTTAAATGGAGAAAGAGTTTTTGGCGATGAAGAAGTTAAAAAAGACAAAAGCTCAAGTGGCTGTGATTATGGGAAGCTCGAATGATCTTCCTGCACTAAAAGACGCCATTAATATTTTAAAAAAATTCGACATTCCGACCGAAGTTGAAGTGGTTTCCGCCCATCGATCGCCTGAATTTATGCAAGACTACGCGAAGGTGGCTCATGATCGAGGCTTAAAAGTCATTATCGCCGGAGCCGGAGGAGCCGCACACCTTCCAGGAATGGTCGCTTCCTTCACCACACTTCCTGTGATCGGTGTGCCCGTCACTGTAGGAAAGCTTGACGGCTTAGATGCCTTGCTCTCCATTGTGCAGATGCCAAAAGGAGTTCCCGTAGCCAGTGTGGGCATTGAGAATGCAATGAATGCCGGACTTTTGGCCGTGAGGATGCTCTCGATCAGCGCGCCCGCTCTGCAGAAGAAACTGTCTCACTACGAGAATTCCTTAAGGAAGAAAGTGGGTGAAATGCAGAAAACCTTAAGAAAGAAGTCTAAATAGTTAGATTTGGACTTACAATGAGTCGACTCTTCTCCGATATAAAATCTGATTGATAACAAATTCAAGCATTATCGGGGAGCCTAGAAATGTCTGATTCCAACACAGAAGAGCAAGCAAAATCGAAAGCCATTGTGCCCGCTAAAGAGCAAATCATTGTGGCTGAGGACTCCGCACCTAATCGAAAAATACTTTGTCATCTTCTTGAAAAGTTGGGCTACGAAGTGATCTCCTGTGAGGATGGAGGAATAGCGTGGGAAGCTCTCTTAAAGGAGGAGTCAAACAACGTGGTGGCCATCATCTCTGATATCATGATGCCTGAGTTGAGTGGCATAGACCTTTTAAAGAAGGTTCGCGCCGAAGAGAGATTCCAAAACCTCCCCTTTGTCCTCGTCACGGCCGTTCAAGAAAAAGAATATATCATTGAAGCGAAAGCACAAAAGGTGAATGGCTACATTCTCAAGCCCGTCACATTCAGTCGAGTCACCGCTAAACTGAAAGAGCTATTTCCAACAAAAAAATTTCCTGAAATTGCGGCGTAAGGGAGCATTGTCCATTGGGTGCCGCAATCAAACTTTCAGAGCAAGATATCACTTCAAGGTTGGATGAACTACCAACTCTGCCCAGCATCGTCTATGAACTGTCAAAGGTGATCAACGACCCTATGTCCTCCACAAAAGATGTGGAAAAACTAATGTCCAATGACCAGAGCTTAACAACAAAGGTTTTAAAGCTGGTCAACTCGGCTTACTATGCCATTCCCGGAGGCGTCTCCTCTCTCTCTCGGGCCATCGCCTACATCGGATTTGATACGGTCAACCAACTCGTTCTGTCCGCTTCTATTCTCTCCGCACTAGAAACAAAGGAGCCAAACGATTTCAAACTCGCAGATTTTTGGAAGCATTGTATAGGCGTGGCACTCGGCGCAGAAACCATTGCCAAATACGTCAGACATCCGACACCCTCTGAAGTCTTTACCTGTGGTCTCGTGCATGACATGGGAAAGGTGGCGACTCTCATCATTTCACCTGAGCTCTTTTTAGAGGTGGTCCATCACGCAGAAACTAAAAAAATCAGTTATCTAGAGGCTGAAAAAGAACTCGATCACCCTCGACATGCTCAAATTGGTTTTGTTCTCTCTGAAAAGTGGAACCTCCCTGCGGAAATTCAGTCCTGCATCAAGTATCACCACCAAGCTGACAGTCAGTTAAGAGGAGGACTAACTCCACAAGTGAATCAGCTTGTCGACCTTGTCTTCTTGTCAAATCTTCTCACTCACGCTTTAAAATTTGGAAATTCTGGGCATTCTAAAGTCTCCGGTGCGCCAAAAGAGGTGATGAAAAGATTGGGGATGGATCCGGAAAAAGATCTCAAGCCTCTACTTTTAAAAATTCGATCCGCACATGAACAAGCCAATGACTTTCTAAGAGTCTTAGGAGGGTGATTTTTTGGGAAGCGAATCCTCGGTCCTAGAACTCTATAAATTTATTGCTGAAGAGGCCCAGCTCGGCTTCGTCGTTTGTGACATCAGTAATTTTGAAGTCAAATACATCAATCGATCCGCCGAGAACTCTCTTTCGAAAAAGATCCAATCCATCCATGAGATGTCTCCAAAGAGTGAGCGCCCTCCGTTTCTTTCTTTTAACGGAAGTCTTCTAGAGCAAGAAGGACTTCACCAGGAGATTCTCGTTCAAAAGGGAGAGACTTGCTTTATAGCAACAATCAACGTCAAAGCCATCGGCCCCCTCGAGGAAAATTTAAGGCTTGTGATGATTCAGGATGTGACGCTTCAAATGAAGCTTCAACGGGAGTTGAATGCTAAGCAGGCTGAACTGAAAATGGCCTTTGAAGATCTTCTCAAACAAAACCAGCAGCTCAAAGAGCTGGATGCCGCGAAGGATAAGTTTATTGCACTGACGACTCACGAGCTAAGAACTCCCGTTTCAGCAATTCTAGCCACAGCGGATGTTCTTAAGTTGGGATTTTATGAAAGCGAAGAAGAATTAAAAGAGTTCATTGGCATGATCCATGAACAAGGGCATCATCTGTTAGAGCTTGTAAACGACATCTTGGACTTTGCCAAAATCCAAGCGGGAAAAATGGACTTCTACATTGAGCCACACGATCTCGTGGAATTTTCCAAATCCCTTTACAAGGGCTTTACCAAAATGGCCGAACAAAATGGTATTGAACTGATTCCATTCAAAATGGAAGAAAAACACATCGGCTACTTTGACTCGCTTCGACTCAATCAGGTCCTCTCAAATATTATAACCAACGCCATTAAATACAACGTCAAAGGTGGGACAGTGACTTTGTCCATCGAGGAGATTGAGGATCACATCAAGATCTCCGTCACGGATACAGGTAAAGGGATCTCTCCAGAGGATCTCAATAAAGTCTTTGATGAGTTTGAAACTTTGGGTCAGGTCTCTCAGCACCACAAGGGCACAGGACTTGGGATGCCCATCAGTAGAAAACTCATTCACGGAATGGGCGGAAGACTTTTGGTCGAAAGTGAGCTTGGAAAAGGCTCGACGTTTTGGGTTGAAGTTCCTAAAAATAAAGTCCTTGAAGAAGAACTTTATCGAAGTCGTCCGACTCAGTTGGACGACTTAGCGGCGTAGTGGCAATTCCTAAAAATAACTTTCTTTTTCTCTTCTTCTTTTTGAGCTCGCAGGCTCCATGCCTTCACCCTCATTTTAAGGCCTAAAGCCTTAAAAGCGCGTCACGCTTGAGGGAGGAAGCTCAAAAAGAAGAAGAGAAAAAGAAAGTTATTTTTTGGAATTGCCACTATTATAAAAGTGTATCAATAGAGCAAAAAGGGCTCAATGTCCTTTCGCCACTGGTCTTCATCGGACTTCATTTTCAAATCCCACTCTTTCGTTTTTGGATCTGAACTCTCTACCCAATGACGTAGCTCTTCACTTCCAGAAAGAATATCAATAGGCAACAAGGTTTCTTCGTACTCATAGGGAGGCTTTCTCCACAAATCAAAATCAGGATGGGCGTGATGGACGGCTTTTAGAAAGAGATGACAAAGCCTATAAGGCAAGAATCGATCGGGCTGATAGAAAATCTGATCTGTAAAAACTTGAAACCCTGAGCAGAGCTCCCCTTTAAATTTATGAAAGGTGGGCTCGAAGAAGCTTTTTTTCATTCGACACCCCTTCATCCACTCCGGAGCCCAATCACGCATCAAGGACTCAATCTTCTCCAAGTGGAGCCCGGGGGCTCCAAAAACCTCTAAGGGTATGGTCGTTCCCCGCCCCTCGGACAGATTGGTTCCTTCGAAGAGCACGGTCCCAGCATACTGCCTGGCATTCGTCAGACGAGGCATATTCGGCGACGGATTTACCCAAGCCAACTGATCCAGAGGCCAACCATACCCAGGACCGGCAGAGATATCGTAGTTCTTCATTTGAACCACTTTGAGGGGAAGTTTCAGTCCTTTGAAATCTTTGTACCAAAGAGCCAGCTCTCCAAGAGTGAGGCCGTGTCTCATCGGCGTGGGTGCGGCCCCCACAAAAGACTTGAACTTCATGTCCAAGAGATGACCCTCAATAGGTCGACCAGCGGGATTTGGTCGATCCAGGACCCAAAGCTCCTTCCCTGGTTGAGAATCCAGGTCTTCCATAAGATAAATCAAAGTGGTCATATAGGTGTAAATGCGGCAGCCTACATCTTGAAGGTCGAAGAGAAAGACATCCACGCCCTCAAGCATCTCCTTGGTGGGGCGGCGGACCTTTCCATAAAGACTATGAATTGGAATTTGGTAGACTGGATCAAAATCATCTTCGCTCTCGATCATATTGTCCTGCTTCTCCCCCTTGATCCCGTGCTGTGGTCCAAAGGCCTTCACCAACTGAATTTTCGTCGAAGCTTTCAAGGCGTCTAAACTGTGGGTTAGATCTTTTGTGACAGAGGCCGGGTGAGCAACCAGGGCCACCCTTTTGTCGGCCAGCTGATCTTGAAGTTCTTTTTCTGAGAGGAGGCGCTCGATGCCCAGTACAATTTTTTCCATACCCAAAGGATGGCATTGAGATCGAATAAAATCTAGGATTCGAGTGTTTATTTATAAAAAAAATGATAGCCTCCCTTCATGTCTCATTCAGAAAATGATTGCGAAGTTTGTGGATCTAGAGGAACGAATCCCCTCTGCTCCCTGGATCATCGCCTCGAGGAAATTTCCCAGACAAAGACATCCAGCCACTTCAAAGCTGGCCAGACCATCTTTTATCAAGGCAATGAACCTTTAGGACTCTTTACGGTGGAAAAAGGGTTGGTCAAAATTGAATCTACAAACGAACACGGCCAATCCCACACTTTAAGACTGATGGGACCAGGAAATGTCTTGGGCTATCGATCTTTATTCTCAAAAGAGCCCTACCAAGCCAGTGCCATCGCCCTAGAAAACTCAAAGCTTTGTTTTTTACCCAAATCCTTCATTCTCACTCTTTTCCAGGCAGAGCCCCAAATGGCTCTTCAGTTGGCTGAAAGACTGGCCAAAGACCTGAGGGAGGCGGAGAGCAAATGGATCCGCCAGGTTGACAATGAAGCTCCTGACCGGGTGGCCGAGGCTTTGATCTTTTTGAGCGAGAAGTTTGGAGAGCAAAACTGGACAAGAAAAGAAATTGCTCAATGGGCGGGCACCACACCAGAAACAGTCATTCGAGCTCTGGCTCGATTTGAGAAGGAGGGCCTGGTGACTCAAGAAAAGAGATCCATTCAAATCTTAAATAGACCCGGGCTCATTGAGAAGTTTTCTTAAAAACATGACAGCCGTCATGTACGGATGAAGCCGAGACCGATAACTTCGATTTGTGAGCCAAACGAATTTAAGTCTAAAATACTGTGATTATTGTCACACTCAGATGGTTTCTGGACAGAGGTTTTGCTGTCGGGCATGTGAGTTTCTCTCTCAATTTGAAGAGGGTCTCTCTTTAAAAAGTCAGAAATCCTCAACCGCCTGGGACTACTTGGATAGCAGCCCCTTTATAGATCACATTCGAACGACTTCTCAAAATCAGAGCCTCCACAACTACCGCCTCTTCCTAAAAGGACTCAACTGTTCTTCCTGCACCCACCTCCTCGAAAAGCTTCCTCAGATCGATGAAAGAATCTTGAATTCACAGCTTTCCTTTTTAGACGGAGAACTCAAACTCACTGTGTCCTCTGACCTCACGCCTTCTGAAATTGCAAGACAGATCGAGCATTTAGGTTACGAGCCGAAATTTCTCACCGAGAGCGAGCAGGCCAAAGACCTTCTGAGCCAGGAGTCCAAATCTCTTGTGAAGAAGATCGCCGTGGCGGGATTCTCTTTGGGAAACATTATGCTCTTGTCGATTGCTAAGTATTCTGGCCTTGAAGGATCGCTGAAATATCTCTTTTCAATCACAGAAATGATCTTGTTTCTTCCTATCCTTCTCTACGCCGGAATTCCCTTTTACAAAGGAGCGCTGCTCGGCTTGAAGCAAAGATCCATCCATTTGGATATGGTGATCTCTTTCTCGCTGATTTCGAGCTTTGTTTTTTCTGTCATCGGATTCCTCGTTTGGGGTAGCGAAATGTACCTGGATTCTTTGGCCGCTTTCACTTTTCTCATCCTCATTGGAAGGTGGATGATCAAGAAGGCTGAAAGTCACTCCAAGGATCAGCTCTCGGACGGACTTTTTTCGCCGGATCAACCGGTCCGAATTCTCGAAGATCAAATTGAGAAAACCATCCGACTTAAAGATCTGACGCCAGGCCAGACTTTGCTTTTAGGTCCGGACCAGATTCTTCCTTGCGATGGCCAGCTCCTTTCGTCTCGGGCATATATGGATACTTCCTTTGTCAGTGGAGAAAGTGAGCCCAAGCACTATCAACAGGGACAGGCTCTTTTTGCAGGAATGAAGTCCCTTCGAAAGGATCTTAAGATATCAGTGCAAGTCAAACCCGAAGACACGGATCTTCATCAAGCCTTGATGGAATCTGAACAGCTCTCCCTCAGCAAAAGTCGGCAATTAAAAAAACTCAATCAAATTGGAAAGTCCATTCTCTACGCAGCTTTGGCCTTGGGAGCCCTCACCTTCCCTATTTTCCTTTTTCTCCTTCAACTCGGCTTTCAGGAATCCTGGTCCAGACTCTTAAGTCTGCTCGTGGTCACCTGTCCTTGTGCTCTGGCTTTTGGCGGACCTCTCACTTACTCTCTCGCCTTAAGAGAGTCTAAAAAACGCGGCCTTATTGTTTCTTCTGCTGATGTGTTCGATCGAATGAGTGAAATCAAAAACGTGATCTTTGATAAGACCGGCACACTCACCACAGGACACTTAAAATTGATTCGATCTGAGCCTGAAAAACTGCCGATTTGGCATCGAGCGGTGATTTTAGGGCTTGAGAGAAGCTCCTTTCACCCTGTAGCCTTTGCTCTGAGAGAAGCCTATGGTGATCAAGTCAAACAAATTGCAGAAGTGCGTGATGTCAACGAAGTGCTGGGAGAAAAGGTGTTTGGACTTTTTGATAACGAAATCTACTCCCTAAGGCGGGCCCATCTTGGATCAGGAGAACTCAATGAGGTGGGATTTTTTAAAGGGGATGAGCTTTTGGCAAAACTCTATTTTGAAGATGAAATTCGACCAGAAACCCCCTCCGTCCTCTCAAAATTAAAGAGCAAGTACGAGCTCTCTATCAGTTCGGGAGATAAAGCCTCGCGAGTGCTTTCCTTAGGAAAGGCCTTAGGGATTTCTCCTGAAAATCTATTTGGTGACCAATCTCCACGAGATAAGCTTCAATATGTAAAATCCCACCCCCACGCGGTGATGCTTGGAGATGGGTTTAACGACGCCGCCGCTCTTGGTGCCGCTGATGTTGGAATTGCTGTCGCCGGTCCTCTTCAGCAGAGTCTAAAAAATGCAGATGTGTGTTTCCTAAAATCCGGGCTCAATCCTCTTTTGGATTTGATGGACATTTCCACAAGACTGAACACTTCTTTGAAAAGAAATTATAATTTCACAATAGCTTATAACCTCATTGCCGGATCCCTCGCGTTGCTAGGAATTGTCACTCCTCTCATTGCCGCCATCATTATGCCTTTAAGCTCACTTTTCGTGCTCACCCAAGCAAAAAGGGGATTTTTATGAATATTTTAGTTCTGATGCTTCCATTGGCCATCACCCTAGGAACAGGCTTTTTAATTGCCTTTCTCGTGGCGATGAACACCGGTCAATTTGATGATTTAGAAACGCCCGCCCAAAGAATATTAGATGACGAGAAAGAAGGAGAAAGAAAGTCATGAATCAAACACCTAAGAACATGGAGGAGATTTATTACGATGACAAAATCGTAAAGATGTTCCTCATCGCAATGATGTCCTTTGCCGGAGTGGCTTTTATTGCCGGTCTCTTGGCTGCAATACAGCTCGCCTGGTGGCCAGCCAACATGAACCTGGAGTGGATCACCTTTGGAAGGCTTCGCCCCCTTCACACCAATGCGGCCATCTTTGCCTTTGCTGGAAACGCCATTTTTGCGGGAATTTATCACTCCTCCCAAAGACTTCTAAAGACTCGAATGGCCAGTGACCTCCTTGGCCGGATTCATTTCTGGGGATGGCAGGCCATTATCCTAGCTGCAGCCATAACGCTTCCCTTGGGATACAGCCAATCTAAAGAGTACGCTGAGCTTGAGTGGCCCATCGATATTGCCATTACGGTTGTTTGGGTTGTTTTTGCGATCAACTTTTTTTGGACCATCGCCAAGCGGAGAGAAAAGCATCTTTATGTGGCCTTGTGGTTTTACATTTCAACCATCGTCACCGTAGCGGTGCTTCATATTGTCAACTCCATTGAGATTCCGGTAGGAATGTTTCAGTCCTATCCCGTGTGGGCCGGGATTCAAGATGCGATGGTTCAGTGGTGGTACGGTCACAACGCCGTGGCCTTCTTTCTGACAACGCCCTTTCTCGGCTTAATGTATTACTATATTCCGAAAGCCGCCAATCGACCGGTCTACTCTTATCGACTTTCGATCATCCACTTTTGGGCCCTCGTTTTTATTTACATCTGGGCGGGTCCCCATCACTTGCTAAACACAGCCCTCCCTGAGTGGGCTCAAACGGTGGGAATGGTTTTTTCCGTGATGTTGTGGGCTCCGAGCTGGGGCGGAATGATCAACGGCCTTTTGACTTTAAAAGGGGCTTGGCACCTCTTGAGAACCGAACCTGTCATTAAGTTCCTCGTTACCGCTGTCACATTCTACGGAATGAGCACCTTTGAGGGACCTTTGCTCTCGATCAAATCTGTGAGTAGCCTTGGTCATTACACCGATTGGATCATTGCTCACGTTCACGGGGGAGCCCTCGGTTGGAATGGGTTTTTGGCATTCGGAATGACTTACTTTTTGGTTCCAAAGATTTGGAGAACAGAACTTTATTCTAAGTCCCTTGCCACTTGGCACTTTTGGATCGGACTTTTAGGCATTCTCATCTATTACATTTCCATGTGGGCCGCTGGAATCACTCAAGGATTGATGTGGATGGCCATTGATGAGTCTGGGAAACTCGTCTACCCAGATTTTGTGGAGACGGTCACAAGGATTGTTCCTCTTTACTGGGTGCGCGCCCTTGGAGGTCTTCTCTTTATCATTGGCTACCTCATCATGTGCTACAATCTTTTCAAGACCATTCAATTGGCTCCGAAGGAACAGCACGACACAAAAGCATTGGTTCCTAAGCGAACACAGGAAACTCTGAAGGATAACCCCGCAGATGAAGGCCATCGATGGCTTGAGGGGTTTGCCACACTGTTTACTGTGCTGTCTCTGATTGCCATTCTGGTGGGGTCTGTCATTTCAATCTACCCAACCATCAATATGCAAAAATACATTCAGCCCGCAAACATTCCCGACCCTTACACCTCCTTGGAGTTGGCTGGACGTGACATCTACGTCAAAGAGGGCTGTTACCTTTGTCACTCTCAAATGATTCGCAAACTTGAGTTTGATGTTCTTCGTTTTGGACCGGCATCGACCATCGAAGAGTCGATGTATGACCGTCCTTTCCAATGGGGATCAAAGCGAACGGGACCCGACTTGGCTCGACTTGGAAAGAAGTACCCCGATCTTTGGCATTACAATCACATGATCAATCCTCGATCCGTCTCTCCCGGATCTATCATGCCAAACTATCCTTGGCTTGAGAGACACGATGTGGATTTCCTCTCTCTAAGAAGAAAGCTTTCTGTTTTAAAAAGACTTGGCGTTCCTTACTCGGATGAAGAGGTGGCTAATGCGGACATCGATGCCCAGAAAGAAGCGCAAATTCTTGCTGAAGATCTCCATAAAAATGGAGCTCCAGCCGGGCTTGAGAAGAAACAAATCACCGCGCTGATCGCTTATCTTCAATCTCTTGGACAGAAAGCAAAGAAGGAGTAGCTCATGTTGAGAAATGCATTTAATCATTTTACAGACACAGGGATGACAACTTTTGGACTTCTTATCTTTGCAGGATTTTTTCTCACCCTCTTGGTTTGGGTTTACTTACCTGTAAGAAAAAAGTTCTATAAGAAAATGAGTCAATTGCCGTTGGAAAGCGAGGACTAGAACAATGAGCGACATTAAAGATCAAGACGACAATCTCACAGATCATGACTACGATGGGATCCAAGAGCTAGACAATCCTCTTCCCATGTGGTGGTTGATTACTTTTTTAGGAAGTATATTTTTTGCTTTCATTTATTACATTCACTTCCAGTTTGGCTTTGGCCCGACCCTCAATGAGGAGCTTGAGGCCTCCCTCAATCAGGTCAAAGCTCTTCAATCGGCTCATGGTGGAGGGGAAATTGACTTCGACAACCTGAAAAGCCGCATAGGCAATGAAGATGCGATTGCCAATGGAGCCGACGTGTTTGCAGCTCGTTGTGCCGTTTGCCATGGAGCTCAGCTTCAAGGAATGATTGGGCCAAACCTCACCGACAATTATTGGATTCATGGAACAGGAGATCCTGAAACTTTGATCAAAGTGGTTAAAGAAGGCGTCTTAGACAAAGGGATGCCCGCTTGGGACAATATCTTAACGGGCGTAGAGATGGAGAATGTCTCTATTTATATTATCAGTAAAATTGGAAGCGAACCCGAACAAGCAAAAGCTCCTGAAGGAACTCTTGTAGAATAGAGCAGATATGAGCAACGAACCGAGCATAGAAACCGTAGCTAGCCTTGATGAATGGGGATCCAGAAAGGCCATGATCCCCATGGACGTGAAGGGCAAGTGGAAAAACCGAAAGTTATGGATTCAATGGGGACTGTTGCTCTTTTTTCTGATCGTTCCATGGGTGAATATCAACGGCAACCCGATGATCCTTTTGAACATCGCGGAGAGACGATTTAGCTTTTTCGGCTTTCTGTTTTTTGCCCATGATGCCCCTCTGATCTTTTTTATTTTGGCCTTTCTTGTCTTGGCGTTGGCCTTTGTCACCTCCATCTGGGGCCGAGTCTGGTGCGGCTACGCTTGCCCGCAAACTGTCTTTATCGAGCAGGTGTACCGAAAAATCGAGACTCTCGTCGAAGGCTCCCCTTTAGAGAGAAGAAAGAATTTAAATAAGCCAATGACTGTGCCGCTCGCTTTGAAGAAGACGGCGAAGTGGCTGCTCTTCTTTGTCGTCTCCAGCTTGTTTGCCCATTCCTTTGCGGCTTACTTTGTTGGCACGGAGGCCATCCTTCAGATGGTCCAACAGGATCCCTCTGAACATTGGACGGCCTTTCTGGTCGTGACCTTCATCACCGCCGTTCTTCTTTTTGACTTCGGTTGGTTTCGTGAGCAGTTCTGCATCATCATGTGCCCTTACGGTCGATTTCAAAGTGTGCTTATGGACGATCGCTCTTTGGCCGTGGTCTATGATGAAGAGCGCGGAGAACCGAGAAAAGGCCTGAAGTCAGACAAGCCCCAAGGCGATTGCGTGAGCTGCAGAAGATGTGTGGAGGTCTGCCCCACCGGGATTGATATCCGGCAAGGCATTCAGATGGAGTGCATCGCTTGCACGGCCTGCATTGATGCCTGCGATGAGATCATGACTAAGGTGAACAAGCCCACTGGATTGATCCGATATGACAACGTAGTGAGAAAGCCTTTACAAATTTTTAAGCCTCGAAGCCTCATCTATATGGCTCTGCTCCTTGCGATCGTCATTGGCTTTGGGTTTAGCCTTTCTCTTCGCAATGAACTTCATGTGACTCTTCTCAGAGCGAAGGACACCCCTTACCAAAGTCTTTCTGAAAATGAAATCCTGAACCACTTTAGACTTCACGTGACCAATCAATCCAGTGAACTGATTCGCCTCCAACTTAAAATTCTGCCCGAAACCGTAGGACTGGTGACCCAAATGAACCCCGTTCTTGTGGCCTCCCAAAAAGACCACACCATTCATTTTTTTGCGCGATTTGATCGGTCACTCCTGAGAGATGGATCCGCCTCCGCAACGGTCGAAGTTCGCAGGTTGGAGGATCAAAAACTCCTCTTTCAAAAGCCTATGACCTTGCTCGGACCAAAACAGTGACCCCAGCTGGACTGGCAGCGCTTTCTTCCATTTTTATGGTGAGCCTTCTTGGAAGCTGGCACTGCGGGTTGATGTGTGGTGGTTTTTCTATGAGTCTCACTCAAGGCCTGACCTCGAGGCTGATCCACTACCATCTTGGCCGAATGATCAGCTACACGCTGATGGGGGGGCTTGCTGGAGCTCTCGGCCGCCTAGCCCTCTCTGCGGCGGGGGATTACAAATTCCTTGTGGCTGGATTGATCGGAACTCTTTTGGTTCTTGGGGTGACTTATAATCTTTTCGAATTGTTTGCTCCCTCTCACCGATTCCAATGGCTGGAGCGGTTTTCAAAAATTCAAAATCTTAAGCTCGAGCGAGCCATGAAGTGGGCCTACTCCAAACCCTATTCAAGTTCGATCCTGGGGGCATTAAGTGTCTTTCTCCCCTGTGGATGGCTCTATGGTTTTCTTATGGCCGCAGTGGCCTCTGGAAGCTTTTTAGCCGGGGCCTTAACTTTATTTGTTTTTTGGTTGGGCGGCCTTCCCTCTCTCACCGTGGGGTCGATCTATCTGAGAAAATCTTTTCAAAAGATCTCTCCACAGTGGCAGCCTTTTCTTCAAATCGTAGTGCTGACTTCGACCCTCTTTTCATTGATCAGCTTTTACATCTAGAACAAATCCGTAAAGCCACACAGGCGAATCTTAAAAATTCGTGAATAAACGGCGCGAGTCCACTTCATGGAGATTGGATTTAGCGAGCAGGTCGCTCCTCAAGCCGTATACCAACTCCAAAAAATAATTTTCTTTCTCAATTCTGCTTTTTGAGCTCCTCCCTCAAGCGTGACGCGCTTTTAAGGCCTTTAGGCCTTAAAATGAGGGTGAAGGCATGAAGCCTGGGATCTCAAAAAGCAGAAGTGAGAAAGAAAATTATTTTTTGGAATTGGTATTACAAAAATAGCGGCAAGAGGTAGGTTGTAAAAAATCCGATAGAAAATAACGTGAGGGAGAAGAAATAAATCCACCTCGAGTATTTTCGACCTTTCAGGCAGGCCTGTCGCAAATCAGGGTCGATGGGACAAGGTTGGTTTCGCCCCAAATAGAGGGCCCATCCTGACAGGAAGATCATCCCCCCAGAAAGTGAGAAAACCAAATCTTTATGGGCGGAAATCCAGATGAGGGCCGGGACTTTTGAAAATAGAGTCACGACAACAGAGCCCATGCCGAGCATCACCAGACTTACCGGTAGCACGCAGCAAATCAGCGTGCCCACTGAACCAAAAAGCCCAAGAAAGGCCCAAGCCTGATTTTTCTCGATTCTACTTCCCGCCATGATCCAACTCATAACCCGCATCCACTAAAATTTCGGCGAGCCTCTCGTTTGAAAGCACCTTCTTCGGATCTTTGTACTCAATCCTTACAAGATGATCCTTGATGTTCACTTCAACACTCTTTACAACGGCTTCCTTCTTCAAAGTCTTTCGAATTCCATAGGCGCAAACCTCACAGACCATTCCTTTCACCTTGATTTCTTGATTGCCTGATTGGATCTGACCCAGCTCCGCTTTGTGACTTTCTTTGCCATGCTCTTTCCCGTGACCGTCGTGACTTTTTCCATGACCATGGCCTTTTCCCTTAGGTTCATGAGCCTTTTCATGACCACCTTCCATGTGCGCTTTGTGTTTTCCGTGAGAGTGATCGCTTTTCTGACTCTCTTGCTCGCTGGCAAAGCTCAACCCAGAAAACATCAAGAGAACCAAAGTCGCTAGAATCAATTTCTTCATTTTTTTCTCCTTTAGTAGTGAATCATAAAATTAAATTTAAAGAACCCATCCAAGCTTGAGCCCAACTCAAAAAGAACCGACTGATGAAAAAAGCGAAGAAAGGGAGTGACCTCTGCCCTCTCCCGATTCATTTGTCTCCACTCCATAATAAACCAGCTATTTAACCCCTCTTGATCTAAAATATAAGGAGCGAAGCCAGCACGTAACTTTTTAAAGTCCACAGCTCCTGATTGATCTGGAAGATAGAGAAGATAACTTCCCGCCACATAATACTTTGTGGATTCCCAATCCATACTCACGAAACCGCGAGATAAAAACTCCGAACTTCCCACCTGGGGGATAAAGGATCCCGCTCCAAGACCAGCGTAGATATTTCCCTGTGAGCCGTGATTGAGCCATCTTTTAACAAGAACATTCACTTGAGCCGACGCCACCTCAAAGGGCTTTCCCACCGGCGAGCCTAAAGACTCTCGAAAGTCATAATGATGGGCGCTGATGGCCCATCTGGGATGGACGGTGTAAGTCACCGAATACATGGAGTCTCTTTCTTGAGTTTCTCCTTGAAGCTCGAGTCCCCCTTTAAAGATCACCGGGTGAGACCAGCTGAAAGAGGAAAAAAGGGCCAATCCAATGAAAATTAAAAATCTCTGCACAGGTGTTGTCTCCATAAGAATCATTCCGTAATGTTTACAAAGGGCGCCACATTCCACTTCTTCCCATTGTGAGAAAAGAAAAAAGGCGTCATTCAATAGCTTCTAGACAAGCCTTTTGGAGAATGTGACATCGAAAACAATCAAAGTGACGAATCTTTATATCAAGCCTATCTCAAGGGAAGCACACAAGCTTTCGAGGAGATCTATGCGAGATATAGAAATAAAGTCTACTCTTTAGCCTTAAGAAGGCTCTCAATGGAATCCTCCGAAGAAGCCCTCCAGCAGACCTTTTACCGCGTCCATAAGTGGAGGCACAAATACTCGCCAAAATACCAGGTGGCCCAATGGATATTTATTATCGCGAAGAGCGAGATCAACAGAATGTCTCAAAAAAGCTCGAAGGTCAGCTTCCTTGAAGAGGCCACCTCCATGGAGCTTTTGTCACAAAATGACCTGGAGGCGTCTATAAGTTTTAGAGAGCAGTTGGCTCAGACTCAGTCTGAGCTGAGCGAGGAGGAGACTCAGCTCCTCCACATGAGATTTATTGATGGACTTGCTTTTGAAGAAATGGCTGAGGAGTTGGACTTGAACCCTTCAAACTTAAGAAAGAAGGTTTCAAGACTGCTAAAGAAACTGAGAGAAAAGAGGGGTTTAAATGAAAAACCTTCCTGAATGGCTTAAGGAGTGGAAAGAGTTCAATGGAGAGTCTCCAGAAAAGACCGACTCACCGCTGTCTTTAAGTTTAAGAAATCAGATTGAAAAAGACCTCAATCCGAAGCCAGCTTTTGTATTCTTTCATCTTCTTGGAATTCATGCTCTTGCCGGAGCATTGAGCTTGATTGTGTGTCCTCAGATGGGCCTTGGCGGAGCCTTCGGCGAATTCTCTTTGATGAACCTTTTTATGGTTTTTGGAACCACAGCCTGTTTTTTCTTTTGCGGAGCCTTTTTCGTTTCCACCAGCCTGATTGCGGCTTTTGTTTTTCTAGAAAAAGACTCTCTCAAAATGATCACCAGAAAAAAATGGCTGTTCCTGCCAGGAATGCTTGGATTTAGCTTTGTCGTCTTGAAAATGCTTTCTCTCAATTTAAATCAGGAAAGCTCCGACTTTTTAAGTCACGATCTCCCTTGGATGGCAGGAGCTCTTTTGATTGGATTCCTTTTGATAAAATTCCAAGAGAACTCAGATCTAATGAATGAACCACTTGCAAATTAAGAGTGATCCTCTTGTTTCACTTTTGATTTCTGACTGGAAGCCTCTCTTGAACTGGCCAGTCGCTCAGACTCAACGGATTCCTCGTCAGTGATGTCTTTGTCACTGGCTCCATCCACACCTTTTTTAAAGCCACGAATGGCCTCACCCATGGACTTTCCGAGTCCAGGAAGACGGCTCGGTCCAAAGATCAATAAAGCAATCACTAGCAGGATGACAATTTCAGGCATTCCTAAGCTCATATTCACTCCTCACTTTTTTAAGAAAAAAAGCTCATGATCCAATCTAAACCATAAACAAGGATCAAAGTCAGCAAGATCACATTGATCAGGGTCAATAAATAGCCTATGGCCAAGACCAGACCGTCTTCTTCGATAAGACCCATGGCCAAAACAAAGGTGGCCGCTCCTGGAAGGACATTGCCTCCCGGAGGAGATGGAAGGGCCAAAATGCCCGCGGCAATTAATATCATTAGCCCATGAACTCTCACCCAAAACCAAGACTTGGAAAAAAACAAAAACCGAGGCTTCACAAATCGCTCCACCTTCAAAGCCACCTTTTCAGATTTTGAGATGAGATTGGTCATCGTCTCCCGAGGAACGGACTTCTCTCTCCACCTCCTTGGAATCCAAGGATTGAGACCGGACATGATGGAAAGCGCAGAAATCATCATCACTGATCCAAAAAGTGTCGAAAGTCCCATGATCGGCATGGGAATCACAAAAGGAAGGCTTAAAAGCATGACGACGATTCCATGGGATCGATAATCCAAACCCTGAAGAACGGAGGAGATGATGATTTTATCTCCCGGGTTGTTTTCCATGATCACTCTGAGTTCTTTTGAAAAGCTAAACTCTCTCACTGGTTTCAAAATTTAAAACCTCTTTCTTTGCTTCGATCAGCCAATCATTCCAAAAGCCCAAAAGAATAATACAATTGAGCCTAAAAGAATTCGGTAATAGCCAAAAAACTTAAATCCATACTCCACAACCACTCGAATAAAAAACCGAATGGCGAGCAAGCCAACAATAAAAGAAATAACATTTCCAATTAAAAACAAATTCAAATCCGAAGCCGAAAGCTCCGGCCAAGCCTTTAAAAGCTTGTAAGCACTGGCCGCCGTCAAGGTTGGAACCGCAAGAAGAAAGGAGTACTCGGTAGCAACCTTTTTACTCAAACCAGAGAAGGCCCCTCCCCAAATGCTCGCGCCAGAGCGAGAAACACCTGGGATAAAAGCCAGACACTGAAAGACTCCGACTAAAAAACTCTGTTTGTAAGTCACTCCATCTAAGGCTTTTTCTGCGCGTTTATCTCTTCGATCAAAAAACTGATCCGTAAAGAGAAGAACCACTCCTCCCAAGATCAAAGTCACGGCCACCACAAGCACATGAGACAAAAGCATATCGATGTAGGATTTGACCGCCAGCCCCATCACCGCCGCCGGCAAAAAGCCCACCATCAGAATGGGAAAGAACGAAAGTCGCGATTTGATAAAATTAAAATATTCAAAGACCACCGCCAAGATGGCTCCGAATTGAACGACGATAATGTAATGCTTTACAACCCCGACCTCGTTGATCCCAAAAAGAGCTGACGAAATGATCAAGTGACCCGTTGAGGAGACGGGCAAATACTCAGTAAGACCTTCAACAATGGCGAGCATGATGGCTTCAAATAAAGACATAATCGGATGCTAGCATGGAGATTTTGTCCTTGGCAGCCTCTGGGGATTCAAAAGTGAATCGTTGACTTCTTGAGTCAACTACTCCCCACTCGCCCTTATTTTAGAATCGCTCCATGTGGCACCCACGGCACTCGCAAAAATCAAGACGGCCCCTATGAAAGACCAAAGACCAAAGGGTTGACTCAAAAGCAAAAGAGCAAAAATCAATGCCAGTGGGGACTCAAGCAAACAAACCAGCGAGGTCAAGCTGGGAGACAAAACGCTCTGGGCTCGAATTTGAAGGAAAAAAGCCAAAACCGTGGATCCAAACACTAAGGAAAAAAAGCCAAATGCTGCTTTAAACGACACTTGAGATCCCGTGGCAAAGAGTCCAGAGAGGGCCGATCCACCATTCATCCAAATCTCGCCGATCAAAAGGGGCAAGAGAAAGAGCCCCGCCCAAAAGGATTGAAGGGCATTGAATAAAAAGGGGCGTTGAATTTTGCTCCAAACCTGTCCCACATAGATCAAATGGGCCGCACAAAAAATAGCCGTCACCAAAGTGAGTCCATCTCCAATCCACGAAAGGGGGCTCCACTGAGCTTCAAAGGAACTCTGAACGATAAATCCCACACCTAATAATGAGAGAGCCGCATAGGCCAAAAAAATCGGATGGGATCTTTGCTTTAAGAACGCCCACTCAAAAAAGGGAGTGATCACCACATAAAGAGAAGTGATAAAGGTGCTGTTCACAGCTGTTGTGTACTTCAGACCCACCGTTTGTGTGGTTAAAAAAATCGCCATAAAAAGGCCCGGCCAAAAACTCAATCGGAGGAGTCTGAAAAATCGTTCTGGATCCATTCTGAAACTGCGAACAAAGAAGAGCGCAAAGAGGCCACCGACCAAAAAACGCAGAAAGGTCAGCTCAACGGCTGTCACAATTTCTATGGCCCAAACGGTCGCGACGTAGCCAAAACCCCAAAAAAGGGTGGCCGCAAAAAGTTCACCTAGAGCTCGGTTTCGAGGAATGGCTTTCACTGAGAGCCACTATGACCAATAAGCTCCTCTTGAACAAGGGAGATTAATACAAAAAAGACTTGATCTGAAAAAGCAGGGCTCCTTGGAAACTGCAGCGCTGAATAATAAGCGAAAGCAGAGAGCGAAGGCAAAATGAGGAATGCAAAGAAATAAGCAGGCCCCAGTATAGAAATCAGCTCAGTAGACCAACTGTTCAAAAGGCCCAGACTTCCTCAAAGCGGTGAGAAGATTCCCTTCGTGAACAGGAGGAGGGGACCCATGGAGCCGGACATCACCGGCCCTTATAGGAGTCAATTCGCCTCATCCGAAATGAGCGAGCCTTGAACGGAGTAATACAAGGTGTAACCGCGAGGTGTACTGGTCTGCTTCACCTTAGAGTTGAAGGTTCCAACCGTCTGCTGAACTTTATATCCCCGACTCAAACTGCTCTCAAACTGAGAACTCGCGGAAACGAATTCGGAACCTGGTTCCGCTTTTCGAAAGAGTCTTAGTGGATCTTTCAGGCTCAACTCTCCACCTTCCGAACAGGCCGAGAGAAGGCCAAGCACCATTCCTATTCCAAGAGTTTTTAAAATTATTTTTCTCATCACTTCACTCCTTTAGAGTTAAAAAACGTTCTTCATTTTAGTATCCACCGCAATACTGAGAGCCAGAGCCGGATTTACTGAGAAGACTGTTCGAAGATTTCGGCGTCCCATCTCCAGCTCCATCACCTGTGTTGGCATTCACTCCTTTCGCAGAGTTCCAGCCCACATCATTGTAAGAGGTTTTACCAGACTCGCCCAAGTCGCAAAGGATGGCTTGAATATAACCACCGCCACCGTTCCCAGGAATAAATGGAGACACGCCAGCGGCATTGCTACCAGAACCGGCATCTCCTCCCATGGCAGATAAGGTCAAGGACCCTTGTGAGGACTTGAACAGCAAATTGATGGAGCCCGCTCCCCCTGCTCCGCTAGGAGAGGTGCTGGGAGTGACAAAGCTAGAACCATCCACAATGAATTTAGGGGGAGTTGTCATGTTTCCAACAAATTTTTCTGAAACAATAAAAATGGCACCACCACCAGGGAGTCCTGAATAGTCCGAAACATTTTTTCCAGCTCCACCACCGCCTCCGAAAGCGAGCAACGGAAAAGGATTTCCTCCGTTCAAGAGACTGGATCCCCCATTTATCGACCCACCTGAGGCTGAACCACCAGCCCCAACAACACCAGCTCCTCCCCCTGCAGACGAGACTCCGGCATTGCCCTTTGCTGCTGCTAGGGTCCCTGCTGGGTAAGATATGACAATGTTACCTATCGAGCTTGCTCCGTGAGGAGAAGCCGGCGTTCCGCCTGTAAAGCCCTGGCCATCTACGCTGACTAAAGAACTGTCTCCCATTGTCAAAGTGCCGTTCACACGGAAGGCAATAATCCCACCAGGATTCGAATTGAATTGAAAGTTGTTGCTAAGCAAGGTGCCACTGTTAGCGAACGTGAGATCTCGGAAATGGGGCACCCTCACAGCTTGAACAAAACAATGATTGGTCCCAGCTCCAGGAACGGCTTGTAAAAGACCAGAGTTTAGACCATCCATCCATGTTCCTTTTTGAATCCAAAGATAAGGAGAGGACACTTTGATCACTCGAGCACTGGTTGGAGATGTTGTCGGGCCGAGCACCATGTTGTTGTAGGATCCGCAAGAGTTCGATTGGCCTCTCGATTGGATGACAAACATCACTTCATCACCCACCGAAAATCCCGTCGCCGAGGACAATTCCACTTTATTGATGTGCTCATAGGGCGAACTCATTGTGGTGAATATTGAATGGACTTGTCTTATCACGCCACCCAAGCCATTCGAACCCACCGAATTCGTAAAATAGCCTCCCGAAGTTATACCCGGATCAGTGGTGGAAGAAGGCGCCCACCCCGTATGGAGAAGGTTTGCGCAATTTCCTAGACACTGCGTTTGAATGTAGTTCCCTACATAATTTCTCTGAGAGGTCACCGAATCTGTTTTATAAGCGCAAAGACCATAGCTGTAGTTCGACCAATTTGTGGAGGTTAAGGCCGTTCCGCCGACGCTCGAAAAACTCGCAGACTCAGCTGTTGGAGAGGTCACCGTCCCCTGACTTGAAAAACCTTGGTCGATCAATTGACGACAGTCTTGAACATCTCCACCGCCACCATCACTGCCCTGGCCCGCAACATTGAGCTTATAAAAAAATTCGAATCCATCGACAGATCCATCTCCTCCAACACCTGCAAGAGTGTCCCAAGAGAGCTCAACATTAGAGCCGTTGAACTTCGCCTCTAAAAATTTAGATCGAGGCTCTAAAACACTTAAGTCTCTAAATGGAGGACGAATTCCGAGGGACTCCTCAACTCCATATCCAGTAAAATCATGTCTAACTCTTAAAGAATTGTCCGCTCTCAATTGGCAAGTGCTGGCTTCATTTCCATAAAAGTCACTAAAGCTTGAGGCCACTCCCCCTTCGAGTCTTCGGACTTTCGAAGTGTCTGTCACTGTCGTTGAACTCAAATAAACTTCTAAAGGCTCAACCACATTGAGTGCACTCCTGGTTTTTACTTCAGGAAGAGCTTCTGAGTCTGCGAGATTTGGATAACAGATCTTATGCACACCCGCCAGAACCCCTTGTCCAAAAAATCCAGTAAAACTCAACCGGGGTCCGTCGTTTCTCTCGCTGCCATCACCTTCCAGACGAAAGCTGGCTGGCTTTTGAATGGCCATGCGCGAGTCACCAAATGTGATTTGCTGAGGAGAAGCCAATGGTCCATGAAAAAGTTCAAAGGCTTGGGTGGTAGGGTTTTGCTTGAAGCGCAAATTTGAAAAAAGCTCAGCGATAGGAGCTCCATTTTTATTCTCAACAACAAAATCTAAGCCGGCCTTAGTTCCAACACTTCCTGAGTCCTCAAGAGCAATGGCCCTAAACCATCCTGACGTGATCACGCCCATCCACACCTTCATTTTAGGAAGACTGTCGGGCGGAGAAAAATACCCCACAAGATTTCCCGAGTATTCCGC
>Ga0100403_1001307_pt1 | contig 22733 bp, 18 predicted proteins | sample CryGeymet201501t_FD_83663 | JGI IMG/M metagenome (GOLD analysis project Ga0100403, IMG submission 83663) | Groundwater microbial communities from Crystal Geyser aquifers in Utah, USA - Crystal Geyser metaG 2015-01t | ecosystem: Environmental > Aquatic > Deep subsurface > Groundwater | place... | reverse complement strand
TTAGTCCTCTGTCTGCTGGTAGTTATACCGGAGCAGTTTCTGCAGTTAATTTAGAAGGTTTAAATGTTGAATATGCTGTTGTTGGTCACTCTGAGAGACGGCATTATTTTGCAGAGTCAGATACTGATGTGGCAAACAAAGTAGATCAAGCAGTTGAGGCAGGTATTACTCCAGTTGTTTGTGTTGATGAAGAATACATTGAGTCTCAGTCATATGCGATAGATAATAAATATTATGATAAATGTATTATTGCTTATGAACCACTTAGTGCTATTGGTACTGGTGATGAGATGAAGCCTGAGAAAGTAGCTGAGGTATTAAAGACAATTAGAAAAGCCTTTGGTGATGTTAAAGTTATTTATGGAGGAAGTGTTAAAGGAGGTAACGTTAAAGATTACTTAGAAGTTTGTGATGGTGTTTTAGTTGGTGGGGCTAGTTTGAAGGTTAACGAGTTTGAGGAAATAATTTTATTTTAACTAGTTTTTTATAGTTTAATTAATAACCAAAAACCCCTCCTTAATAGGAGGGGTTTTTATTTCTTTTTTACTTAAAATTATTTTGTAATTTTAGTGATTGCTCCAGCACCGATGGTATGACCACCTTCTCTGATAGCAAATCTAAGACCTTCTTGAAGAGCAACAGGAACGATCAATTTAACGACCATTTTAGCGTTGTCTCCAGGCATAACCATTTCTACACCTTCTGGTAAAGTAACTTCACCAGTAACGTCTGTAGTTCTGATATAGAATTGAGGTCTGTAACCTGAGAAGAAAGGTTTGTGTCTTCCACCTTCTTCTTTAGTTAAAACGTAGACCTCAGCTTCAAAATCAGTATGAGGTTTAGCTGTACCAGTCTTTGCAAGAACTTGTCCTCTTTCAACATCGTCTTTACCGATACCTCTTAAGAGGATACCAACGTTGTCTCCAGCTTGACCAGAGTCGAGCATTTTTCTGAACATTTCAACACCAGTAACAACAGTCTTTTTAGGATCTCTGATACCGACGATTTCAATTTCTTCGTTAACCTTAACTTCACCTGTCTCAATTCTACCAGTAACAACAGTTCCTCTACCTTTGATAGAGAAGACGTCTTCGATAGGCATTAAGAATGGTTTAGCTAGATCTCTGATTGGGTCAGGAATCCATTCATCACAAGTGTCCATGAGTTTCATGATTTGATCTTGAGCAGCAGCGTCGCCTTCAAGAGCTTTCAAAGCACTAACTCTGACAACTGGGATGTTATCACCGTCAAATTTGTATTTAGTAAGAAGTTCTCTAACTTCCATTTCAACTAAGTCTAGAAGTTCTTCATCATCGACCATGTCACATTTGTTTAAAGCAACAACGATTTGAGGAACAGCAACTTGCTTAGCTAAAAGAATATGTTCTCTTGTTTGTGGCATTGGACCATCGGTCGCAGCAACAACTAAGATTGCACCATCCATTTGAGCAGCACCAGTGATCATGTTTTTGATGTAGTCAGCGTGGCCTGGAGCATCAATGTGAGCATAGTGTCTTTTGTTTGTCTCGTATTCAATGTGAGAAATGTTAATAGTAACACCTCTTGCAATTTCTTCTGGGCTAGACTCAATGTCTGCATAGACCATAGCTTTGTTAGTTTCACATGGAACTTTGACAGCTAATGTTTGAGTGATAGCAGCAGTTAATGTAGTCTTACCGTGGTCAACGTGGCCAATTGTACCGATATTGACGTGAGGCTTAGATCTGGTAAATTTTGAATCTGCCATAATATCTCCTTTTTTTTATTTTTAAATTACTAATTTATAATATTTGCTAATTGTTAATTGTTTCTTCTATCTTCTTGAATTTTTTCCACAATATTTTGAGGAACAGGCTCATATGTATGTGGGAGCATAACACTACTTGCTCTACCTTGAGTCATACTTCTAAGAATTGTAACATAGCCCTGCATTTCAGCCAACGGGACTAAAGCAGTAATAATGACAACATTACTTCTGTTTGCAGTACCTTGGATTTGGCCTCTTCTGCTTGAAAGGTCTCCGATAACATCACCCATAAAGTCTTCTGGGGTAGTTACTTCAACTTTCATAACAGGTTCAAGAAGAACCATATCTGCCTTGGCAGTAGCATTTTTCATACCTAAGCTACCAGCCATTTTAAAAGCAAGTTCTGATGAGTCAACTTCATGGTAAGAACCATCGTAAAGAGTAACTTTAACGTCAGTCATTGGATATCCAGCTAAGAAACCTCTCTCTAAAGCTTCTTCAATCCCTTTGTTTGTAGGATTAATGTATTCTTTAGGAACGACTCCTCCCTTGATAGCATTGACGAATTCATAACCAGTACCTCTTTCCATAGGTTCAATCTTTAAGTAGACATGACCATATTGACCTCTACCACCAGATTGTTTAATGTATTTACCTTCACCATCAGCAGCTTTAGTGATTGATTCTCGGTAAGCGACCTGTGGGGCACCAATATTTGCTTCAACTCTAAATTCTCTCTTCATACGATCAACTAAGATTTCCAAGTGAAGTTCTCCCATACCACCGATAATAGTCTGTCCTGTTTCAGGGTTAGACTTAATGGTGAAAGTAGGATCTTCTTCAGAAAGTTTTGCAAGAGCCATACCCATCTTTTCTTGGTCTGATTTAGTCTTTGGTTCAATGGCTAAAGAGATAACAGGTTCTGCAAAGGTAATACCTTCTAGTTCAATTGGGCTGTTTTGGTCACAAAGAGTGTCTCCAGTCTTTGTTTCTTTTAGACCAACAATAGCGACAATTTCACCTGCTTTAGCTTGTTGAATTTCTTCTCTTTCGTTAGCATGCATTAATAGTAAACGGCCGACTCTTTCCTTTTTGTCTCGAGTAGAGTTGTAGATATAGCTTCCAGCTTCGATAACACCTGAGTAAACACGAGTATAAGTTAATTTACCAACGTGTGGGTCAGTTTGAATTTTGAATGATAAGGCTGAAGTCTTTTCTTCAGGAACTAATTGTCTGCTAATTTCTTCACCATTTTTTGGGTTTGTCCCAGTAATGTGGTCAACATCAACAGGAGAAGGTAGATACTCAACAACAGCATCAAGCATAGGTTGAACACCAGTATTTTTTAATGAAGAACCAGCATAGATAGGGACAAGTTTGTAATCAATAACAGCTTTTCTTAGAGCAGCTTTAAGTTCGTTAACAGGAAGTTTCTCATCATTGAAGAATTTTTCAAGTAAAGCTTCATCAGTTTCAGCAATTGCTTCAACTAATTTAATTCTTTCTTCTGCAACAGCAGCTTTATATTCTTCAGGGATTTCTTTTACTTCAGGTTCTGTATCAGCCGCATTGTCTTTCCAGTACAGGGCTTTTTCTGTAAGTAAGTCAATAACACCTCTGAAGTCATTTTCTGCACCCATTGGGTAGACCATAACAGCAGGTTTAACGCCAAATTTCTCAATGATATCTAAGACAGTTGCGTTAAAGTCAGCACCTAGTTTGTCCATTTTATTAACAAAACAGATTCTAGGAACATTATATTTGTCAGCTTGCCTCCAAACAGTTTCAGATTGTGATTGAACACCTTCTGAAGCGTCTAGAACTGTAACACCACCATCTAGAACACGAAGTGATCTTTCTACTTCTGCAGTAAAGTCAACGTGGCCTGGGGTATCGATAATGTTAAATCTATATTTTTCTTTTGGAAGATGGGTTTCAAAATGAGGTTCCCAGAATGCTGTGGTTGCAGCAGAAACGATAGTGATACCTCTTTCTTGTTCTTGAGCCATCCAGTCCATAGTAGCAGCACCTTCATGGACTTCACCAATTTTATAGTTACGACCGGTGAAATACAGAATGCGTTCTGTAGTGGTTGTTTTTCCTGCGTCAATATGGGCAATAATGCCAATATTACGGATTCTTTCTAATGGGACTGTAATGTTTTGTTTACTCATATATACCTAATATAAATTATTTACGAAAATATAATTATGACAGCAAAGACTGCTCTTTTCTAGCTGGGGTTTACCATCTAAAGTGTGAGAAGGCTTTGTTAGCTTCAGCCATTTTATGGGAAGTGTTCTTTTTGTTAACAGTTCCACCTTGTCCCTCTAAAGAGTCAAGTAGTTCAGCTGAGAGTTTATCTGCATAAGTGTGATATTGCTTATTTGGTCTTTTGTTTGATTCTGCAACTAACCATCTAAGTGCGAGTGTAATTCCTCTTCTACCTCTGATAGGCATAGGAACTTGGTAAGCAGCACCACCAACACGTCTAGATCTGACTTCCATTTGTGGAGTAACACTTTCTAGAACTGCATCAAGCATTTCTAAAGGTTTCATGCCAGCTTTTTTACTAGCAATTTCAAGTGCAGAATAGACTTGTTTTTGAGCAACAGATTTTTTACCATCTTTCATTACTCTATTGATTAATCTTGCAACAACTACTGAACCAAATTTTGGATCTGGAGTGATTGGTTGAATTTTAGCTCTTTTTGATCTCATTTTAACCCTTCTTTACACCATACTTACTTCTGCTAGATTTTCTGTCTGTAACACCAGCACAGTCGTACTTACCTCTAACAACGTGATACTTCACACCAGGTAAGTCTTTAACTCTACCACCTCTTACCAGAACAACAGAGTGTTCTGCTAAATTGTGACCCTCACCCTGAATATAGGCAGTAACTTCAACTTTATTTGAAAGTCTAACTCTAGCAACTTTACGTAAAGCTGAGTTAGGTTTCTTTGGAGTCATAGTTTTGACAACAGTACAGACGCCACGTTTTTGTGGGTTTGTAGTTTTTGTTGGTCTACCACTGTTTGTGTTAAAACTTCTTCTTAAAGCAGTTGCTTTAATCTTGGTAGGCTTGCTTTTTCTGCCACCCTTACGGATGAGTTGGTTTATTGTAGGCATAAATTATATATTTTTTTCCAATAACAATACTTTTATATGAAATAGGTCATGATTATAACACATCCTCCTCTAGTTATCGATTTCTATTGAAGCCTTTTCTTCACTAGTAGGGATTAGTCTTCCAATAATGACGTTTTCCTTTAATCCTTCAAGGTAGTCAACAGCACCTGATGCAGCAGCATCAGTCAGCACGTTCTTTGTGTGTTGGAATGAAGCAGCAGACAGCCATGAACTAGTGAAGAGTGATGATCTGGTAATACCTAAGATCATGACTTTTGCAGTTGCAGGTTCACCACCAGCAGCCATAGTCGCATCATTTTCCTTGACGAATTTATTCTTTTCGATCACTTCTCCAGTTAAGAAGTCAGTATCTCCAGGATTCTCAATTTGAACTTTGTCAGCCATCTTACGAAGGATAACTTCAAAATGTTTGTCATGAATCGGAATTCCTTGAGATTCATAAACACCTTGTGCCTGCTCTAGAACATATTCTTGAGTAGATAAAAGTCCTTTAATATTAAGAATTTCTTTTGGATCAATTGAACCTTTGGTTAATTGGGAACCCATGTGTACGAGATCTCCGTCTTTAACTAATAGTTCAGCATTGTTTGAAACTTTATATGAGACTTCTTCATCTCCTTCAGCTTCAATCTTTATTAAAGTATGCTTTTCTGTTGGTTCAATAGTTACTTTACCAGCAAGCTGAGCAATAGGAGCTTGACTCTTTGGAGTTCTAGCTTCAAATAACTCTTCAACTCTAGGAAGACCCTGAGTAACGTCAAGACCGACGATACCACCACTGTGCTTAACACGCATGGTTAACTGTGTACCAGGTTCACCAATAGATTGTGCAGCAACGACTCCAACAGGAACACCGATTTCAACTTCTCCTCTTGTTGAGAAATCCCAACCGTAACATTTTGCACACATACCCATTGAGGCCTCACATGTTAATGGAGATCTGACTTTGATTTTATCAAGTCCGAGTGAATCAATTTCTTCAGCTAACTCTTGAGTGATCATCTCATTATGTTTAACGATGACTTTGTTACCTTGTTTAATATCTTGACCAGCATATCTTCCAGTGATTCTCTTTGAGAAGACTTCGTCTCTGTTTCCTCTAGATATCTCAAGACCTTTAACTGTTTCACAGTCATTTAGTCTGATGATAACATCATGAGAAACGTCAACTAATCTTCTAGTTAAGTAACCAGCGTCAGCAGTTTTTAAAGCTGAGTCAGTTAAACCTTTTCTAGAACCTCTAGCAGATGTTACGTATTCAAAGATAGAAAGACCTTGTCTAAAGTTAGACTTAGTAGGCATTTCCACAATGTTTCCGAGAGGGTCAACAACAAGTCCTCTCATCGCAGCAAGCTGCTTAACCTGATCTCTTGAAGCACGAGTACCACCAGAGTTAATCATTACTTTAACAGCATTATCTTCTGCATAAGAATCCCATGTTTGGTTAGCAACATCTTCTGTAGTATTCATCCAAAGGTCAACGTTCATACGTTTCTTCTCATCATTTGTGATTAAACCTTGGAGATAGTTATCTTGAATTTCTTCTGCTTTCTTATTTGCAGTAGCAATGATAGCGTCTTTTGAATCAATCATTTTACAGTCAGAGACAGCTACCGATAGGCCTGATTCTGTCAGTGCAGCAAATCCCATGTCTTTAATGTCATCGATTAAAGTTGCGACGTGGTCATGGTCTTCTTGTTCAATAGCTTTAGTGACAATTAGTTTAATTACCTTAGCTGTTACAGGAGAGTTAACATATCCATACCACTTTGGTAAGATGTCATTGAATTGAAGTCTACCAACGGTTGTTTCAATGATTTGAATTTTTCCGTTCACTTCAGTTCTAACTTTGATTAGTTGTCTTTTTGAAATTAAACCAATCTGGCTAGCATGGTAAGCTTCGTTCTTATCTGAGAAGATAGTTTGTACTTTATCAGCATGAACATCAATTTCAGTTAAGTAATAAACACCTAGAGCCATTTGCTTGTTAGGAACAGTGATAGGTTCACCGTTAGCTGGTTTCAATAAGTTTCTAGATGGCATCATCAAATCTCTTGATTCTTGTTGTGCGGCTTTTGTTAAAGGAACGTGCACAGCCATCTGGTCTCCATCAAAGTCAGCATTATATCCAGAACAGACACATGGGTGTAGCTGGATCGCATTACCTTCAGTAAGCTGAGGATAGAATGATTGCATACCAAGCTTGTGTAGAGTTGGAGCACGGTTTAGGATAACTGGGTGATTTTTTGTAACCTTTTCTAGAATATCGTAAACAATCGGTTCTTTTCTCTCAAGTAAGTGTTTAGCAGTTTTAACGTTTGGAGAAACTCCTCCAGAAATAAGTTCTCTTAAAACATAAGGTTTGAACATTTCTAGAGCGATATCTTTAGGGATACCACATTCGTTAAGTTTAAGATGAGGACCAACTACAATGACTGAACGTCCTGAGTAGTCAACACGTTTACCGAGAAGATTTTGTCTGAAACGACCCTGTTTACCCTTAAGCATTTCGCTTAGAGATCTAAGTGGTCTTCTGTTTGTTCTTCTGTTTGTTCTAGCTTGAGTTGAATCAATTAAGGAGTCAACCGCTTCTTGAAGCATTCTTTTCTCATTTCTTAAAATGATTTCAGGGGCACCTAGGTTAATTAAGTGTTTTAAACGATTATTACGGTTAATCACTCTTCTGTATAAGTCATTAAGGTCAGAAGTAGCAAATCTACCACCTGATAATTGGACCATCGGTCTTAAATCTGGAGGGATGACTGGAAGAATGTTAACAAACATCCAAGAAGGACTAATGTTAGCCTTTCTTAAACCTTCAACAACTCTTAGTCTTTTGATTGCTTTAATTCTCTTAGCACCTTTAGTCTCATCCATTTCTTTACGAAGTTTTTCAACTAATGTGTCTAAGTTAATGTCTTTAACGAGTTCCATAACACTTTCAGCACCCATACCAACTCTGATATGGTCAACAGCGTTATATTCATCAAGCTTAAGATATTCATCTTCTGAAAGAATAGTGCCTTTTTTAATTTTCTTAACCATAGATTTAACGGTTTTGAAAATTTCAGCGGTTTTATCCATTTCTTCACCAAGATTTTCTTTAAGGGTTGTGATCTGTTGTTTTGCTTTGAGTTCTACCTCAGAAAGTTTGAGTTCTAAAGTTTCTTTATTTGAAACTTTTTCTTTAAGTTTAGCAATATCTTGATCAAGTTGTTTTTTAACTAATTCAACTGCTTCTTTTGTTTCTTCTTTGAGAGTGTCTTGAGCAACTACAACATCTTGTTCTAAAGAATCAAGTACCTGTATTTTTGCATCATCATCAACAGTTAAAACAACATATCTTGAGAAGTAGATGATAGAGTTTAAGCTTCTTGGAGAGATATCTAAAAGAAGTGATAATTTAGATGGAGCACCTTTAAAGTACCAGATGTGAGCAACCGGAGCTGCTAGGCCGATATGACCCATCCTTTCACGTCTAACACGAGCTTGAGTAACCTCAACACCACATTTATCACAGATGATCCCTTTATATCTAATTCTCTTATATTTACCACAGTAACACTCGTAGTCTTTAGTAGGTCCAAAGATCTTTTCATCGAAAAGACCGTCTTTTTCAGACTTTAAAGAACGATAGTTAATTGTTTCAGGCTTTTTTACTTCACCATGAGACCAAGATTTAATTGTGTCTGGAGAAGCGATTGAGATTTGTAGGGCTGAGAAGTCAATAATTCTTTGCATATATTTTATCCTTAAGAAATTTCTTAGTTAAGTTCCTCCTCGTCGCTAGCTTCTAATTCGGCTTCGTCAATGTCATCAAATTCTTCAGTATCAAATTCATCTTCAACTTCACTCTCAACATCTATTGTTTTATTCTCTTCTGCTTCTGCTTCAGTTTTCTCAGCAAGAACATCTGCTTCAGGCTTTTCATCTTCTTCGACGACAGTAGCTTCATGTGTGCTAATCTCAAGTCCAAGAGAATTAAGTTCTCTCATCAAGACTCTAAATGATTCTGGAACAGTTGGTTCTGGAATATCTTCACCTTTAACCATTGCTTCAAAAGCTTTAGCTCTACCCATCACGTCGTCAGATTTGATAGTAATCATTTCTTGAAGTGTATGTGCAGCTCTGTGTGCTTCTAGAGCCCAAACTTCCATTTCTCCAAGTCTTTGTCCACCCATTTGTGCTTTACCACCAAGAGGTTGTTGTGTAACTAGAGAGTATGGTCCAGTTGAACGAGCATGAACTTTATCTTCAACCATGTGAATAAGTTTCAAAATGTAGTTAATACCTACCACGGTTGCTTCCTTAAATTCCTCACCTGTTCTACCATCAACTAGAGTAACTTTACCAGATTTTGGTAAGCCAGCTTTTTCAAGTTCTTCCCAAATCTGTGATTCGTTAATTTTCTCGAAAGCTGGGACAGAGACTTTATATCCTAGTTTTTCTGCAGCCCAACCAAGATGAGTTTCAAGTAACTGACCAAGGTTCATACGAGCAAGTACAGAAAGTGGAGAGATAATAATATCAATCGGAGTACCATCTTCTAAATGTGGCATGTCAGCCTGAGGAACGATCTTTGAGATAACACCTTTGTTACCATGACGTCCTGCGACTTTATCACCAACAGTGATTTTTCTTGTTTGAGCAACTTTAACAACAACTTCTTTTAAAGTTCCTGGGTCAAGTTCATCACCAAGTTCTCTGTCTAAGACTTTAACATCAATGACAGTTCCACCTTCACCATGAGGTAATCTTCTAGATGTATCTCTGACTTCTTTTGATTTTTCACCAAAGATAGCTCTAAGTAATCTTTCTTCTGGAGTAAGTTCTGTTTCTCCCTTTGGAGCAACTTTACCAACTAAGATATCACCAGACTTAACTTTAGAACCAATTCTGACAACACCATCAATGCCTAAGTTGCTTAAGAAAGCTTCAGAGACATTTGGGATATCATTTGTAAGTTCTTCAGGACCTAATTTAGTATCCATGACTTGAGCTTTGTATTCACTGATGTGAACTGAAGTGAGGGTATCATCTCTAACAACTTTGTCTGAGATAACAATCGCGTCTTCATAAGCAAGACCTTCAAATGATGTATATGCAATCAGTAAGTTAGCACCAAGAGAAAGTTCTCCACCATCTGATGAAGGACCATCGATAAGGATGTCTCCGACTGCAACTTTATCGCCAATTTTTACATACGGTCTTTGAGTATATGAAGTGCTTTGTGAAGTTCTGACAAATTTCTCGATGAAGTAAGTTTCCTTATTTCCTTCAATCATAATATTATGATTCTCGTGAGTATCTACTTCAGCTTGTTTCTTAGCATTTTCTAAGTCAGCTTTATCAATTTTAAGAACTATTTTCTGTCCATCAACATATTCAACTGTACCAGCATGTCTGGCTGCAATTGTATGCCCCACAGAAACAGCAATGTCTCTTTCAATACCAGTTCCAATAATTGGAGATTGTGGCTTTACTAGAGGTACAGCTTGACATTGCATATGAGTACCCATCAAGGCACGGTTAGCTTCGTCATGAGCAATAAAAGGAATAAGTGAAGCTGAAGTACCGATCACCTGTCTTGGAACAACGTCAATATATTGAACGTCTTCAACAGGGCCTTCGATAAATTCATTCATATATCTCATCGGAACCCATTCTTGCTTAATCACATTTCCTTCAATCTCAACAGATGCGTGAGTAATTTTGTAGTCTTCTTCCTCATCGGCACTTAGGTAAACAATTTCATCAGAGATAATTGATTTACCATTTTTAATTTCTACCTTATGGTAAGGAGCTTCTAAGAAACCAAAGTCATTGACTCTCGCATAAAGTGAAAGATAGGTAACCAAACCAATGTTTGGACCTTCAGGTGAACGAACCGCGTCAATTCTTGAGTATTGTGAAGCATTAATATCACGCATAGAGAAAGAAGCTCTCTCTCTTGTTACACCACCAGAACCCATCACAGAAAGTCTTCTTAAGTTATCAATTTCTGCTAAAGGATTTGCTTGGTCAAGGATAGTAGATAATCTGTTTCTTCTGAAGAATTCACTAATTGTAGCGATAAGGGGTCTTGCATTAACAAGAGCAGATGGAGTTAAAACTTCATCAGTCTTAGTAAGAGACATTTTTTCTCTAATAGATCTCTCAAGTCTAACTAAACCAATTCTGAAAGCATTTGTTTGAACTAATTCACCGACTCTTCTAACTCTACGGTTACTTAAGTGGTCAATATCATCAACTTTACCTTCACCATTTTGAAGTTTAATCAGATATTTAACAGAGTTAATAATATCTTTTACGTCAAGAATAGTTGATTCTTTATTTACTTCTAGGCCAAGTCTTCTGTTGAGTTTATAACGTCCAACTGGAGTCATGTTATATCTTCTTGTGTCAAAGAAAAGTTGTTTTAAGTATTCTCTAGCAGTGTTTAAAACAGCAGGCTCACCTGGTCTCATCTTTTCATAAAGTTCAATTAAAGCTTCATTTTGAGTAGCAGTAGAGTCTTTTTCAAGAGTATTGTTCAAAAGGTTAAGTTCATCAACTTTAAGAATATCTTTAAATTCAGCTAAAATATCATCATTTGAATTTAAACCGATAGCTCTCAGTAGGACTGTAACAGGCATTTTTCTTCTTCTATCAATCTTAACTGTAAGAACATCTCTTCTTGTGGTAGCAATTTCTAACCATGAACCTCTTTGAGGTCTGATCTCAGATTGGTAAAGGGTTTTACCAGAAATGTCATCTACCTTACCAGAAAAGAAAACCCCAGGGCTTCTAACCAGCTGGGTTACAACTGCTCTTTCGATACCATTAATAATAAAGGTACCGGTTGAAGTCATTTTTGGAATATCACCGAGGAAAACTTCTTGGGTTTGCTCTTCTTGTGTCTTTTTATTGCTTAATGTAGCTTCTACGTAAAGTGGAGTATCATAGTTAACTGACTTATCTTTTGCTTGGGCAACAGTATATTTTGGCTCTCCGAATCTATAGTCACCAAACTTAATAGACCAGTTCTTACCGGTAAAGTCTTCAATACCGTTTTCACTGTTAACTTCATCGAGAGATTCTCGAATTCCGTTTTGTAAAAAGTCTTTATATGATGCTATTTGTAGTCCTACGAGGTCTAATTCAGGAAGTTGTTTATAATCTTTTCCCCAGTTTTGGCGCACTTTGCTCATGTAGGCTCCTTCTATAATTTAAATTTTATTTTAAGACACAAATCATTTCCGCCCTCATTATTTAGGCGGAATAGAGAATGCCGACCATCATAACAAAAAAACATCCTTAACGCAAGTAGTTATTTATGTTTTCTAAGTGCCCATCGTAAGATGTAGCATAGTGGCCTTGGCCACTTTTGTCATGGATGTAATATAAGTAATCGCTTTGGATAGGATTGATGGTTGCTTCTAGCGCATCTAAGCCTGGATTTGAGATTGGTCCTGGAGGTAAACCAGCATTCTGATAGGTGTTATAAGGTGAATCAACTTCTTTATCTTGTGCAGTCGGTTCTCCCCACCAAGTCTTATAGATTGAACTATATCCTTTAGAGTATTGAAGAGTAGCATCAACTTGTAGAGCCATACCAATCTCAATTCTGTTCCATAAGATACCAGAAACAGTTCTTAAGTTTTCATATCCTCTGCCTTCTCTCTCAACTAATGAGGCCATGATGATGATTTCATCTAGAGTTTTACCACTATTATCAATATCATCTTCTAGCTCAGATATTTTTTTATCAAAAGTATTAATGAGTAAGTTATAGAACTGTTTTGCTGTAATTTGTTGTGGGACTAAGTAAGTATCGGGGAACAATCTTCCTTCGTCGTCTTTAGCTAACTTGAGAAACTCATCCTTATCAAAAAACTCAAAGCCCTGTCTAACAATACTTTCAGCTATTTCCTCTTTTCGCCACCCCTCTTGAATAGTTACCCAAGCATCCTCAGTTCCCGTGGTAAGGGAATGGGCAATTTCTAGCAGGTTCATACTTGGACTTAATTTAAAAGATCCTGCTTGGATTTTATTTTCTAATTTTTCTTTTTTAACAACAAGTTTAAAGATCAAATCACTTTTAATGAAGCCTTCTTCTTTAAGTCTTGTCCCAATTTTACTGATACTTTGGCCTTTGGGAATGACAAATTGTTTCTCTGCTGTCTGGTCAGAATTTAATGGATTAAATAGTGAAGCTATGTAAATTCCTCCAACAATTAGGAGTAGATTCGCAAAGAAAAAGATGACGAAAAATGTTTTTATAAGGGATGATTTCTTTATCATAAAAAGGTCGAAAACTGAGTATAGCACATATAGATACTAAAGGGGCAGATTAATTTTCCATATCAATCCAATCCTGAAGGAATTGGCTGGCCGCATAATGGTCTATTGACTGTCTTTTTTTTGACTTTTTCATATGAGAACTATTTATCTTGATGTGAGTCTCCTTGGAACTAAGAGTTTCATCGTAAAAAATAATATCTAAGTCTATCTCTTTTTTTAGTAATTCAGCAAATAATTTAGTTTTATCTGCCATTTCTTTTTCAGATATGCCAAGCAAGATTTGCTTAATAGATTCTTCTTTAATAACTTTTTTTATCTCGCTAATCGTATCTTCATTATTTGGGATTATTTTAAGAGGATCAGCCAAAGTAGCAATAGATATAGCTAAGCCGATTCTTTTTGTGCCAAAGTCAATTGCTAGGGTTTTAGGGATCATATGTCGTTATTCTACCAGATCAGCTGTAATAACTCCCCTTCTTAAGTAAGTACCTTCTGGAACACAAGTTACTAACTTCAATTTCTTGGAGTCATAGTTTTGAGTGAGGATAAAGACATCGTCAGGTTTAACTTCTGTTTTAGCAGATACTTTATATTTATACCTTACCCCATCTCTTTCTAAAAATATTTCATCGCCATTTTTTAAAGTCATAATTTTACTAAATATTGAGATATAGCGACGAGGATTCTTCTCATAGGGGTTATAGAACTGTCTTAAAACTGAGTGTCCAAAAATAACAGGTGAACCAGGTCTACCTGGGTCTGCAGTTCCTGGATATTGGATTAAGCTTTCATCTAGATTTGTTCCACCAACGGTTACATTTGCGTTTAAAACATCTAACTTAGGAATTTCAAGTTTGAAAGTATTATCTGATTTATTTTCTTCTAGTTCTTTAATACTTGCATCATTAAACCAGGTAGCTAAATTTGTATAATCAAGTTGGGTATTGATAATAACAGGACCAAAGTCTTCTTCAAATAGATCTCTCTCTTCTTCGTAATTACTAGCTTGTGCAATAACCGCTGGGGTGATATCTAGAACACTATCTCTAGGAATTGGAGTTTTTAAGTCAAACATACTTAGTTGTGTTAGAGATTTATAGTAGTAATTAGAGATTGGCATTAAGGCATTGCTGATGAGATACAATCCAACTCCGATAAATGTAATAGGAAGGACAAATGCTCCTGCCTTAATGATTTTAGGTAGATTATCTTTAAGTTTTTTTTCTTTTTTTACTTCTTCTTTTTCCTCGACTTTTTGTGATATTTCAGCACGGACAGCTAGTTTTTCAACCTTACTTTTTAGCTTATCGAGGTCATGGCCATTCGCAATTGCCTCACGATAAAGATTAACTAAGGCCTTGCGGTCAATTGGTGTTTTTGCTGTTTTTTTATTCACTAGTTAATTTTGAATTCAATTTTGTCTGCTTTGCTGGGGAGTTTTTTCCAAATAGACTCAAGAATCTTAGGTGATAACTCAATAACAGCTGATTTTATATCAGATTTATTGGTTAATATTGATTGGGCTTCTACGAGACTCTTGTTACTCAACTCTTGTTTGAGTAAGTCGTAATCAATAATAGGAATTGCCTGAGTAGAAATATTTGCGTCAACTAAAATTGCACTGCTAGTAGCGCTTTCTTCATTAACATCAGATAGTATCTGTGGTTCTTTTTCTACCATTTCAAATCCCTCTGGAATTAAATCTGATAGAACTCTCTCTGCAAGTGGCTTGATATCCCCATTTTGAAAAGAAATTGCCTCTACGTCAGCACTTAACTCAAGTGAGATTGTCTTTGCTTCATCACCTTCTTTTCCAGAAAAGTTCTCATCAGTAACAGTTATGTTATTGGTAGAAATAAAGGTGATCTTTTCATCATTTTTTGAGTCGTCTTTGTATTCTTGATTTGCGATTTCTAAAATTTTCTTTTTTACTTCCGAGAGTAATTGATTTAAGTCTTCTTCTGACACTACTCTAATTTCCCTGCTAGAGCCTCCTGCTAAAGTTTCCATTACTCTTGCTTCATAAGAACTTGATGCAAACTCGCCGATTACCAATGATGTATCAGAATCAAGATTTGCTTCTGCTCCTATCTTCACTGCAGTAATATTTGCTTCACTAGAACCATACGTTTTGACTTCTTCAGCTTGTTTAATTTCAACACTTGAGGAAGCAATCGTAACATCATCATCAAGTGTGAATCTAACCCCGTTTGCCTGTAAGGATGTTCCTGCTGGGAATGTTTTTACCCCATCCGTCTTATTACTGATCTGTATCTTACCTTTTGCTTTCTCTCCAACCAAAGTAACACCTGTTGTCTCATTTGTTTGATTGAAAAAGAAGTTTCTAGAAACTATCTCTGATTTTAGAGCCATTTCTTCAAAATTGGATTTGTCCAGTTTTGGATCAAGAGTAATAACGATATCTTTGTTAATACTCTTTGGATTTAATTGTAGAGTTACTAAGGCACTACCTGAGAATGTAATAAATCCGATAAAAATCATGATTAAAGTAAAGACACCTAAAAGGAAGCCGATTAAAGCAAATTTTTTGTGGTCATGAAACCAATTTGCAAGTTTATTTTGTTTCTTTGGTAATATTTTTGTATTCTGTTCTGGTTTGTTATTTGAGATGGCAGTTTCCATTGGGACTTCTTGATGTTTTTCAATATTTGGCAATTTTTTAGATGAAATAGGAATCCCAAAACTTTTGGGGACAGCAGTCAGATTATCATCCTCCTGTGTGGGTTTAGTTTCTTCAGTTTCTTTCCCAATTTCTTCTTCTACTTTAACCTCTTTAAATGCAAAGTCTTTTGAATCTGATTCCACAACTTTATCATTGCTATTGTCAATTGAGACATTCAAACCGTGACTTTTAGCAATAGCAATTCCTCCTTGGTTAACAACTCCATTTATTGCTAAATCATTGTCTAGAATTTCAATGTTTGGAGTGCTGATAAAGTAGCCTTCTTTAACCCAATCTGTCGCAATTAGTGATTGTTGTTGCTCAAAAATCTCTTCAGTATTTAAATTTACTGAAATTAATTTAATATTTGTAGGGAGTTGCTTTTTATGACCCGATTTAAATCTAGCTAGTGCTTCAGTTAAGTCTCCAACAGTATCATCAGATCTGCCAACACTTTCAGTTTTTTGTAATACACCATGCTCAACTAAAGTAACACTTATTTTATTTGTTGCAAAAAAGAGCAACATAGAATTCAACTTAGGATCCTCTTTGCTGAGGAATTGAGTAATCGCTTCTGTCGTAACAACAAAGCCAATCGGTTTTAGTGCTAATTCTTCTGAGAGTTTTTTAAGTAATGGTTTTTTTGCATCTATGACACCCTTTGGGTTAACCCATGAAGATTCAAGTCCTAATAAGACATCACTTAAATTTTCAGATAACTCCCCAAGCTCTTGTAAGGCAGTATCAGTTTTAACAATCACCTCATCAGCATTACTAATATGGATAATTTCTGAGCTTTTTACAGCTGATATTTTAGAGTTAGCGATTTTCCATAGAATGGCCTGAACGGTTTGCTCAGTCATGATTAGACCAAGAAACAATTTGTCTTTATTTGGTGTACTAGAAAATAAATTAGGTAGATCCATCATTGATGCTATTATGAGAGAAAATTCTATCGATGTCTAGAGATATTATCTTATCTCAGACCAATATAGATTCTTCGTACTCCTGCCGATGCTGATTTTTCTTTTTGAATGTAGATTTGACCAATATTACTTGTAGATTTAACATGAGGCCCACCACATAGTTCTCTAGATACGTAGTTACCTTTTTTTCCGATAGAATAGACACTAACTTCATCAGGGTATTTTTCAGCAAAAAATGCTAGGACACCACTTGAGAGAGCTTTCTTCTTTTCCATAATGTCTTTTATAACTTGGTGATCTTCTTTGATCCATTGATTAATTTGGTTTTCTACTTCTATCTTTTCTTGATCAGTCATTGCTCTTTCAAAACTAAAGTCAAAACGAAGTCTTTTCTCTGTAATGTTTGAGCCTTTTTGTTCAACCTGAGGTCCTAAAACCTGTCTGAGAGCAGATTGTAATAAATGAGTCGCGGTATGATACTTAGTAGTCGTTTCTGAGCTTTCTTGAAGTCCTCCTTTAAACATACCAGCAGATGCTGTTCGGGATTTTTGGGAATGCTTAGTTCTTTCTTTAATAAATTTTTCCTCAAGATCATTTTCTATCTTAATATTTAGTTTTTTTGCTTCTTCTAGAGATAACTCTAGAGGGAAACCATAAGTTTCATATAATTTAAATGCTGTCTCTGCAGTAAATTGGTTAATTTTTTCGAGTTCTTTTAAGCCTTTATTAATAGCTTTTTTAAATTTATTTTCTTCAACTTCAAAAATAGATTCAATTTTAGCTTTTTGGTTATCAAGCTCTGGATATGGATTGACATACATTTTAGAGATTATCGGGACAAGTTGGCTAATAAAATTAGTTTCTATCCCTAGTTCTAAGCCATAACGGACTGCTCGTCTGATTAAACGTCTAGAGAAATAACCTTGTTCTTTATTACTGGGGAAAACGCCATCTGCTGCTAGAAAAGTTGCAGCTTTGATATGATCAGCTATCACTCTAAAGGCCATGAGATTCTCAGCATATTTTTTGCCTGAAATCTTTTCTAGCTCTGTGATTATAGGAATAAATAAGTCAGTTTTAAAAACATCTTGCTCATTATCAAGAACAGCAAGGATTCTTTCAAAACCTCCGCCAAAGTCAATATTTTTGCCATCTAATTCTTTAAAACCGTCTTTAGTTTTAATAAAGGACATAAACACAGAATTTCCAATCTCAAGAAAGCGTCCGCAATCACAGTTGACATGGCACTTCTTATTTTTAAATTGACTATTTTCGTGTAGTTTTAACTCTTCTCCAAAGTCATAAAATACTTCACTATCAGGTCCTCCTGGTTCTCCAATTGGCATATTTTGAGGAATACCCGCTCTAGACCACCAGTTTTTATCAGAACCATAAAATGAAATTCTTCCATCAGGGTTAATGCCTCTTTCTTTAAATATACTGTGCCAAATTTTTTCTGCCTCAGTATCTTTCTCTACTCCAGCTTCTTTATCACCAGCAAAACAAGTGATAAATAGTTTCTGAGGATCTAAACCGACTTCGTCTATTAAGAAGCTATATACCCAATTAATTTGCTCTTCTTTAAAATAGTCTCCCAATGACCAGTTACCTAACATTTCAAAAAAGGTAGTATGACGATTATCTCCCACTTCTTCGATATCTTGAGATCTGAAACATTTTTGTGAGTCAACTAATCTTGTCCCTAATGGATGAGTTTCTCCAAGTAAATATGGGACCATCGGTTGCATCCCTGAACCAGTAAAAAGAGTAGTTGGATCATTCTCTGGAACTAAAGGAGCTGATGGGACAATAGCATGTCTGTGTTTCTTGAAAAAATTTAGATATTTTGAGCGTAGTTGATCTGGTGTCATGATCTCTAAATTATACCAGAGATTTCTTTTGCCCGATAAGAAAGTAATTTAGCGGCTAACTCTTTGCCAAAATCAGTTGTGAAATATGAATCTAAGTTATCTTTAAGATTCTGTAGATAAGTTTCTGGTTCTACTTCTTTTCTGACTATATTTTGCCAGAAGTTTTCATGAGTAAATGACCAGATATGATCTAAATCTACTAAGACTTTTACTTCAATAGAAAGATTTAAGCCAGCAACTTGCTCTGGTCTGTCATGATATAGTACAGATTTTAAGATCGTGTCTTTCTCCTTATCAGTCAAGGCAGGTTCAAATTCATATTCATCGAGGATTCTTCTGGCTAGCTCTTGTCCTTTGATTACATGGGTAAGTTTTGGATCTAATGCTTCAGGAGAAAGTTTAAGGCCTTTTACACCTAAACTACTGGCAATTTCTTGTTGAGTTAAAAGACTCCATCCACAATCATGAAGGATAAGAGAGATAGCGACGACTCGCCAATTAATCTCTTCTGAGGCAAAATATTCTTGAAATTCAGCTAAAAAACTGAGGCTTTTGGCGGTGTGGACATCGGTTGTTCTGACTTTTAAATTTGGTAAAACAAAGTTGAAGAAATCTAAGTATTCACTTGGTATGCCATTGAAGAACTTATCTTCCCAAGGAATATAGACTAGGTGGTGCCATTGACTTGGATCTATAGAAATATTTTTAGGTAATTGTAATTTAATATCACTATGGATTCTTGCTGGTTTAACATTAGGCAAAGTAATAACTTGAAGCATAAAGAGGAATTATTGATTAATATTATTTCTGCTTACTGTTCATTGCATTACCTATTCCTTCAATTGCTCTGAGTATTTCCATCGGTAGAGCAAAAATTACAGTATTTGACTGATCAGAAGAGATATCATTAATAGAATTAAGTGTTCTTAAATGCAGAGCTCCAGGAGTCTCGGCCATCATTTGTGCAGCTTGGCTAAGATTTTGTGCAGCTAAGACTTCACCTTCAGAATTAATGATGGTGGCTCTTTTTTCTCTTTCTGCTTCAGCTTGTTTAGCCATAGTTCTGACCATACTTTCAGGCAGCTCAATATCTTTAAGCTCAACAGTTTCTACATCTATCCCCCATTGGTCAGTGGTAGTATCAATACTTCTTAAGATCTCGTTAGCTATTTTTTCTCTATTTGAAAGAAGTTCATCTAAAGTTGCCTCTCCTGCGACTCTTCTCATCGTAGTCTGAGCAAGTTGGGAAACTGCCCAAAAAACATTTTCAACTTCATTAACTGCTTTACCAGCATCAGCAATCTTAAAATATATGACAGCATTCATCTTACATGAGACGTTATCCTTAGTAATAGTTTCTTGTTTTGGTACATCAACAGCTTTAGTACGGATATCAACTTTACGAAATGATTGGAAGATTGGCCAGACAAAATGCCAGCCAGGACCAATAATGCCTGTAAATCTACCCATGGAGTAAACTAGGCCACGCTCGTACTCATTAACTTGCTTGAGAGAGCTGATGAAGATGATAATAATTGGTATGAGGAGGGTTATTAGAGCTGACATATAAAATAATTATAGCACTTATTTAGACGCCCTTAAATTTAGAAGTTTTTGATTTAGCGGTATTTTTTTTGATAGTCTTCTTTTTTGTTGGAGGTTTTGTACGTTCTATATCTAACCAATCGCTAACTAGATCACTTAATTTAACATCTTTATCTTTGATAACACCTTCTTCGGCTAGCACTTCTTTAGCTTCTTGCCATTCTTTCTCAATTTCTTTTCTGACTTTTGAACCATCCTTTGTGGCAAAGAGAAAATAACCAGCTGCTCCGGCAAACATACCCAGTGCTAATCCACCAATAAATGATCCTTGATTTTGCTCAGACATTATTTTGCTTCTTTATTTCTATTTAACCAACCGACAAATGATTCAAAAACTTTAAAGCCAGAATTTAATCCAGCTGCCATACCTCCTAAGTTTTGAAGTGGTTGAATAACAGCATTTATTTTATTTTCTGCCATATCAAGAGTATCGTTAAATTTCTTGAGAGTTCTTTTTACTTCCATTAGAACCATAATAATTTGAATCCCGACTACTGATAGAACAATAGCGAGAACAACTAAGACGACTGAGAAAACGATTGGTAAGACTTCCATAATATTCCTTAAAATTTTATTAATTACATTCTAGCAATTTATTTAGAATTTGACACGGACAGACTTTTGGACAAGGTTAGTTTTACCTCTTTTATCTGTTGCTTCAATAGTAATTGTATTTATTCCTTCTCTAGGAACGAGAATTTCTGTTTTAAATTGGCCATCTGTCTGTAAAGTAACAGGTTGTGAGTTAACACTGAGGATTGCTTCAGGGTCAGTTTTTCCTTCTACAATTACTTGTGAAGCAACTTCGCTATTTTCTTCTGGTGAGTATATTTCAATATATGGAGGTTTATTGAAGATGTACCATTTATAAATAACAAAGGCAGCTAAGGTCGCAAAAACACTACTGGCAATCATGACTGAAGCAGTCATGGGGTTCCAGGTAATTCTTCTTCTTAGAACTGGCTTGATAAAGTCTCGTGGGATTAGTTTCCCCTGAGCACTTTCTTTATAGTCTCGACGGAGAATAGCCACCAAAGGCTTATACTCGAATCCGAAGATACGAGCATAAGTCTTTATATACCCCTTAATAAAAGGGGCTGAGGGTAATTTTTCAAAACGATTTTTTTCAAGATACTCCAGGTATTCTTGTTTAATCTTAGTTTTTTCAGCTAGGTATTCAATTGTAACGTTGTGAGAAACTCTCTCATCTCTGAGAATTTCCCCCACACTTTTAATTTTCATACCATTAGGATAACAGTTTTCTCACCATTTGGGAGACCCTGCCTCCATCTGCTTTGCCTTCAACTTCTTTCATCACTGAGCCAATAATTTTGCCCATGTGTTTTTCCTCGGCACTATCGACTATTTTTTTTACAATAGCTTCAAGGTCCGTATCAGAAAGTTGTTTAGGAAGGTATTCTTCTAAGATCTTGATTTTAGCGGTGTTGTCTTCAACGAGATCTTCACGACCACCTTTTAGATACTCACTATTAGCATCTTTCATTGATTTGACTTGTTTGGCAATGATTTTGAGCACACCTGCATCATCTTGATCACCATGATCAATTTCAATATTTTTAATTTCGCTACGAAGGAAACGAATAACTCCTAAACGTACTGTATCTTTAGCACGCATAGCGTTCTTCATCTCTTCCATGAGTTGGTCTTTAAGTGACATGTTTATCCTTTTTAAAACTACTTATTAAGTCTTGCAGTCATTCTATCAATAACATCGGCTCCGATGTTTTTAGTATGCTTAAGAACTCTAATTTTATTTTGTAGTCTTTTACGTAGAATCTTTTTAACAGCATTAATTTTAGAAGGTTTTTGAAAATATCTTCTGTCTCTAACTTTCTGAACGATGTCAGTGACTGAGGAAACTTTTTTAAACTCTCTGATTACACTATTGTTGTTGTCTTTTGATTTGGCTTTAATAATAATTGGCAATTTACAACACCTCCTTTCAAGGTTCGTAATTATATCTTATTTATCACTGCTTTTCACCTAGTAACTTGAGACGGAGTTTATCTTCAAAGATTGTTTTGATAAACCACCACCCTTGTTGAGGGTGAGTTATACAGTATTTAACATTGGTCTTACAATTTGGTGCAAAATAAATTGTCTGAGGATCAAATCTATATTTATCAAGCTGAAGATTAACATTCGCCTTTTGGGGCTGATCATTTGATAGATCTATAAACTGATATTCTCTACTGCTATTCTGATTTTCTATTCTGATATGAGAGATATTTGGTTCAACAACTACCTGAGTAGTTTCTTTACTACTGGTAGGGAAACCATACTGATCTTGTGGTACTAAGACAATTCTTACTGGGTTTCTACCAGCAATAGCGTAACGATTATGGACGTATGTGATTGTTTTATCTTGATCAATTTCTCTTTGTCTCTTCTCCGGAAAGATAAATGGATACTGGCTTTTTCTAATTTGCTCAAATAGGAGTGG
>Ga0100403_1001299_pt1 | contig 22798 bp, 25 predicted proteins | sample CryGeymet201501t_FD_83663 | JGI IMG/M metagenome (GOLD analysis project Ga0100403, IMG submission 83663) | Groundwater microbial communities from Crystal Geyser aquifers in Utah, USA - Crystal Geyser metaG 2015-01t | ecosystem: Environmental > Aquatic > Deep subsurface > Groundwater | place... | reverse complement strand
TTCTCGATGGTGTTTACTTCTTATTCTTCTTCTTAGTATTAAATTTAATAGTGTATGTCTATTATCTCCTCAAGTGATTAATGAAGAAAGGAAATTAATCCACTATCCTGGGCTTATCTCTGACGAGGCAAATCACAAACCAGAAGAACATAAAAGATTAGGAGGAGTTGGTCTTCCTAATCTTTTAGAAGAAATAGATGAAAGTGCCCTATATTGGCAAGTTATAGAACAAAAGTCTGTAAGAAGAGGATTATCTATAACAGGAACTTTGTTATTACCCAAAATACTTCTAGGTAATTATGATAGGTTTTATAGATCAGCTAGGAATTGTCTAGACATGAAATTTATGGGGGAATTTCATTCTGAGCAACCTATCGAGTATAATTGGAGATCTACGATTATTAAACGTAAAAAAAGGAAAAAAGGAAAGAAGAAGTACAATGAATATGATCCAAAGAACGAAATAATACGTAACTATAGAAATATACTTATCCGAGGTAAATTGCTTCCTGAAGAAGATGAAGAAGATGACGATAATGAAGAATATATTCCTCCTTTGAACTCTCAAGAAGTAGAAGAAGAATACTCTGAGGATTATGAAGTGAAAGAGAAACCCTTCACTTTACCAAGACCAACAAAATCTGAAAGTAAAACAAGTGAATTCAACAAAGGACCTAGATATATAATAATGCCAATAACAGTAGCATATAGAACAATGGAAAGGCCTGCTAAAGAAAAATACTCTCATTCTGAAGTAATGGTGTTTGATAGGAAAAAAGCTTTATTACAACAATTTGATCCTAATGGGGATTCTGAAATCGGAGAATATCTCGAAGATGAGATGCTTAAACAGATAAAAAATGCATTTCAAGGGTTTTACAAGAATTTGGTTTATTCAGAAGCTATCAATCTACCTTTGACAATAAAAGCATCCAAAGATGTATGTCCTCTAGGCCCTCAATATCTTCAAAGTTTAGGCATCGAAGAAAGCTCTGATTTGAGATATGTGAGAAAATTTCTACATGGTAGATATCCAGAAGAAGAGCATGAAGAATATCTGAGTACTTATAAGGAATATATGGAAGGTACTTGTTCTATGTGGTCATTTGTCTTCATATATCTGACTCTTTACTATCCGGATGCCGATACTGAAGAAATAATAAGAATTATGATAAAACCTAGTCACAAGAGACTCCATGATATAATATCTGGAATAATTAGCAGCTTTTCCTATTTTATTTATCTACTTACAGAGAATGGAATGGAAAATTACGTAGATATAGTAGAACATTTAAGCAAAGATGAAGTATTGGCTAGTTTTAATGTAGAGAAATACTTTGATTCTCCTAATTATTAATGTAATCTTCAATAAAAATGTCTTCAAAAAGATCAGCAAGACATGATTCTGATGATGATTCTGATGATAATGATATCGAGGATGAAGATGTAAAAGTATATGCCAATGAACTTGATTTATTTACCCAAATTATTGATCCATTGATGGGAACTTCTATATGGATTTTATTGCTTACCTTAATCCTTAGTATTAAATTTGATAGTTTATGCTTATTAGCCCCAGAAATAATAGATGAAAACAGGAATTTAATTCATCATAAAAAATGGTATCAAATAGAAGAAGAGAATTTTAAACCAGAAGATTATAAACGTCAAGGTGGATTGGGGAGTCCTCCTTATGTATTCGAAACTATCAATACTTTTGCTCTTGAATGGCAAGTAGTAGGAAAGTATAGTAGAAGAGGCGAATCAGTAACAGGAACATTATTATTACCTAAAATACTCCTAGGTGATTATGATAAGTTCTATAGATCAGCTAAGAGATGTTTAGAAAATAAGTTTACTCGTACATTCCACTCGGAACAGCCTCTGGATTATAATTGGAGATCTACATCTACAAAAAGATTTAAACGAGGTAAAGAAAGAGTCCAAGATTATAAAGATACAGCTAGATATCAGGTAATATCTGATTATAGACAAAAGATTTTAACAGGAAAGTTATATCCAGAAGACATAAAAGGAGATAGAGATTATCAACCACCTAAATTTCATCAACAAGAAGTAGACGAAGAATACAACAGTGATTTAGAAGAAGAGGAATTACCTTCTTCTTTGAATCATTCACCGAAAGATCACAAAGAAGAAGGTCCTAGATATATTATAATGCCTGTAAAAATGTCTTTCAGTACTGATAGGGAAGAAGGCGAAGTATTTGCACATTCAGTTGTCATAGTTTTTGATAGAAAGAAGGCTCAACTCAGACATTTCGATCCGAATGGTCATACAAGTGAACCTAGATTATTACAAGATGAGATGCTTAGACAGATAAAAAATGCATTCCAGGGGTTTTATAAACATCTTGTTTATTCAGAATCAATCAATTTACCATTGACAATAAAAGCATCCAAAGATGTATGTCCTATAGGCCCTCAATATCTCCAAATACAAGGAATACAAGCCAGTGACGATATAGAAAGAATGAGAAATTTTATCATTAGAAACTATCCGAAAGAAAAACATGAGGAATATATGAATAATTATGAATCAAAAATGGCAAATACTTGCTCCATGTGGTCATTTGTCTTCATGTATCTATCTCTTTACTATCCAAATGCTGATACAGATGAAATAATAAATATCATGACTAAAACTAGCCCGGTAGATCTCCACGATGTAATATCACGATTAATAGGTGGATTTTCTTATCTTATCTATATGTTCTTAGAACATGGAATAGTTAATTATTCAGATATAGTAGAGCGTTTGAAAAACGACAATGTATTGGCCAGTTTTAATGTAGAGAAATACTTTGACCCTCCTTCTTAATAGGATTTCAATCAATGATTGAAATCGTTAAACTTCATTAGGTGTTGGAGGTGGTACTCTTGGGGAATTTATAGGAGAAAGGTATCTATGTCCTGGTTTATCTTGATTGGGGAACATTAAATTTCTTAGCTCTTTTGTCACTTCTATTTTAACGCTGGCATTTATGTAATGTTCGAACTTATCCATTAATTTATTCATTACTTTATCTATTACTTTATCTGACACTTCCTTACCATCCATATCAGAATCAATTTCTTTTCTCAAGAAGAGAGGAATATCCTTCTTTTCTCTTTTCAATCTGGTTTCTACAAACCTCCTTTTTTCTGACATCAATTCTTTGTCTTTCTGACATATCGAACAGAATAACCAATCTACCTTGGTAGTAGATATCAAAGTAAAATGATTCTTTTGACATATACCATATCTATGAAACGGCATTCCATAATGATGATGCCCATTATACCGAATCTCAACAGGTTTTATTGACTTACGTACTATAAATTTCTCAAATGTTTTCTTGCAAAGTTTACACTTCATTTGTACTTAATTAATCATGTTTAATTTGATTTTAATTAATCCATTGCTTTGGAAAATTAGCAGAATAATAAGTATTATCTACTTTGTTTCCATTACATCTAACACCAGTCCACGAAGAGTCGGAATTAGATGTAAAGGCAAGAGGATTTCTTGGAAGACCATCAAAACCATTGGGACATTGAAAATGAGATATTTCTTCTTTACCTTCTGGAGTCGAATCTAATTTACGGCACATTTCTGCTTTTTTACTATCTCCTTGCCACATGTATTCTCCACCTCTACACATAGCCCCAGGAGAGATCTGCAACATTCTATAATTATCTCTGGTATTATTAAGACCAGATAAGTAATATACTCCTACACTAGCACTGGTAGCTATAATAGCCATTATGATCATTTTAAGATTGCTTGGGGATTTATGCTCACTAGTAACACATACGACTTTACATCCTAGATAGAATAGGATAAACAGGATTATAAAAAATAGACTCTCCTTGATAGTTTTAGACATTTTTATTAAACATGAAAGAAAGGATAATTACATTCAAAAATCTTGTTTATGATCTGATTGTGGTTTACTATGATGAGGACAAAAGAAAACAGAACATCTTTTCCCTACACGTGGTCCTTTCGTGAAAATAAAAGGACAAAAATTGAGCAGTAATATATCGACTATCAACAATTCTAATTTGTCCTTATTCGAAATTGTAAGTTTATCAGCTATTTCTTTTGCTATCTTATGTATCAATCTAACAGTCTTATCTAACTTATATTTAGACATTTATCCTGTTTTTCTATTTCTTAAGTAATCTTACAATTTGTAAGATTACATGATAATGAATATTTAATACTTGGCTCTTTCTGCTGATGAAAGAACTCCCCATCTATTTGATAATTCTTTTACTATTTGAGGGGTTTTATATTTCGGATACTGTTTCATTACTTTTTCTTTTTCAGAGGAGCAGAAGTTTTCATACCCTTTGGATCTGTCTTTTTTTTTGCCAAAGTGGTAGGTTTAGCAGGTTTTTTAGTTACCACTTTCTTAGGAGGTTCATCATCCTCATCTTCTAGATCATCTTCCGGATCGTCACTGTCTTCTTTATCTTCCTCCTTATCTTCTTCTCTTACTACAGCTGCCTTTTTCTTGACAACTTTCTTTGGGGCTGCTTTTGTAGCAGTTTTCTTTGTATCAGCCTTAGGCTTTGGTACTTCACCTCCAGATTCGACAAGTTCAGCATTAAAACGTTCCTTATCTTCAAGAGCCATTTTCTGATAAGGTTCTTTCTCTTCTTCTGTTAACTTCTTCCATCTGACCCCTACAGTTCGCATAATATCTTGAGCAGACATATCAGGGAATTCATCCTTCACCTTAACTCTTTCAACTTTGGAAAAACAGATGTAAGCAGTCTTTGCTTTCTTGGGTCCTGTATTGACCTTTTTCTTAGACTTTACATCTTCCAAATGAGGAGGTGGGACGTATGTTTCCTTTTCTTGTTGGAAGCGAAGCTTATCTTGTTCAGCAAGCTTCTCATAAGGTTTCTTCTTGTCTTCAGACAACTTCTTCCATAAGAGACCAAGTTCTTTGGTGATATCTAAGTTTGACATATTAGGATTCTTATTTTTGACCTCATCTCTGTTAGCTTTGCAGAAGAAGATATACTTGCTTCTACCCTTCTTTGGAGCATTCGGGTCTTTCTTAGTTTTGCCAGATGTGGCATTAGTCATAAGTTTAATGAGATCTTTACGTTGTGATTGAACGTCTTTCATGATCTCTGAAGTTTTAGCGGTACTTTTAACATGATCGCTAAGTAGTTTTTCAATACGAGTAGTAAATTGATTCCAAGCTTTGGTTGACATTTTCTATTATTGTAGACATCTATAAGCCAGTTTTTTTCAATTTGGGGTTTAAAAAGGGGATTCAAACAAAATTTTTATTTTTTATTTGTAGCAACGAAAATAGCAAGGCCAAATATTACTAAAAGAAACACAAAAATGGTTATATACCAAACATAGTTAATACCATTTGTATGTTTTCCTATTCCTGGTCCTGACTTATATCCTTCTTGAATTGTTGGACAAGAATTTGTTGTGTTTATAGTTGGATGTCCTGTTTGATAGTTACAACTTCCATTAGCTACGCAAGTGCCTTGTTTTCCTATTTTTCCACTCGGTGTGTCTCTTTCAAAACAACATTCAGAACCATTAGGGCAATTATGATTTTTCAAACAATTGTGAGGCTTTTTGATGCAAATATTATCTAACCACGTCATATTCTTTTATAAAAGGTATAGTTTTATCTCTTTTGAGATAAAACTCTCAAAGACCGAGAGCTCGGATGTCCGAACACCACTAAAGGAGACACTAATAGACTGGCCATATCTGATTACTATCTCTCGATAGAGCTCGTAAACGTCGTGCTTCGGCTCAATTATAATTAACCCTTTTTTCTAAGAATTTAAACTTTTTATTTCTCCCCCACAAGGAGTCTATGTTGCAACGTGGTTCTATATCCCATTTTATTCCGTTTCCTCAGTTTATCCTATTTTTATCCCATTTTTCCGTTTTTATCCCTTAGTGTATATCATCCTTCGTATCCATGATATACACCGTACTAGCTAGCTAAACTAATACGACATTTATTCTCTTGTTTTTAAATCGATTCATACCGGTATGAATAACCAATTCATAGGCGTTTGAGATGTAGAGTCTGTCCATATTAAAGTAAATCCAGTTCCTTCACATCCCGTCTCATTAGCATGTCCACATCTACACCCGCATGGAGATGAATTATTTACACATTCAGGAGAAAGACCTCCTCTAATAGAAGCCATTGCACCTGCTTGGACAGAATATAATGATCCTCTATATGTAAGAGGATTATAATTATTAATTACCCCAGGAATAATCACTTCTGTCCCTTGATTTATATTTTGACTTGTATAAGGAACAGGAGGGATTTTATTCTTATTACAATTAGTAGTTTGACCAATACAATCAACATTCAGACATTTATCATTAGCTTGCATATAATACAACTTATCCCCCACCCAACCAGATAAAGTTTTGTTATCTGCGTTATAATACCATCTCGGGAAAACATATTTAGGATCACTTTTAGAACAATCAGTAGTGCATGCTACCAATGGTCCGCCTGTTGCATCTTCCATGTAAATACCTAAGAACTGATAAGTTATTATCCCAGGAGGGTTAAGGTAAGGATTCCAAAATATATTATAATAACCAGTTGGAAGATAATTAGAGGGAACTTTTAAAGAAAGAATAGGACAAGCGATAGATTGTCTACAATCGACACCTTTATGGCTAGAATCGCATACACAATTACCTGTTTTTTGATCAGGTTGACCATTATAACACAATTTATAGTTATTGCACGTATCTCCCCAATAAGAATCATCACAAATACAAGAAGTACCAGTAGGATCAGGCTTACCATGAGAAGAACATTGTATAGTACATTTTCCATATTTTTCTCCCGAATCTAAAGTACAATTATAACCACTGGGACAAGCTTTGGTTACTCCACAATAAGTACCACAAAATGATGGATCGGTAGGTTTTATACAACATGTCCCATCTACACATAATTCCCCAGTTGGACATAAACAGGAGTGATCATCGCATCCAGCACAGCATTTACTACCTACACATTGAGAATTAGCTGGACATCTGCCACATGTCCCCTTACACCCATCATCTCCACATTCTTTTCCTACACAATTAGGTATACAATTTTTATTACCACCACCGTTATCATTACTCTTATGTTTTACGATGAGAAATATAACTAAGCCAACTATAACACCTATGGCGCCGAAGATTAATAAAATAGTTACTAGAAGCTTCATTTTATTAATCTAAATAACATCAATTTAATCAAGTTTCTATCCCCTCCCATAATTTATTAGAACAACTAGTATTCTTATTAGCATTATAATGATCATAATCTATATTCAAACTAGAACAAATCCAACACCATTTTGTATTGCATAATGAACAATACATCTTATTACAACCACTATTTTTTAGTATAGGTGTTTTACATTGAGGACAAAACTTTAATAAACCTTGCTCTTTTAATTCAAAGATATATTTAGAGTTATCACAATTTTTTGATTCAATCTCATATTCAATACAAGTCTTATTATCATGGTATGGAGTCACATTGCATTGTCTACACCATGTTTGTTTACAATCAAAACATGTTATTTTTTCGCCATTATAGTTTTCTTCTACGTCAATTACTGAACCACATTTTGTATTAGGACATATCAAAGAATAATGTGAGTTTAATATGTACTTAATTCTAAAGATAGATGTATACAAATCCCATTCAGGTGGGATTTGTATTTTAGTTATGTCAATTTTAGTTTTACATATATTTCTAGTGTTAGAATAATAACAACCAGAGCATTGAATATTATTCACATTTCTTCTAATTCCTTTTTGTAATGATTTTGTTATATTTTCTGTAATAGGAGTTAAATAATGTTTAGCGCAATAGTCACACAGGCAATGAATTTGCCTTTTAGTTTTATGAAGGATAATTGGATTCTTCTCTATTTGTGATGTACATACCGAACACGTACTTCCGGTTTTCGATAAAAGTCTATATTTTTTATTCCTGATAGTTTTTTGCTTGTTCTCGTGATTCTTTGAAAACATGATTGTCTTGTTATGTTATTATCTTAATAATTCTATTTTTTATGCCAAATTTAAAGACTGCCTATAATAGTTTACTAATGGCATCAGAGAATAGTGGATTAGATACACTCAAATCACTTGGATTAGATCCAAGTATGCTTGATATTCAAGATATCGAACGTATAGAAAAGGTAGCCAAAGAACTGAAAATTACACCTGGAAGTAAAATGGATCCGAATAAAGTAATTTCTGCTATGAGAAAATCGGGGATTGATATTGATGGACTGATAAAAAGAATGAAAGGTAATATCCAACCTAAAATGAGTAAAAGGGTTAAAAGGAACGATATATGCTCATGTCAATCGGGTCTCAAGTTTAAAAAGTGCTGCGGAAAGTGATTATGTATAAAAATATACATAATCCAAGAAATAATGGACAACAGTCAATTTTATGAAGATTCGTCATTACTATCAGTATATTGATCCAATAGTCTGAGAAAACTACTACACAACAAATTATGATTTTCTATTAATGTTTGAAATGCAGTCCATCGATAATCAGGATGAGAAGAATAAGATGAATCATCTGAATCAGAACCATACTCTGATTCATCGGAATCAAATACAGACTCAGTTTCTCCTTCAGATTCTTTTGTGGATTCTTTGGTCGATTCCTTATATTGAACTTTTCTGGGTCTACTTTTTCGTTTGGTCTTTAGTTGTTCTTTATTTGTTCCATTCATAGTATTTTGGAGGAACTTCTTGATACCTTGAATTGGTATGTCGAGAAGTTCTTTCAAATCTGTCATACCATTAGGATCAGTTATAGTACATTTAATGGCATTTTTACAATCAGATTTACATTCAACGTTGCTATCATCCTTACAACATACCTTATTTTCGCATCTATTCTTACCATCACTCTTATCATCACAATTAGTCATTTCTAAAGTTTCAGTCTTGTTCATTTACCTTCTTCAAGAGATTTTTAAATTGACTTTATTTTCTCTTTCTCTTCATTCTCCATCGACTTTTCCTTTTTCTTTGATTCTTTTCGACATTCATAACCTTACCTATTCCTACTCCTTTTCTTAAACAAGAAGAAGGGAAACCTAATTCATCGTATCCTAATGGAAGTTTCTTATTAGTCCCACAGTAAATCTTACGTTTATCAATGGGAGAATATTTCTTGGAATACTCTAAGAAATCATCTTCGTTTAGTGTTAAGTTTAATCCGATACCAATTCCTTTTTTAAAGCATTCATATTTAGTCCCAAGTCTTCTCTTTTTGCCAATTGCAGATTTGTTGTTTCCACAATAGATTTCTTTAGTCTTTCTGACCATTTTATATTAGATGTTTTTATATTTTTTGGTTTTATGCACCAAAAATGTTTCATGTAGTTTCTGGGGTTTTTAAATGACCTGTAGCAATTATCACATGTATAAGTAAACCTCATATCCATTTATTAAAAACCTAAAAACTTTAGGCTCTTTGATAAAAATGTCTGCATCAGATATACATAGATCCAAATCAAGAAAACTTGATTCGAAGAAGAGACCCAAAGTCTCTTCTAGTAGTAGTAAAAGAAAATCGTCAAAGAGTTCCCCAAAAGAGAAGGAATCTAATTCCACCAAGTCCACAGCATGGACTGTTGTAGGACCAAAACCAGGGTATAATACAGGAGAAGTAATAACCAAATTGAGAGAAAAGATTATGAAGAATAAAGAGACAGCAGAGAAGAAAGCTCATGCTATCAAAAAAGAGACGAAAAAGAATAGATTCATTTCAACAAGGAATATACAACAGAAAGAATTAGAAAATAAAAATATGGTCAAGTTTCTCAATGAGTTAAATGTTCTTACTTTTAAGAGGAAGAATGCTCTAACTCAGATGGGATTTGATAGATTTGTGAAAAACAACTATCCTAACCTCAAAAAGAAGTATCCTAATAAGTCTGAAGATAAGATAAATTCAAGATTACAAAAGAAATGGAATAAGTTATCGGATCAGGCTCGTAAACTATATGTTTTGGAAGCTTTTGGTGATAAAGAAGGAGCTGATATAAATAGAAAGTATTTTATCCGCGAAAAACTACTTCCTTTAGGAGAAGAATTGATATTTAAGTTTATAAAAGCATTCACATCTCAGAGCAGTGAGCAGTATCCTGTATTTTATGAGAGATGGATCAAAGAACCTGGTATTTCTGAAGATATAGATAATACTCAAGATGTAGATACAGAAATTAACCTCAAAGAATTGCTTGAAAAGAAAGATGTTACGGAGATCAAATCTACTCAGGATTATTTAGAATGGTCAAGAGAGAAAAGGAAAGACCGAGATACTGCAAAGTTAGGTCTTCCGACTCATGATTATGATAAGTTTCCTAAAGGAAAATTATTAGAAGTGTTGAAGGAAAAGAGACAGAAAAAGATAGGAAGAAATGCAGATGCTTCGCTCATATACAACACAGAATTAGGAGAGGAAATCAATGTGGATAAATGGTACAAAGATCTATCTACTGAAGACTTAAGTTATGTATCCAAATTAGCTATCAATGATAACATCCCTCTTGTAAGTATAAGTGGACGAGAACTTACCAAAGATGAATTAATACAAAAAATAATCATGAAACGTCAAGAAGAAGCTAATCTCGTACCATTAGATAAATATAAATTAGCAAAAGCTATACAAAGACAAAATCCTACTAATCCTCTAAGTTATTATAGAAATTGGACTCTAGATCAATTATTTGAAGAATATGATAGATTAGGTTTGAATAGAGAACGATTATTTTCTTCTCCTATAACACCCAGGAAATATAGAGAACCATTAGAGGATAATTTGACTAAAAAGAAGTTTTTAGTAGAAGAATTAAGAAAATTAGAGAGAAAGAATAAGAAGGAACAAGATAGATTAGAAATAGAACAACTAGAAGATATGGAATCTGGTCAACTACAACCAGACAGGAAATACCAACAAGACTTAATCACAGAACTAGGAAAGAAAACTGGAATCAATTATGATCTACGAATTCCATTAAAAGATCTAGAAGAAGAATATAAACGTGTAACAGGCAAAGATCCCGAATATGATACTCCTTACTATAATAAAACATATGAGGAAAAGATTGATGATGTTATGAATAGTGTGATCAGTCATGAGAGTATATCAATAGTTGGTGAATATTTGATGAAAGGATTTCAATCGATCTCTATTGGAGATCCTTTTTATTCAGGGTTTAGTGCTGATAAAGTATTCAGATGTTTGATGCATAATGAGTGTTCAAATGATACATTTATCAATCAATTAGTTGAAAATCTAGTAGATAATGATCGGACTGAATCTAATTATGTTCTATTAAAATCTGCAGCAAAACTTATTGTTTATTTAGGATTACCAGATGCTAAAATCTTTCGACAAATGATTATTACTCATTATTTTACACCTAAAATGTTATCTATTTTGCCAGATTCTGTAGCTTTTCCTGAAGTATTTGATTATAGAGCATATGATGCAGATACTGTTCATAACATTGGTATTAAAATATATATGATGCAGGAAAAACTCTCCAGACATCTTGCTTTGGAAGTATATGATTTGATTAATTTTGATACTACAAGTAGGAGAAGAATTAAAAGAGAACAGAAGCTTAAACTTAATCATAAATTTGATGGGTCAAAATTCTGTTCAAATGAGGTAGATAAATCAAATCCTGATAATGTAGTTTTTTATATGGAAGATGGTAACTATTTCTGTTTCGAACTAGATAAATTAAACGATCAGTTTTCTCAGAGTAATTATTATAATTTATATACTGGCAAACCTTTCAATCAACAATTTATTGATAGAATCGTAGAATTAGGAAAGACAGGCATTAGGTCGAATGTTGAACTTCAAGAAGACAAAAAAGACGATGATGGTCATGATGATGAAGATGGAGGTGTAGATACCACTGAAGAGAAGAAAATAGAAGTTGTGGTTCCCGATAAATTATTGATACCTTCAAATGCTTGGGGTATGTTAGAGTCTAAAATCCGTCATTACAAGGGGATAACTACAGAAGAAGAAAAGAAACAGGAAAAGAAACAGGAAAAGGACGAGGGTAAAAATGAGGAAAAATATGAGAAGTATAAAAGTAAGAAGGAGGAAGAGGAGGAAGAGGAGGAAGAGGAGGATACGACCTCTTCTTCTACATCCTCCTCTTCTACATCATCTTCCTCATCTTCAGATGAAGATAGCGAAGAAGATAGCGATGAAGATAGCGATGAAGATAGCGATGAAGATAGCGATGAAGATATTGACAAAGATAGTGACAAAGAAGATAGTGACGATGAGTATGAAGAAATCAAAAGTAAACAAAGCAAATCAAAATCTCACAAATTTAAGTTCAGTGATAGTAATTGTTTCCATTGTGAACAACATTTGGGAGATATGAATCATAAATCTATCATGCTTAAGAATGGTAAACCAATGCATGTTCATTTTTGCACTTTGAAATGTTTCGAGAATCATGATAAGTGGACTCATTAAAAATTTTGTTATATTCGAATATAACAAAATGGTAAAGACATCATTGATAGTACTACTATCTATAATTTTGGTTCTGATAACAGGAACTATTATCTATCTAATAATCAAAAAGAGAAAATGTTCCAATAAATGCGATGGTACTAATTGTGGGTATGATGATTGTGGAAATAACTGTGAATGTAATCAAGGAGGAGTATGTCAGAATGGTTCTTGTTGTTATCCTAATTGTAATGGATTGAATTGTGGGGATGATGGATGTGGGAATAAATGTACTTGTAATTATACAAAAGCAGGAATTTATCAGAAAGGAATATGTGGTGAAAACGATAGGTGTTGTTATCCTAGAGATCATAATTTTGTATTTTGCGGCGATGACGGGTGTGGAGGAATAGCATCTTGCCAAACTGGTTCGACTTGTATAAATAATAATTGTGTTAATCCGGGTGTAGTAGGTTGGGGTTATGATTTAAGTAAAATTACAGATTATTCTACCAAACAATTTGCTACAGCTCAAGATTGTGCTTCTTGGACTCCTGATAATGAAAAGGTATATCAATATTGGTCATATGATACTTCTAAACAAACTTGTTATAAAATACCTGTAGGAGAGAAGTTATGTGGAATACAAAATCAATATATGACTTCGTTTGATGTAATAGAAAATCAAGGACCAGATAAGGAACCTTGTAAGGGTTGTAATTTAAGTCCTAAATGTCCATCTACAGGTCCAGATGCATGCTGTCCTTTGTTTTGGAATAAAATGAATGATAATTCTTCTTATTGTTTGGACTTATATAATCAACTGCAATGTTGTCTGAATAACGGTGCTTCTGATTATAATCAATGTTTAAACATGTCAGTTCCATGTGAACAAAAACCAGGCGTATATTGGCAAACATTTGACTATCAAATTGATAATCAATGTGATCCAAATGTTACAGGTATGATGGGTATATCTGGATTACATTCTAATTTAGATCCTAGTATTTGTCAAGGCAAAGTAGGAGGGGATAAATGTAGTTTCTCTAATGGTCAAGTATCTTATACTGGCATATGTAAATCATGTGTAGATGGAAAGACTTTGCAATGTTTGCCAGAACAATCATGTATAGCTACAGATATCGGTTTACAACCTGGAGTACAAGGTACTTGTAATAGTCAAAATTTATGTGGGATTTAAGACCATGTTCAAGAAATCAGTCATAAATAGGTTCTTTTTTCTCACCAAGAAGAATTCACCTGTATTTTGTAGTCCTTTCTTGAAATCTTCGTAAAGATAGCTATCCATGTATGGTAAGTATATATCTATGCCAAAATTATCGATATATTTTTTGTATAGTTCTTTCACATCTGAATTTATATCAACCTGTTCAAACATGCCAAAATCTAATAAAGAAAGATATAATTTGTTATTTTGAATGGATAATACGAACTCTCCATCGATGGGAAATAATTGTGATCCAAATATACAAATTCCGAATAAAGCACCCATTCTGAAGGATATATCTTTTACTGTTCTGATCACGACATCTTTCAACTCATTCAGTAAAGGATCTAACTTTTTATATGTATAAAAAATACCTCGAGCGGGGTTCTCATCACTTACAGGATCTTTATAATTTTTACTTATCAATTTATTCATTATGTTCTCATATTCATCTTTAAGGACAGTATGGAATAAATACTTGCTATTAGGTAATGTATTGATTAGTGACATCGAATAATAGCACTTAAATGAACCCATTTTAGTTTCCACTGGATCATTGGAAAAATGGATTGGTATTGGAGTATTCACTCTTAGAGAAGGGTATGATTCCTCTATTAGTTTTATACTCTCATAAACTTTTCTATTCATTCTAAATTCTATCTCGGCATTATTACAATCTTCACTTTTGAATAGTAATTTTACAACTTCATCTTTTCTAGAATGTTTAGCTATTATTCCAAAACCGCCTCCACCAATTATATCGGTATATTCTTCAAGATTAATCTCCCGACTTATTCCGCTTCCCATTTATCTTAAGTTAACTTAACTTGAGATAAAATCAATTTAACTAAGCTACTAAACTTAGTACTACATCTTCTCCTGGTAGTCATTGCTTAATAATGCCAATATAATAAGCCAAAACATATAGAGGGCCAAATAAAATAGCAAATAAAAGATGCATAGTTCTATCTGATCCAGCAGGAATCTTTAAAGCAAGAGAAACTGCCCATATCATAAATACTATATACAACATGCCATATATGAATAACCAGGTTCTATTCTTATCCATTACCGTTTTGTTGTTATATTTGACAGCATTATAGAAAGCTTGATTAAAATCATCCTGGTTTTGACATACGTCTGTATTTGCATCATATCCTTCTCTATAATATTCGACTCCTAATTTATTACATTGAGGGCATGAACCTCCCAATTTTAGACATTCTTTACAACTTTGTGTCATTTTATATGTAAGACTTTTTATAGAATTCTAGAAAACTCTACTCAATAAGCCAGCTTCTCCTGCCATAGCTCCAACTTGAGCAGCTGTCCTATTTCTCATAGCATATCCTCTCCACCATATGGATATCCATATGATAGCTATAGATAAAACTATGAAAAATATTCCTACGCCAAGAAACCAATAATGTTTCTTTTTGGGTTCTGGTTTTTCACAATATCGTTGCTGCATAGGATCTGCAGTTACATAAGTATTATTTCTATCTTTAGTCATGAACGGATTCTTGCAATAATCTCCTGGACCATTAGTACAATTAGAATCTGATGTACAAGGTATATCAGTAGTGAAAGGGACAAACGCAAGTATACACATCACTATTCCTACTATAATTAAAATTACACCGAAAAACACAGCACTGATAACTTGAAGATTAGCAAATACTTTACCTGCTCCTTCTTGGAAGTCACCGACATCTTTTGTTGTAGTATTACCCATTTATCTTTACCCGACCTTTTTCTTTCTCTTGATATAAAATGGCTTCTACCAAAGATGACGTGGAAGATGTGGAAGATGAGGAAGATGATAAGAAAAATACAGTGGAAAGTAGTAAGCGTTTCGCAAAGTTAAATTATACCGATTTTGCCACAGTAAAAAGTCTCAATAATCTTGGTAATAAATTAGGTAGTGTAGAATGGTTAACTACCCAAATGTTATTACTTTTTTATAGATTTCCAGAGAACTGTTTCTATTCGCCTTTGGGAACATATAAATTCCATGAATTATATCAAGAATCATGGAAAAACTTAGAAGTGACATGGGATGTATATATAACAGATGAAGGTAAAGAAGGAATTCTTTCATTACCTAAGAAATTACAAGAGAATTCTTATGAAGAGATGAAAGCATGCGCTCACAAGGGAAGATTTATCACCATGTTTTTAGGGTTGAATACGATAAAATATAACCAACCAAGTGGATCGCATGCTAACATACTTTTATTTGATAGATTAGAAGCCAAGGTATTTAGGTTTGATCCTCATGGGACAACTATTCCTGATTATGCTCCAGAAGAGTTAGATAAAGTTATAGGACAAGTTTTTAATGAAGTTTTTATATCTTTATTATTACCAGGGTCACCGTCATCTAAATTTGAACTTTTATCATTTCCTTCTTTAATAGGCCCACAAGCAAAACAACGATATTTTTTCCCAGATCATATCTCACAACATAATGAGCGATTATTCGCTTTGTCTGGTAATTGTGCTGTATGGTGTTATATATTTACATATCTCAGAATGTTTTATAGAGAACTTTCATTGAAGCAAATTTTATTTATTCTAACATCACATACTCCTGGTCCGGGAGGACATAACATATTCCAAGCTGCTTATATGATAACCAAAATTATTTATAAACTAATAATAGATATGGAAAGGGATCATTATAATGATCCCTCGTTACTTTTCGAAACAGCGTGGAAGATACAAGTAGAAAAGTACTTTTCTAGTCCTATGAATAGTCATCCATTTATTCCCACCGAGTTAGATGTAGAATATGATAAAAAGTATGGTTTAAACTTGAAGGGTTATAGAAAATTAAAGAGATTTCATAATGAATTCTTTGATTCCAAAGAAGAATTCATTATTTCTTCTTTATTATCCATTATTCAATCACGTATATTTCAAGAAAAACCAAAGGAAAATATACAGCATACTTTTGATACTCAGGAAAATTACATATTAGAACTATATGATGAATTTAAGAGAGCTATGAACCTATCTGGAACGGAGATAAAAAAGATATTAATTCATGCAAAAGAATATCAAAAAGGTCTGGTAAAAGATTTGCAGAAAAATCTGAAAATAATTGAAAAAGATACAGAGAGAAAACTAATCTTAAAACAAATAAGATTATACGTGAATGCACTATCTTGGTTAAATTTTATGATAAATCAGTCTTAAATTATAACTTAATTTAAGACTTAATTTAAGACTACATTTACTCATTTTCCCCAAACTTTTCTTTATATCTTCTTGTATTTGGCGGGTATATAAGTCATATTGATTATCTTCATATCTCTTTCTATATATTCTCCTGTTACTATAACTACATTTCCTGGACATAATAATATTTCTTGTTCCGTAGTAAATCCAGAAATAGTCCACATAGGTATTATTTTAGATCCTGGCGTTATTACTATTTGATATATACAACAATTAGCAACTACATCGACATATCCATAAGCAATAGATTTATCTATTGTAGTAGATATGAACATATTTTTATCATATCCAACTTTGCTACTAAATCCTCTCCATACTGTTATTTGCTCTTTCAAAGGTGGAATAGAATTAAAAATATCCATTATATGATCCTTATGGATTTGTTGACGTTTGGACAATTTCTTCCCTTCTCTCATTCTTGCATTAAGAGCTCTACAATCCCCAACTGTATACCAATATAGACTTTCTAAATGATCATCTGATATTTCTTTGAGAAAGTTAATTTGTTCTGATAAAATACTATCCATATCAGGAGTATCATTTAGATATTTATCTATAGCACTTTGTATGTTACCTTTTGAGTCATCTAATGAACTTTGAGGGTTGTCGTCTTCTAAATCATCATTCACTTTATCATCATTCACTTTATCATCATATTCTTCATATTCTTTGTCATATTCATCATCATACGCACTATCATATGCCATTTATTATTCAGAGAAATCTGGAATTGGGAAATCTGGAAATGATGTTTTGAAGTCTTTTAATTCACCTCCATGTTTGAGATATGTATTCTTTCTTGTAATAAAGTGTCTAAATAAAAGTGGATTTTTATCGATAATATCAAATATCATTGGTCTAGAATGTGGATTCCTAAATATACGACCCAAGACTTGCAAAAAATATCCTTCTATATCCGTTGCGAGTATCATAGAATCTAATTTGGGATGATCAAACCCAACACTTACTTTACCTGTCGTACCTACTAAAATCCGACTAGTTTGTTCATAGTCTTGCCTTGTTCCGTATAAATACGTTACGTCTTCTTTTTCATCCCTAAGTTTCTCTATCAATATCTTAGCTTGTTCCACTCGTTTGCATAAAACTAAAAAGACACGTTTAGGGAAAGTTTTGATGATTTTCACAATCATACCATTTCTTTTCTCATTCATCCCTTGACTTTCTAATAGACTACCCCAATCAACTCTTCCTTGTTTGTTTGTCTTGACTTCGGGGATAAAATTAGTATTTAATGTATAAACAGTGTGATGTCTCCATAACTCTCTATATATTCTTTCTGGTCCAAAATATAAATCAAAAAGAGCATTTAATCCATCCTTACGATATGGGGTTGCAGATAAACCAAGAAGATATCTCGGAGAGAAATATCTCATACATTCTGATAATTTCTCTGCCATGATTAGATGAGCTTCATCTACTATAAGAAAGCCTATGAATGGCATGAATCCATGCTTTGATACATTTGCAGGATTCATAACGAAAAAGTCTGCTTTCGTATCTATTTCTGTCTTTCCTTCAATTACTTGAACTATAGAACCAGGACAGAATTGCTCGATTGATTTTACCCATTGTTTAATTAAAACTATTCGATGTATGATAATCATTGTTTTTAGTTTAATTTTAGTTGCTACCCATAGAGACAAAAAAGTCTTCCCAAATGCTGGATAAGCAGATATAATTACACTACCTTTCTTATTCAGACATGCAATGGCTTCTTTCTGTACTTCCTTTTGTTCTGGTCTAGGAGTTCCTTGAAATACAACTTTAATTTCATCGAATTCCTTTCTTTCTCTGCGTTTAGCTGCTGAATTACCATAGTAAAAAGGTATATAAACGTATTTATCATTGAAAGCGTAGGCATATATAGGTTCGGGAGTTATTTGTGAATATTTATTTTTCTCTGGATGTATGCATAGATCTTTTTCTATGTTAGTCAGAGTATTTTCATCTAAGTTATTCAGAATCAATTGATGAGACATTTTATACAAACTTGAGACTTGTATAAATTCATTTCATTCCTACCGATTATGAACTTTTTGTTTTTTTTCTTCTTTCTAATAAAAATGGCTAATGCAGGTAATTCTAATTTCTTAGGTAGAATTTCTAATGTCGCAGGACAATCGTCTATTTTAAACGCAGTCGAACTTAAATCTAATTCTGTTAGTTCTGGAACTGTCTCATTATTCTGCCCAACAGGAGGTACTTATAATAATCCTATCACAATTAACCAACAAGCTCCTTCAGGACCCTTTTTTAACTTGGTAAGTTTCACAGGAGCTTCTGCTAGTGTTGCTCCTATTACAAACTTAACTGGAAGTATTGTTTTAACTAAAATGTTTAAAGTTACACTTGACGGTGAGACTCCTTTTTGGTTACCTCTTTACTCTGTACCAAGTTAGATTAGATTCTAAATATTGCACATTTTATTCCTGCTTGAATAAAATGACTTTTTCTGGGAATCAGTTCTATTTAGGGAAAATACAAAACCGTGCGAGACCTTTTACTAATGTTTCAGCTTCAGATATGAAAGCAGAGACTCTAACTGTGAACAATTTGATAGTTAGTGATGAAACTATAATAACAACAGATTTAATAACAACTAATTTATCGGCCATAAATTTTACTGGTGCTAATATATGGTCTGGTCAAATAGTATCTACGGGTGCTGCAATCTATAGTCTTATATCTATCAATTTGTTTAGCGATAATGGAACCATTATTAATTTGACTGGAACTAATATAAACACTTATAATATGCAAGCTACAGGAATACGTACAAGAGACTTATCATTCGAAAATGCTACAGGTACTGCGGGTAGTACTCTTACTTTAAATAGTACAGGTCCCGGAGGTAATATTAATGGTAATGTACTTATAGGAGCACTTTCGGGCTTAGCCCCTAATGTCAGGAGAGGTAAACTACAGATTTGTGGAGCTGATGGAAGTACAGGTGGTCCTCATGTTGAGTTTTATATAAACTCAGATTTGGCATTTCCGACCATGCAGATCTATAATTTTACTCATCAAGCTGCATCAATTGCATATGATGCATATACTGATGGAGCAGCTTGGGTATCGTCAAGTGTAGATAGTAATTTTCGTTTGTCTACTGATTATGATCCTGCAGTAGGTGCAAGATATTGGCATGTTGATTATGATAATGGTATTGCTGCTGGTTCTCCTCTCAGTTGGAATGCAGGTCTTCGAGTTAGAGTTAATGGTGAAGTAGAAGTTGCCAGTGGCAGACTTTTAGTAAGTCAAACTAATACAGCCTTGGGAGGTGCAGCTACAGAAATTAACCAAGCAGATGTTGATGAACCTTTCATTAATTTTGTTGGTACATCAGCTGCGGATGCAACTGCAAGTATATCTACGTTTACAACTGGTAATTCAATCCAAGGTTTCGTACAAATAGATATAAATGGTACTAAAAGATGGATGCCATTTTATGATGATCCTACTTCATAATTTTAATATTTCATTCTGTTGATTTTATACCAAATGTATAAAATCAATCATATTGAGCTTAATATGAGCCAGCATAAGCTTTATAAGCTGCCGCGTTGTATCCATTTTGCATATAGTTAGCTCCTCTAACTGCTTGTGCTTCTTGAGCCATGGCTGTGTTATAAGCATCGACAGTACATCCAGTAAATCTACGATCAGCACCAAACTGAAGACCGAAGTTACCTGTAATTTGATTTCTGGAAGCCAACATTTTTTCACGGCCAAGTTCATTGGCGTGTTGGCTTGGATTTCCGTATATGTTACCTGCGATACCTGCAGCACTAAGGGTAACGTAAGAAATATAGTCAGGACGAAGATCATTTTCTACAACTAAGCGATCTACTGCACTGTTACATCCCGCACGTTTAGTCCAGAATGAATCAGCACATACGGCTTGACCTTTCAAGTTAGTACCATCCCACGCAGGGCACATCATATTGTTAGGATTTAGAAATCTATCTGATAATAGTCTGTTGGCTTCGCCTGTATCGATTTTACAAGTCTGAATCGACTTGGATAGTGACATTGCATTTGACATGTTTTATTAGTGATGGAAGAAATTAAAAATAACTAATATCTAAAAAATTCCATAATTTTTTAAAGATGACTTTGAATTACACAGATCCAGAAGATTATTTAGAGGCTAAAAGAGTATTTGACAATGCAGGAACTAAAGAAGAATTGAGAAAGTATTTAGATTTAGTATTTCCTGGATGGTTAATAGGTAGTACGGATAAGTATTGTAACGATTATCCTCATTTTCAAAAGAATTGGAATATTATATGCTCACAAACAGGTGTTATACCTCAAAAGATTGTTCTAGTTGATTTTGTCCCTATCCAGAATATAAATGATAGCAAGACAGATGAAAAGAATGAATATAAACTATTATCTTATATATGTAACAAATTGACAGAAAAAGGATATGTTATTCGTAGAAAAGATGAATTTGTCGGTTGCGAAAAGTGCGGTAAAGCTATACCTATAATAGAAATATGGCATTTATTGAAAGAAAAGGGAATACAAGTACCAGAAGTATGGAACGGTAAATGTTCCAGATGTTAAAATTAAAAACTGATTCTAACAAATGGCAACTAACAAAGTATATTTATATCCAAAAACATCATGCGATTGCACTAATTGTGATACTTCTCCTTATAAAGATTCATCTGAGAGTCCGACTAATATGTCAGTAAATAGTTGTAGTTTTCCTGAACAATTTAATTGTACTAATAGATTATATATGGGAGCTAAATCTGGCAAAGTATCAGGAACCAAAAATATAGCGATAAATCCCCAAGTTTATACTGATTCAGTAGCAAAAGGATTTGAAAGATTATCCTGTAATGGACAATATGCAAGTTGGGATCCAAGACTATGGAATGCAACACATAATCAATATACAACTTTCAGTCAACCTCCTATAGATGGCAATGTCCAATTGAAAGATGTATATAATGATGATCTGAAAGGTTACGGTCAGAATTATAAGACATATTCTGATATTAATTCTGGTCAAATTATATATTACACAGATCCTGATTTAAACGCTCCTTATTATGAACCTTTATTTGACGATCAAACTTATGGAAAGATTTTATTCAGAACTCCCATGGGTGGAATAAAACCTGAGTATCCTAGAGTTGTTAATTATAGTAATCCAATGACAGATACAACTACAAATTTTTCTCCTTGTGGATTATCATGGATGAGAGATACACAACAGTTTAGGCAAGATATATTGACAGGGTATACAGTTAAGATGAATCAGCAAAGATGGCAGCCCAGATGGAATTAAAATTATATAATAAATGTCAATTGTTACTATTATAATTCTTATTATAGGAGTACTTTTAATACTTATCCCTCCTGCAATTAAAATATTTTTTAACGAAGATTTATCCGTAAAAGTGATGTATGGGATTTCTTCTACTGGATTGATACTTATAATTATATCTTGGTTATTATCAAAGAAAACTCAAATATCTAACATAACTAAATGTGATATATGTCCTACTGGACCTCAAGGATTAGAAGGTCCAGTAGGACCACAAGGAATACAAGGACTAAGAGGGTTAACTGGATTAGGATTAATAGGACCAACTGGATCTAGAGGATTAACTGGTGTAGGAGGACCAACTGGACCTCAAGGACTAAGAGGGTTAACTGGACCTCAAGGAATACAAGGAATACAAGGACTAAGAGGGTTAACTGGATTAGGATTAATAGGACCAACTGGACCTCAAGGAA
>Ga0100403_1001297_pt1 | contig 22842 bp, 23 predicted proteins | sample CryGeymet201501t_FD_83663 | JGI IMG/M metagenome (GOLD analysis project Ga0100403, IMG submission 83663) | Groundwater microbial communities from Crystal Geyser aquifers in Utah, USA - Crystal Geyser metaG 2015-01t | ecosystem: Environmental > Aquatic > Deep subsurface > Groundwater | place... | reverse complement strand
GGCTCTGAACTCCAAAATATTTAACTTCTTCATCCACGGCATGAGCAATCGCCAAGTCGCTCGGCTGATTGATGTCAGCGAAGAATGTGTGCGAAGGCGCCTTGCGAGAATGGCCCAGCGAGCTCTTAGTTTTCATTGTGAGATGATGCGTACTACGAAAATCTCAGAAGCTATTTGTTTTGATGGCCTCGAGAACTTTGCTTTCAGTCAATACGATCCCAATCATATCAATCATGCCATAGGCAGGGATTCGCTTTTTATATATGACTTTGGTTTTGCCCCCTTGAATCGTAAGGGGAGAATGTCAATTTGGCAGAAGGAGCGTTTAAGGCAAATTGAGCAGGAGTTTGGGCGCTATGATCCTGGGGCTATACGTAAGAACACCGTGAAAGTACTCGAGAGATTGCACGCAAAGAGCGCTCGATCGAAGCTTGAGATTTTGAGCGATGAGCATTTTCAATACAAAAGAGCGGTCAATATTTTAAGAAAGTTAGAGATTGATCAGACCACGATCAGCTCGAAGGCGTGTCGGAATTTTCAGAACATCTTGTTTAGTGTCAATCACAGCGATTTGCTTGTGAGGCAGCAGCTAGCGGTGTTTGCCAGGGAGACGATCAGTTTTGCCAAGACAGCGGGGCGCATGTGCCAGAAGTATGCGTTGTTTATGGTGTACAAGAATTACATGGCACCGCAGTTTCGCAAGAAGCACGTGAGGCGCCCAAGCGCACATGTAAAGAGTCCAGCGATGGAGCTTGGTTTGTGTGAGAAGGTGATGAGGTTCAAGGAGGTGTTTGGCAAGCGGAGCTTGGAACGAGACAGGCTGCAAATTCCGCTGGAATGGCAGCACTTTTATGATGGCACGGTGCCGAAAGAGTGTGAGCGCTCAAAAAAACACAAGAAGAGGGCTGCTTGAATTTGAAATCTTCCACTTTTTACCGCGCACAGTTAAATTATTGCAAAGTGGGGAAGGCGCCATTGTTTGATTTCCAAATGTTGTCGTAATCCCAAACACTCGTAACATCACTTGAACTGCCGTAGAATTCGCTGGCCGATGAGGCTGCTGTACATCCGTCGGTTGAAGCTGAGCCCTCAACACATTGTAAAGCAGCATCGCCACCAACATTGAGCCACTTAGAATTCGTCATCGTAATCTCATTCGCACCTGGGTCCGATACAAGACCGCTTTTGATTCCGGTTCCAGGCATCATAGATACAGAGAATGAATTGAAGAATCTAAGCTTACCATTGGCTCCATCACCTGTTGCCAAACCAGAAGCTGTCTCAGAGGCGGTTACCGTTCCGCTTGCGTAGCTATTTCTAATGGTCGTACTGTTGGCGAGCAATCCGATTAAAGCAGCTCCGTTACCTTCAGTTGCGGTTACATTGCCAGTAGCATAAACATTTGAGAAGTCACCATTATGGCTCCAGCCTACCAAGCCTCCCACGTAGTCTTCACAGCTAATATCCCCTGTGGCATAGGAACGAGCAATATCACCTCTTGAGTACCCGACTAAACCTCCACATGCGAGTGCACTGTATGAGTTAATTGCCGAAACATTTCCAGAAGCAAAAGACTTTTTAATAATTGATGGCGAATATATACACTCATTAACACCAACTAGGCCCCCCGCGCCCCCAGTCCCAACAAATACATTTGTTGACGAGCTAGAATTGCGTACTTGCGTATTACAAATTCCGTCATCTCCATCGATGTGTCCAATCAACCCTCCGACATAGAGGCCAGTAGAGGTCACGGTACCCGATGAGGACACGTTCGTGATGGTACTGTTGACAACCTGTCCTACTAAAACCCCAACTCTGCCACTACTTTCGACGGTCGCATTAAGAACCTTCAGGTCAAAAACTTCGCCATTTTTTACGACTCCAAATAAGCCCATTTTTTGTTCAGAGCTATTGATTTGTAAATTATCAATAGATCTTAAGGATCCATCAAAACTTCCCTCAAACGGTGATGTCGTATTTCCAATTGGGGTCCAGCCATCGGGGCTATTGTAGCTATTCGGGAATGCAAGATTCGCCATGAGCTTGTAAGCGTTTAATCGGTAGGTGGCAGATATGTTTTTGAGCTGATTTAGTGAGAATATCAAATAGGGGTCTAACTCCGCTCCACTCCCCCCTGCGAATGGACTTTTGCCTTCTTTGCCCGAACAATTAAAGACGCTTGCTTTTACACCTGTAGGGATGTCGGTCTCAAAGTAGTTTTCAGACACAGAAACTTTCGGGAGAGTAATGAGAGCTGAAAACTTTAACGGAGCCACAGTTGCGTCTTGTCCTGATACGAATGGTTCGATTTCAATCGAGAATTTAGTTCCGGTATAGACACTGTTCGATCCCTTTTTTGTTTCGCTAACGACTAAGGTGGCCAGTAATTCGCCAGTGGAGTTGTCTCTCACCTTCGCTGCACGCTGTCCGTCTTTGTTGAATCCAATGCCGATTTCGTAGTCGACTGTTGTGATTTCTACTTCGTAAGTCGAAACATTTTTAGCTCCTTCAAAAGGAGTTCCATCGCCGCCGTCAGAACTTCCTGACAATGGACCGCATGATGACAAGACAAACCCAGCCATCAAAAGCAAAAATGCACTAAGCCGCTTCATTGAATATAGAGTAGCAAACTGCGCCATGTGGAAATATTAAGTTATGATTTTTCTTGCGCTCTAACGGGCCTCAAAATGCTTTTTTGAACGGGGTTCTTAATGCAATCCACATACAAGGCTCGAAAACCATCGCAAAATTAGAAAATTTAATAAGTACTTAATATAGCACAACTTGTTAATCGAACGCACTTCCGTTCCAACCTAAACTGAAGGAGTAGATAGGGAAACTATCAAAGAATTACTGATCAATTTAGATGAAAGAATAAAGAGAAAGAAAAGGCGATGAATATGAAAAAAACTATCAATACAATAGCAAGAATAGGATCTCAAAAAGTTGGACTCTTCAAGACAGTCATAATGTGCCTCACACTTTTGTTCACTCATGTTTCGGAAGGAAAGCAAAATCCCCAGCCAAAATTGGTGGAGAAGATTCTTACTCAGCATTACAAATATTATGCAGAGCAAGCACTTGAGAAAATGTTTGCTAGACCCGATGAATCCTGGAGCCTGAGTCTTTCAACTAAGCTGGATCCAGGTGCAGACTTACCTATATTGACTGATAGTGATTTCGGTTTTCCGGGGACCGGCATTCTGCGCTCAGAAGCAGAGGCGATCTCCAATCGTATTGGCGAATTCACAACAGCAGCTCAAACAGTATCCGCCGTACTGGTACTTCCTGCAAATGTATCAGATGAAATTAGGTCAGCTGCTATCGCTTCAGTGACGACTTCAATTGGGATTGATGCTTCTCAGATTAAGATTTCAACCTTCGAAGGTTATTCAAAACCTACTATTTCGTCTCAGATTCTCTACTTGCTAGGTGCTTTAGTCGGAATAGCTCTATTGGGCTTGTGGTATTACTTCCACAGGAAATCTGCCCTAGCTCAAATCGAAAGAGAAAACGCTCGAGCCGATGCCGCTGAAGCCCGCAAGAAAGAGCCAGAACCAGTTGACCCGAATCTAGTTATCATTGAGCACAAAAAATCCATTGAAGGAATACTAACAACAGGACAACTCTCTCCTCAGATTGCATCTGATTCGTTAACCAGAATCTGTGCTTCTAGCCCATCCATCCGTCTAGCAGTAGAGAACTTGCTGAATGACACCGATCTCGATCAGATCCTTAAGGCCTTTCCGAAGGTGGACGGTAATGTCTGGAAGTCCTTACAGGCTAGCAAAGATGAAGAAGGCTTTGAGTCTTCTAGCTCAGAGATGTCTCTCGAAGAAAAAATTCAAAGTTACAAAGTTCTTCAAAAAACTCTTATGCTTGAGATGCTAAGTAACATGGGCGCGGATGAGTCTGAAGGACACCTTCCAGCATTTGCCGACATCAATATTGAACAAATTACAGGTCTTCTTGAGAGTCAGTCTAGCTCCGATGCCGCGGCACTACTTGTGGGGCTTCCACTTAAGAAAGTTCAAGAGGCTTGCAAAGATCTTGATCCTGCGAAGCTCACGGAAATCCTTTCTAAGTTGGCTCGACTGAAAGAAATTCCCAAGGCAAAGCTCAAGGGCATTGAAGACAATGTTGTAAAGATGCTGAGTCTCGGAAGGTCGATGGGGAATGTTAAAGTGAAGTCTGAAGCATTGATTCCTCCGCTACTTTCCCAGCTTCCAGCGCACCAAGAGCAACAAGTGGCTAGTACGATTTTGAGGACCAATCCTGAATTCCTAGAGGCTTGGTCGGCGTCTAGACTTTATCTTGATCATCTCCATTTCGTTAATACCGAGAGCTTAGTGGAAATTTTCTCAGAAATGGAACTTTACAGACAGGCAGGTGCCTGGCACGCCATGGGCGCTCAAATGCAAAACAAGTTGCAGCCTATGTTGTCTGGAAAGCAATGGGCAGCACTCTCCGAGGAACTTGAGAATGTGAAGCCAGGTTCCCCCGACACCTTCACATCTTTAAGACTGCTGTTAGACGCTCTTTATTCAAAATATATTTCCAACAAACCTGGAGCCCAATACTCCTTACTTGATTTTAACAATAGTTCAGAAACTCAAAACTACGCTGCTTAAGCAAAAGAAAAGAAGAGGGATAAAATATGAATTTTTCAGCCGCAATCGCAACCACTTTAACTGTACTGGTCCTATATTTTGGAGTGTTTACAAGCTCAGATAGACCGGAAATTTTTCTCGACTCTCACGCCTTCTTGCTTGTTTTTGGTGGTACTATCATTGCTAGTTTGTATAGCTTCTCGATGAAGAAGCTATTAAACATCGCAAAGAACTACATCAAAATCGTTTATTTCACAGACAAGACCGATGCTAAGAAGATTGTTTCTACAGTTCTTGAACTCTCCCAAGCTGCAAAGAAAGGAAATGAAGCCTTAAGAGCCGTAAAGATCACGCATCCTTTCTTCAGGGATGGGGTTGAAGCTTTGGCCGATAAAGTCGTCCCGCTTCAAGACTTTAGAGCGCATATGATCAATAAGCTTAAGATCGTCAATGCCGAGTACCAATCGGACGCTGACATCATCCAGTCGATTGCAAAATATCCTCCTGCCTTTGGACTCTTGGGGGCGGTGACGGGAATGATTAGCATGATGGGGCAGCTCAGCGGTGGTGTTGAGAAAATTGGTATGTCTATGGCGACCGCTCTTGTTGCCACTTTTTGGGGGATTGGATTGGCTAACTTTATTCTCCTACCTATGGCAGATTACTATAAGAAACTTTCTGCTGAAGATCTCAAGCAAAGAAGTATCATTCTTGAGGGCATCTACCTCATTAAACGAAAAGATTCTTCGGTTTTGATTCAAGAAAAGATGTTGAGCTTTGTTCCCATCAAAGATCATAAGAAATTCAAGGAACAAAACAACTTGATCAGCGATGCTAAATTCGCAAGAGCCGCATAAGAAAGGGGATCGTATGAGCTTAGCCAATCAAGAACACAATCAATTCGAAGAATCTCACGAAGACGAAACCTTTCACATCGAAAGTCATGAGAGCAGCCATGATGAGGGCTGGCTGGTATCCTACGCCGACTTAATGACTCTCCTTTTTGGATTCTTCGTGATCATGTATTCTATTTCTTCGGTCGACAAGGCGAAGCTCGAAGAGCTGAAGAAGATGGCGTCACAGCAATTCTCAAAGCAGGAATACAAAACTCCTGGAAAGGCGCTCGCCTCGCAGATCACGAGGGATGTTGAGCAACTTGGAATTTCAAATGCTGAAGTCGAGATTCAAACTCTTCCCGAGGGAATCAAGTTGGTTCTTAGGGGCCGGACCTTCTTTGAAAGTGGTATCTCAGATATTTCCGCGAAAGGCGGAAGCTTCATTCGAGATCTTTCTAGGACGGTCTTGGCAGATCCTGAGAGCTTCACCGAAATTAGGGTGGATGGTCATACGGATAACATGCCGATTCAAACAGCTAGATTTCCTTCCAACTGGGAACTTTCAACTTCTCGGGCGTCTGCCGTGGTTAAGGAGTTAATAGCGATGGGGTTGCCCGCTAAAAAGTTATCGGCCTCTGGTTATGCGGACTCTCATCCACTTCTTCCAAACGTCGATTCAAATAACATGAACATCGCCCAGAACCAGGAGCAGAACAGACGTGTGGAGATTTTTATCAAGCTTCCAAATAATTAACCTAGGGTGGAAGTTTGATGCCAAAGTCTTCTTTGTCATGAGTTCAGTTTTGGACGAACCATAAGATCGTATTTGATGGTCAAGATGGTGGTGTAGATTCCGCCTAATAGAAACACTCCGCCCATATATCCGAAGAAGGCAAAAGCTTCTTTTGCCTCACTTCTTCCCATCTCTGGACCGTAAATTCCGGCGAATAGCCAAACAAAGGGATAGAGCGTGCCGCCGATGGCCACCATGTAGGAAGCAATAGTTTTGTGTTTGTTTGGAGCTTTGAGACTAGAAAGCAAAAGTAATATTCCCATCATCATCGCACCAATTCCAGTCGCATGAAAATGAAAGCGTTGGTAGTAGCGCCAGTTCTTGTCGGATTCAGCAGCGATCTTTGCCGCCTTCTGAGCGGGGTCTGACATCTGTTGGATCTTGATGTTTTGCTGAAGCCCTGCGGAAATCCGATCTTTGAAAATGTCTTCGTTAACACCGAACAAGATCGAAATTCCAACCCCGCCCAAAATGCAGAATAGTGCGATAATAAGTGGTAATTTTTTGATCATGGAATTCTCCGAATTCTATTTTTTTGTCTTTGTTTGAATCGCGCGCAGTTCTTTCACGGCCAGCCGATCTTTATCGCGGTTCATGGCTTCCTTAGCTTTAATTAAGTCCTCGAGGTTGATGACATTAATTTTTTGACCTCGAATCTCAATTTCCTCAGCTTTAGAGCGAATTCTTTCAAAGTCACCTACTCCTGTAATGGAAGTTAGAAAATCCACCACCCCCAAATCAGTTTCGAGGTATAGATTGTTAAGAGATTGTCCCTCTGGAGGAATTTCTGAAAATGGAAGTTTGTTTGGTGTCATTCGATGTTTGGGGTGAAAATCTTTTAAAACAAGTTTGAGTTTTGCAATATGCTCAGGAGTTAAGAGGGTACAAAGATCAAGGTCGCGAGTCACAAGTGTTGAACCGTGCAGGACCCCGGCAAATCCACCTACAACTACAAAATCAATATTTGATTGACTTAGAATGCTTAAAAGATCACTTAGCGTCTTCATTTCGATTGGTTCTTATGGACTCAAGCTCCAAGACTAGATCTAGTGCGGATTGATGTTGTTCGATTCTTTCTGAGGGAGAAAGACTAAGATTTAACTCAATTAAATTCAAATCAAAACCTGCCTCTTCGGCTTCTTGTATGGCATCTGAATTTAGGGGCGTCATGCTGTTACTATATCGTAATATTTTAGGGGGTTCGAGGATAAAATTGGCTCGCTGGGCAGGGCTCGAACCTGCGACAAGGTGATTAACAGTCACCTGCTCTACCGACTGAGCTACCAGCGATCTCGAAGGACTAAACGTAGTCCAAATATTCTAAAAGCTCAATACCCATTCTAAACCTTGGCGCAAGAATTCTTCGGTGCCTCGGCAGACGCTTAGCTTCGAACAGTTCTTTTCCAAGTAGAGGTATTGGGCGCGGGCCCTCAGCTTGTGGGCGGGGTCTAGCTCGCCTTGGTTCTTGAAAGGAAGAAGGGCGAGCGTGGGGCGGCCTTTGATGTGGCGCATAATCTCACTGTTAAGGCTAATTTCGTCGTCTGTATGGCCAGGGTTCCAGTCGAGAATCGTGGCGTCGGCGCAGTTCAGAAGGCCTTCGCTGGGGAGAGCCCGTTCGAGGCTGCATCCTAGAATTTGAACTCTGGATCTCATGCCTGCTCTCATCCCTAGGTCAAAAGCGAGCATGTTTTCGACGGTGTGTTTGCCTGAGAATCTACTCTGGCAGAGGTTGAGTTTCTGTCCGGCCCCAAAATCCGCGACGAGATCTTCGGCGATGAACTGCATCTGTTTTTTGAGTCGTTCGGTTGTGGGCGAGACAAGCAAGAGCCTATCAACGACGAGATTCAGTTCATGTACGAGGTGTCCCACTAAGTAGGAGTTTACTACAATAGAGAAAACTATTCGAGATTTGCTATTCTAAAACAGTGCGGTGTTGAAGCGCACTTTCTAATGTGGATGGATCGAGGTACTCCACGCTGGATCCGGCCGGCAGTCCGAGGGCCGTGCGCGATATTACGAGATCCGGACGGTCTTTCTTTAGGAGGTCCTTGAGGTAGAAGGATGTGGCATCGCCCTCGACAGTCGCATCAAAAGCTAGGATTAATTCTTTGATCTCTTCGTTCTGCAATCTATCGAGCAAAGACGAAATATTGAGTCTGTCGGGGCCAATGCCCGCGAGTGGAGAAAGTAATCCGCCTAGGACATGATAGTTCCATGGGTGCTTCTTGAATTTCTCAAGAGCCAAAACGTCAGGGCAATCTCTCACGACACAAAGTCTGGTGCTGATGCGCTCACTGTCTTCACAGAGTGAGCAAATTGCATGCTCCGTCCAATAGCCGCAGCTAGGGCAGTTGCCCATGTGAGAGTCTAGCTCGCTCAAGGCAGCTTGAAGGTGGGCGGTTCGTTGTGGGCCCGCCTTGATCAGCGAAATCGCATAGCGCAAAGCCGTGCGCTCTCCCACGCCCGGAAGGCGAGAGAGTTCATGCACAAGGCTCTGGAGCGATTTCGGAATCAATTTCACTTACAATAGACCTGCCAAGCCTGGAGGAACGACTTTGCCCATTTCTTCGGCAACGATACGTTGTGACTCTTCAACAGCTTGGTTGACCGCGACCTTGAGCATGTCTGCAAGCATTCCTGGATCTTCTGGGTCGATGATCTCTTTGGAGATATCAAGTGCCGTAATTTCTTGTTTGCCTGTGATTGTGATTTTGATTCGGCCGCCGGCGCTTTCGATATCAAATTCCTTAAGAGCTAGTTTGTCTTGAAGGGCCTTCATTTCGGATTGCATTTTTTGGGCTTGAGCGAGCATTCCGCCCATTCCGCCACCACCTGGAAATTTCATATCATTGTCTCCTTTTAAGTCCCGTTAGTTCTTGCCGGGGCCATTGTTCTTGTTGTTTACGAGTATCTTAGTGTCTTTGATCTTGGCGTCAAAGATCTTTACGGCCGATGCCACACTTTCGTGTTCTCTTGCCATATCACGGGCTTCTTTGTGTTGCTGATAGATTTCATCTTGTGTTGCTGCTTTTTCGCTCTTTACCGCCGAAGCGTCGAGGGTGACTTCGATGTTGTCGACTCCGAGGCTGAGCTTTAAGACTTCAAGTCCATCGCTGGAAGACAATCTCTTCCCGGCAAAATCACCCTTAGCATATACGGTAACTCTTCCATCATCATTCTTCTCAATGCCTTGCACACTTTGAAGAACAGGAGTCCATGCGGGTTTCTTTGCCCTGATGAAGGAGGTGAACAATTCCATAAGATCGCTACTTGCACTCATCGGAACTTGAGAAGGTTGCTTGGATGTGGGGCCGGGCGGAGGAGGTGTTGGGCTTGATTGGCCGGGCCTGTTGCGCGGCGGAGTGGGAGGTGTTGATCCCGCTCCAGGTCTTGCGTTGGATGCGCGGTTTGAAAAATCTGGACGCGCGGGTCTGTTGCTCGCTGCGGAAGAATTCTGTGACTGCGTGTTTGCTTGAGCTGCATGGGCAGGTGCAGCGGCTGGTCTCAATAGTGTAAGTTTCACGGCGAGACTTTCTAGGAGGAATTCGCTATTGCTTGCAGCATACAATTGCGATTGGTGTCTGAGGCAGAGGTCTAGGTTGCGAACGACTTCATCCGAACTCAAAGCCGTTTTGTAGTTAACAAATAATTTCGAAAAATCAGGATCGCTGATAAGGGATTCACCCGCAAAATAGCTCAAGTGCCAGTCGCGGAAAAATTGGGTCATGCGCCCAAGTAAGACTTTCGGATCATTGCCCTGAAGGAGCATATCATTCACAGCCTTAATGGCGGCACTCGTGTCTTTGGTGATGATCGCTTCGAATAAGGCGATGTAAGCGCCGCGACCGATAAGGCCGAGCGCGGTTTCCAGATTTTCTACTGTTATTTTACCGTCGCAAAACGCGATCGCTTGATCGAGTAAAGACTGAGCATCTCGCAAGCAACCTTCTGATTCAAGAGTGATAGACCTCAATGAAGCTTCATCGATCGTGACGTTTTCTTTCTCGCAAATTGCGGTGAGGTTTTTCATCATCTCCGCTTCGGGCACCCGGCGAAAATCAAAACGCTGGCAGCGTGATTGGATCGTAGGGAGAACTTTGTGCAGTTCTGTGGTCGCGAAGATAAAGATCACATGCGGAGGAGGCTCTTCCAGTGTCTTCAGCAAGGCATTGAAGGCAGCAGTGGATAGCATGTGAACCTCGTCGATGATGTAGACGCGGTATTTGCCAACGCTCGCCATGTATTCGACGTTTTCTCTGAGTTCGCGGATGTTATCGACGCCAGTATTGGAAGCCGCATCGATTTCCATGACGTCCATGCTTTTGCCGTCAGTGATGCTCACGCAAGCTTCGCATTTGTTGCAAGGTTCACCGTCTTGCGGGTCCAGGCAACGAATCGCTTTGGCTAAGATACGAGCAGCAGAAGTTTTACCGACTCCGCGGGGACCGGTGAATAAATAAGCGTGAGCAAAGCGTTCTTGTTTGATGGCGTTCTTCAGGGTGGCGGCCACGTGTTCTTGGCCGACGAGGTCGCTAAACTGCTGCGGGCGATATCGTCGTGCTAAAACTACGTAACTCATTCGATTTATTTATCCTGTTAGGCAAAAAAAAGTGGGACCCGGCGAATCCTGCCAAAAACAACGGTACCGGTACCGTTGCTCCCTTCCGGGCCTGGCGGGGTTCGCGGTTGTTGCTCGCAGGGGCCGAGCCCCATAGATGGTATAGCGGCTTTTCGGCCTAGGATCAAATGAGTCTTCGGGCTTTGAGTGCTGCACGGGTACTCATTTTCCCCGCGCGCGCTGACCTCCTAAGTGTCTAAAATTACTCTAGTTCTATCGATAGAAGCCACACTGCCTAGGGTAGTAGGTTGCACTCACACAAGAGTTCATGGCATTGGCTTGAGCCTCTAGTCTGGTGCTGCCTTTGCCGGAGTAAATTTTTCTCGTGGATGAGTTCTGGGTCTGTACGCGGAAGTTCCCTCGACCGTTATCTCTTTCACACTTTGAATCGGCACACTGACGTGGGTAGTAGGTGTTGTCGAGGCAAGTGTTCAGTGCTTTGGCACTGACGTTGGCCTCGCCTCTTCCCGTGGTGAGGTAGTGGCGTTGAGTAGAAGTGTTTACGGATGAACACGCCCATTGGTTTGGATTGCCATGGTCATCACCGTCTCCGGGCCTGCCTGGTCTATCCGGTCTTCCCGGTTCGCGGATGATATCTTCGATGACATCAATGGGAGCTTTGTCGCCTGCGGAAAAGGCCGTTGCACTTGTGAGTAGGGTTAGGGTGATTAGAATTATTTTTTTCATTTTGTTCCTCCTTGATTTTTTGCGGCAAGCCGCTGCCTAACTCATCATTGAGCTAGGAAATTTTGATGACTAATTTTGGTTTTGAGTTGCTGTTTCTACTTCTTCAATCCGGCGAGATATTCCTCGATGAGGGCTCTCGTGGCCTTTAACTCTTTTCGGGCGTTGGCTTCGACGTCATCAATCCAGTTGTCGGCGTCATAGAGAAAATCCAGATAAAGGGTTTTGTGAGATTTCTTATAGAAGGCTTCTCGGGTGAACATTGGGGCGTCGGGGTCAGTCCCCTTTGTTCGTGAGTAGTAAGGGTTGAGGACTCGGCGAACTTGTGAGCGAGGGTCACAAAGTTGGTGTATCCAGCTCGTGTGTTCGACCCCATACAAAATTTCACGGCGACTGAGCCCAGAGTGTTTCTCTGAAAAACCTAGTGATGAGTTTTTTCCATTTGAAAAATTGTTGGCCGATATAACACTTGGTGCTTGTTTCTGCCGATTGACTTGGTAGACGTCGAAAAACTGGGCTAGCCATGGGGTGCGTAAGATTAAGGACGAGATCACAGCTTCGCTAGTTCCCCACACACTGCTAAACTGTAGGTTAATGTCTTTGGCGCTGTAGTAGGCCCAAGAGTATTGAAGCAGACTTCTGCCATCACATGTAAAGGCTACAGTCATGCTGGAGAAATCATCAGGATTTCCAAAGAATCTAACGTAAGTAGCGTCTAAGGAAGAAAATTTGTTTACGTTTCCTTTGTGAGAGTTTCCTCCGAAACTAAGGCTCAACCCAAAACCAGTACTTCTTTCGTGCGATATGGCGCTGTCGCTAATCGTGATTTCTTTTTCTGGAAGTATCACTCGAATCCGTCCTTTGAACGGGTCGTGTACGGCCACACCTTGTTGTGCTCCAGTCGGAGCACCGGCTGCACTTGCGAGGACTTCTCCAGAGAAGCTTGTGACGCAGATAAGGGCGATTAGAGTTTTTTTAATTCTTTTCATTTTCATCATCTCTTTCGATTAGTTGGCCAATTCGTCCAATATAATTTTACGTCGTGCTTCACGAAGTTTGAGAAAGTACTCGCGAGTTCCTGTGAGGGCATGGGTGTAAAAGCTCACTCTGTCGTCGGCTACTTCGAGCTCGCTCATTTTGTAGCTGGCTTCAAATTGCTCGGCCACAACGGACCCTTGCGCCTTTAAAATCCTACCGGCATAGGCGCGACCAAATCCGGTCATGCTCGTTGAACCCACCATGTTTGCAAAGGAGTTCGACACGTCGCGAATGGCTTTTTTCTTCTCTTTTACGAAGGGGCGACGGTAGATGAGGGCGTCTTCTAGTTTTTGTTCATCCGATTGAAGAATCTCTACTGTTTTGCCGAGTTCGGAATCTACAAGGTCTAATTTGTATTCCATTTTAGAAAGTCGTTTCTTTTCTTCGGCTAAATGTTTCGACAGTTCTTGGTTGGATTTTAACAGCGCTCCAAAAAATCCGCGGTCATAAATTTTCGCGGCGACTTTATAATTGTCGTCATCAATATGCGTCGCTCTTAGGTATTCGTGGAATACGGTTCCCATCGCAATTTCGGGGCCTAGAGCGTATTCTTTTTCAAAGCGAGTGATATCAACGATTATGACGGCGTTGAAGTTGTTGGCTTTCACAAACTCACTCTCGGCTTCGAATTTGTCGGAATGTTCATGCCATTCGTCCAAGGTGAGATAGAGCGCCGTTGCAGGATGCCCGAATCTATCAAACAGTGGCTCGCTTACAGCCACAACTTTCGTTGTCATAATGGCTTCAGCAAAAAGTGGAAGGTCGATGAGGTCTCTGACCTGGTAAGTATTGGCTTCATATTTCTCGTCGACAAAAGTTCTTAGAAGTTGTTCGCCCATTTGGGTGAAGAGAAGGGCATGGCCACTTCCTCCGGATCCCGTCCAAGTGCCTGCTTTGGTGGCGAGGCTGAGTGTGGTGAGGCATAGGATAAACAACAACTTTTTCAAAAACATAAAAAACCCTTTCTGACTAAGAAGCACAGACCGTGCCGGGGGGGATGTGGTGGGGGGAGAGGGATCCCAGCACGATCTGCCTGTTATGCGATGCATTAAACGGGGTTTGGGCCTTGGAGTAAATTATTAAATAAGTAACTGCTGTAAATAAAGTTGCTATAAGGTAAACTTTTATTGAAATATATGAGTTTTTTCGAAATAAATTCCTACAGAAAAGCCATAAAATTCCTTTTGGAACAGCGAAAATCTCTCGGATCCAAGCTCAGCTTTAGCGATATGGCCTCTCATATGGGAATTCAAAAGACTTATCTATCGAAGGTCATGCACGGCCAAGCCGAGCTTAATCTCGATCAAGTCTTTGGTGCGAGTAGCTATCTGAACTGCTCTTCAGAACAATCTCAATACCTCAGGTTGCTTTGTGATTGGGAGCGATCCAGCCATAAACAGCGCAAAGATTTGTTATGGCAGGAGATCTTAGAGCTTCGGTCTAAGGTCCTTGAGACATCCAATTATCTCGAAACAGCCCGTACCGTCGATGCGGCTGGCTACAGGGAATACTACGCAAACCCGTATCTGCAGCTCATCCATAACCTTCTTTCGATCGATAAATATTGTAATGATTTTAAAAGGATATCGGACGTGCTCGATATTTCTATGGAACGGCTGCAGCAATATCTCAGGCGACTAGAGGATATCGGATTGATCGAGCCGAAGTCGGGTCGGTATGAAGTGCTCGTGAAAGATCTTCACCTCGGAGCCGATTCCGACATGACTCCCGTAAATCACAGTCTCATGCGGCAGTTGTCGGCTAGCCAGGTATTGCGTTCTGATGATCCGGGGCTCAGGCTCAGCGTGACCTTTACTGCGGACGATGCCACTCGAAAAGAAATCCATATGGCCTTACTCAAAACCCTCGAAGGTCTCGAGAAAAAGGTCAAATCAGCTCCGTCGGAGGGGCTCTACCAGCTAAATCTGGACTTATTCACTTGGGCTTCCTGATCGGCAAAAATTGTCATGAGGGCGTGAAATCTTTAGACGCATTAAAAGTCTTTTTGGGAATCTGGGCTTGTGACTTTGAGCCCTCTAAGTTATTTATAACCATTCGATCACGGGCATGAAAATGTCTGAAACTTTAACGGAGAGGTGGCACAGCGAAAGCTTAGCCACCACCGAAGAAGGAACACCCTAAACGGAGAGGTGGCAGAGTGGTCGATCGCGTCGGTCTTGAAAACCGAAGACTCTTCACGGGGTCCGTGGGTTCGAATCCCACCCTCTCCGCCATTTATCTCAAGGCAAATACCTGTTAACCCCGCTAAGTTTTTGAAATTACCGATCGAATGATTCCAGGCTCTTCTATTTTTTAGCAGGTGCGTGACACCTTATGACATCTCGTGAACACAACGGCGATTTCCTGCTTTTTGCCGACCATTTCCTTTCTGGTTTCGCGAGCGGTCTTCTTCAGCTCAACGAGATTTGGTGCTTGTTTTTTTAACAGTTAAGGTCGGGCGACATGGTGTAAAGAGTTCCTATGATAAAGAAATTGAAATTGAAATTTGGACCTCAACCCAATTCTGAGCCTTTGTCCTTTGATCCGGGTGCAGTAACTGTTTTTGTTGGTCCAAACAATTCTGGGAAAAGTATGCTTCTAAGGGAGATTGAACGGTATTGCCAACAGGGGCCAGACTCTCCTCGATTCGTTCTTGATTCGGTTTCTTATCCTGAATTTTCTTTAGCCGATCTGGAGTCAGCAGTTGAGGAGATGAAGATGAAGGATGCCAAGCATCCGGTAGATGGCAACATCAAGTATGGAAGATTTAATTCTTCAAGAGGATTCATTCACGCAATGGGAAATCCCAAGTCGTTAGAAAATTGGTCGAGAACCCATTCAAAGAATTTTGCTATCCAATTTGTAACTTTTTTTGTCTCCAGATTCGGAGGAAGAGAGAGGTTCCACTTGGTTGACGATAAACCAGCCGAAAGCATTCAGTCCCCCCCTACTCACTGCTTGTCCAAGTTGTTGAGGGACAACCTAAAAAGAAAAAAAGTTCGCGACTTAGTGCATGAGGCTTTTGGAAGATTTTTTGTGGTGGATCCGACGAGTTTAAATAATCTGCAGATTCGGTTGTCTGCTGTCGCACCAGAAAATGAAATGGTCGAAAGAAGTTTTACTGATGCAGCCTCCCAGTTTTTTGCTGAGGCTCAGCACATCCGCGAATGTAGTGATGGGGTGCAAGCGTTCACTGGATTGGTGATGACGGTAGTTGCTGGTGAGGAAAAGATTATGCTCATCGATGAGCCAGAGGCCTTTTTGCATCCTGCACTTGCAAATACGCTAGGCAAAAGACTTTCTGAATTAATGGCTGAGAGGGAAGGCAATCTTTTGGTTTCAACTCATAGTCCATCTTTTGTTATGGGGTGCCTCCAGTCTGGGAAGGGGTTAAATATTGTTAGATTGACTCATGATCAGTCTAACAAACAATCAACTGCACGTTTGCTTACTTCGGAAAAAGTAACTGAGCTTTTTAAAGATCCTCTCTTGAGGTCTACAGGAGTTATGCAAGCTTTGTTTCATCAAGCTGTAATTGTAACCGAAGCGGATTCTGACCGAGCTTTTTATAGCGAAATGAATGAACGCATTTCTGATGAAGCTGGCTCTAGCTTGGCAGGGGCACTTTTCTTGAATGCCAGAGAAAAGTCGACAATATGGACAATAGTCAGGCCTCTGCGGCAGATGGGGATCCCTGCTGCCGGAATTGTGGATATCGATTTCGTGAAAGATGCGGGGCAACTGTTCACAAGAGCTTTAGAGGCAGCCAATGTTCCCCAGAATCTTCATCAGCACTACCAAGACATGCGGGCCAATTTGAAACGAGAGTTACTGGCATCAGGACAAGACATGAAAAAAGATGGGGGAGTAAACATACTTTCTGAAGACAAGAGAGGGCTAGCCCATAAGTTCATAGCTGATATGGCAGAATATGGCATTTTTGTTGTTCCCGGCGGTGAACTAGAGTCTTGGCTTAGTTCTCTTGGTATCTCGGGTCACGGGCCTAAATGGTTGGTAGAAGTGTTGGGAAAAATAGGCGTAGACCCGTCAGATTCTTCTTACCTGACTCCGAGTGAAGGAGATGTTTGGGATTTTATGAGGTCTATCTCTTCTTGGGTTAAGAATCCGCAACGTAGAGGTATGCCTTAATTTTTCAGCGAGACACTTCCACGCTCCTAGGATAGACCCCTCGTTCGGCTGAACAATCAGTATTGCCGACTGACATTCCAGATTTTCGACTGATGAGTCGGAATTATCTGAAAAGTCCGTAGTTTTCAGCCGAGACTGGAGTTGCGATGGAGTTTGCAACAACACTCAAAGATCTTATTCGTCAGCAAGGGCTGACCACCGCCAAGCTCGCTAAAAGAATCAATGTATCTCCGAAGACGATCAGTGATTGGCTCACGGGCCGCACTCCTAGGGATCTCGATGCGGTTAAGAGATGCGCCGAGACCTTCCAAGTCTCAGTTCATTACTTGCTCTACGGCGAGGACGACCCTCGAAATCTAATCTCGAAAATACTCGAGAAGACAGAGATTCATACAGGACTGTATGAGGTCTCGATTCGCAAAGTTCATTCAAGGGGGAATAAGAAATGAGAAACTGGATTGTATTATTGTTGGTTGTTCTGTCATCTGTGTGTGAGGCCGAGTCAAATGGGAAAAGAGAGCCTGTTCCGGGTGACTGTCTGCGGCTAATTCTTTGTTCATAAAGTTAGTTTAGCTTTGTCGAAGTCCTTTGAAACTTGAATATCGTTCATCTGAGATCTCCATAATCGATTGAGGCGGTCTATTGTTGAAAATCTTATTGCTGACAAGTTCTTTCAGGGGGATCGGGGTTTCTAAATGATCCACTAACCTAAAATCGATTACTAGAACTTCCTTTTCTATCATTTCGTTAACCTGCTTGAGCGAATAAACAGATCTTTTTCCAATTGCAGCAGCGAGGCTTTCCATGTCTGTTAGTCGTCTGGCACGTTCAACAATTGCTCTAGTCCGAATATATTGTTCCGGGGCTGATCGGTAGAACAGTATAATTGATCCAGCGGGAATCTCTTTAATGGGAGAGTGGCTTAAATATACTTTTCTAATTGTATTTCCAGGTATGGAATCTCCTTCTACAAAACCTCCTAGACCTAACTGAGGCGCAACTTCGGGGAATAAAATATCGTGAAAACTAGATTGAATTGGCACCACAAATTTCCTTACAGGAATACCTTCTAAAAGATGTGGGCTGTAAAGAATGTGAAAATCTAATGGTTTCATTTCAGGCAGGCCAGCTGGTGGTTGCATCAATTTGTAAAAAATCATGTCTTTCTTTTTAAGGTCTTTGTGAACTAAAAATCCAAACTTTCTTAAAAATTGAATTAACTTAACTTGTTTCTCATGAGCGGTTACCCAAATAGATGTGATGTGATTTCTGGTTGCGTAATTGAACGCCATCTTGAGTAAAAGCTCACCGAATTTCCTGCCGTTGTGACCTTCAGACACCTTAAATGTACACAGTTTTACTGAAGGAAGAGTGATTCCTGAGTGCTCTTGAGCTTCATCGTGCTTATATATACAAAGACCCGCCAGATCTGATCCTACTTTTATGGACCAACATCTCCGGTTGGCGTTGTCGAGTATCCAAGTTTCGAATTCGTCGTAATCATCTTTGAGGGAGTCAAAGAAGGGAAGTTCTAGATCTAAATTATATAGATGTTCATGATCAATATTGGGTAGTTGAACAGTTTGAGGTTGAAACTGTCTAGTAATTAGATCAATTGCATCGCCGACATAAATTACTCTATCGTCAAGGCCGGCATTCTCCGCTCTTCTATGTATTCCACGATCTTCGGTTATTAGGTAGGTGGCACACCCCCGAGATACTGCAAACAACAGCTGACAATCAATTAAGTCATTGGTCGAATTGATTCCACCATACTTTTTTTCTAGTTCATTTCCAGCTAAAGTTGGTGGTGAGTCTAGCAATGGATATTTGCGAAGCCGAGAGAGCATCTCTTTCTGTCGACCGCTGTCTTTGTCATTTTCTAGGTCATTTTCCGTCAGCGGGTGATAGGCGAAAGATAGACTGTGTTTACTTAAAAGATGGTGAAGCTTCTGAAAATCACTTTTAATTTCGCGATTGGACCCGACCTCTTCGAATTGAATAATGACATTAGTGTCGAGTAAAAATCGAAGATCAGCAGCCATTATATATTCGAGGATAACTCCAAATCTTGAATATATCTATATGATTGTGGGGGTCTAGAATTTGCACCAGTGACTTGATCTAAAGATAAGGGGTTTTTGTATCTTAGGTAGCTGTGCACATGAATTGCAAATCCAGAGTCCCGTCCTTCAAAATAAGATCTAAAATCATCCCAGGGAATCATCGCTTGGCTTGCCGCTTTATTCCATAACTTCTCCATTGGCAGAAGTTCAACTTTAGAGATCCTGCATTCGCCTATTACGGACTTTTCTGGAGAGGTTGAATAGATAATGCATCTTGTATCTAATGGGAGGTTTGTTGGAAATCTCCGGCGCAATTCGATCGTTTTGATTCCAGAGACAAGTAGGTTCGCATATTGTGGTCTAACGCTAAGTAAAACTTCGTTTTTTCTCATTTTATTGCCCGACCGCATTTCACTAGTTAATACTATGATGTATTATAATACAAGTATAGTTATACTGGTATTATAATACATGGCACGAAAAGAGTTAGATTCTAGAATAAAGAACCTGGGACAGAAGTTTGCGGAAAGATTGAGGCGTGAGCGTCAACTAGTGAATTTGAGTCAACGAGAACTATCTGAGCAGGCAAATGTACCATTGGATACGGTCCGATCTATCGAGAATGGGAGAATCCTGAGTCCGGGGCTGTTTATTGCAGCAGATCTGATTAGGGCACTAAATGGTAAAATCGATGAATGGATTCCTAAAAGGGCAAGGTCCAAAAGGTGAGTAATCTATTTGAGATGCGTTTAGAGGATATTCCTTTCGTCGCAACTAGCGATGGTCTCAAAAAAATTGAAGTTCGGCTTGATGATTCAAGGCGAAATGGGTTGTCGAAAGGCGACTCAATTAAATTTATCCATATAGGCAGCGGAAAAGAGCTGGTTAAAAAAGTTTTAACAGTTAGAAAGTACAAATCTCTTGAAGACTTGGTAGCATTGGAGTTGTTTGAAAATACTGGTGGAATCTATCAGGATAGGCATCATTGGTTTCATGAGATATCGAGATACTACCCAAAAGAGAAGATACATATATTCGGATTGCTTGTGATTGAGTTTGCGGAGGACAGCACATGAATTGTTTAAAGAGATTTTTGGGTTGGGTTGTTAAATCTGAGCCGCAAGGATTGGGCACATTATTGTTGGGAATTGCAGCGGTTGTGGCCTCGTTTCAGGCGTCAAGTCTATTGGATCGAGTTTTGGAAATTCAGAATCAGGCAAAAGAAATAAAAGTTGCAATTGAAATTTTATCTTCCGAGGTGAGAGCGAAAGTGGCCCGTGCCCGAGTAGAGGATTCAAAAGCTTTAAAAAATATAAACGCAACAAGGGTCGATATTGAGGGCGAGATAGGTCGCCTCCCGATTAATCTTGGGAGAGATCGAATTGGTGTTTTTCTGCCAAAATATAGAATAAATGAAACTGTTGAGAAAATATATAAGAGTGATTCTGTTGAGGACCGTATTCAAATTTTAAAAGAGTCTTTGGAATACGGAAATATAGATGAAATTGATTGGATGCCATCAGCGGCATCTGAAGGATATAAAGGTATTGAGGATCGAAAGAAAGAGGGAGAAAAAAAATGAAAATATACTTTCAAACTTTTGACGAGCTAATAAAACTTTTAGAAGACTCTCTGGACGACTCATCAGGACTTGATCAGATGAAATTAGACCATTTGTTAAATAAGATGAACAAGCTTGTTGATGAGGAGCCAAAGCTCCATATTCAAAAACAGAGTGTTGATTTTTATGGCCGGACAATCCGGAGCTTATTCTCACAAGGGCTATCTGGTAGTTATAAATTATCTTTTTATAATCAACTAAAGAGAGAAAAAGAGATCCTGCACGGTTTTGCGGTATCTTGCGGCTTTGTCTAGCTACAAATGTTACGGCTAAATTGCCTAATTGCTTAGAATCATTCAACTCCCGACCCATCCGCCATTTTCAGCCACTAGGATCAATCACAACTTCGTTATCTCTCACTCGAGTATCTCGGGGATACAGTTCGCTCGCTCTGGCCTCGTTGGAAATGATCCTAGAGGCTGAAAATTCAGCAATGACGACGGACATTTCAGATTTACGACTGATAAGTCAGATTCACCTGAAAAGTCAGTAGATTTCATTCGAGACTGGAGTTGCGATGGAGTTTGCGACAACACTCGAGGAGCTTATAGGTCAGCATGGGCTGACCACCGCAAAGCTCGCCAAAAGAAGTGATGTGAGTCCCAAAACGATTAGCGAGTAGCTGACTGGTCGAACTCCTAGAGATCTTGATGCGGTCAAGAGATGTGCTGAGGTCTTCGATATCAGCGTCCACTATCTTCTCTACGGTGAGAACGATCCACACAATATAATCACAGATATTTTAGAGAAAACGGAGGTTCATAGTGGCGAAGAGCTTTCTCATAAAAGCTCAATGTCCCACTTTCTCGATAACGACTGCGGGTTGTTTTCGTCTGTGTTTCCATGTCTCACAGGATCTAAATCTTGAGAACATCTTGTCATCGCTTCCGCCCTTTCTGACAAACTGAAGCAACTCCAAAATCCACTTGTCCATCTCGGGCCCCCATGAGATGCGGGAAGTTGTTAGTAATAGTGTTGGGCTTTTCTGGCACCGAAGAGCTTTGGCTAATTCTGTGCCATAGTACCTTTGCGTCGTGCACCCGATGTGAGCCACAATAGCATTCTCTCCTGTTCGGACAGTTTTATAATAATCCGATTTATTATAAGTTTTTTTCCGGTCGTTAAAACCAACAGTTTTCTGCTCTCCGTTTTGATCTTGGAACCAATTGTTTGTTAGAGCGACCCCATCCCCATAGTTTGAATGCCCGGAATAAATCAATAGATCACTTTGCTTTCCGATTTCATCTAGAAGCTTCATTCCATATTCTGCACGGGATATGACATCTGCACTTCTCCTAACGGGGCTATTGATTCGGTTTTCGGAGTTGAACAAAATAACCTGAATCGGTTTACCCTCTTGAGATTCTCCTTGGTACACTCTTACATCAAGCAAGCCGAGTAACTTTTCAGACGAGGCCGATAATTTTGATTTAAGTATATCTATTTCCTCTTGCCTGCCTAAGCGCCTCAGCTTCATCTGATTCATTTTTTTCTCCAAAACTTCTAAGGAGATCTGCCCCCACTCAGTATGTCCCAGAAATATACCGACCGTAGCCATACCATCTGAGAAAACCCTAGTTCTAGCATCGGGGAAGCAGGTCTCAGCACTGAGTAATGGCGAAACGAAGACGAGCGCCAGCTGAAACAATAAACGTACGAGCCTATCTGTTAGTAACATTGTCACAACATAACAGAGGATTGAAGGCTACATTATTAAGCTTGAGTAAAGAAATCCCAAAAAACTCGTTTCATTCAAACTCTTTCAAAGATTCTGCGACAATTCTTGGCTGCAGCGTGGAAAACTGATTTGGTAGCTACTTTAATTTTATAGGGCATATACATGAGCTGGAGTCTTTGATGACTCCGTCGCTTTTGTGGAGGTCGCGCTCGGTGAACCCCAGTGTGATGTGTGGATGGAATGAGCGCGGATCAAATGATTTGGCGTCGCCGCCTCTAGAGGTAAAAAGTTTCTTAACTTTGTTCCGAATATTCAACAGATCCTCAGATCTAACAACCACATAGTAAGTTTTTTCAATCTTCGAATTAACTGTCGCTTCTCCTTTGCCTAGGCATAGAACCTCGAAATCAGCCTCTTGAAGTTTACCATACCCCCATAGGCATTATTGAATCGACCTCTACACAAAGCGTATTGGAAAGCCAAAGAAAAAGCCTTTCAAGCGACTGTTACTAGGTTCAAAATCCAATATCTTTATCCTCTCACCCTAGCCCAGATTCTCCCAACTTTTTAGCCTATTTCCTTTAAATACAGATATAGACTTGTTTGGTTATTAGAAGACCACGCCATATATATTGGTGTGATCAACGCATACAGAGATAGGAGGAAAAAGTAATGGGATTTCCAGGTGAAGAAAAATTGAAAGTGATGCGCGAAAAGCTTGAGAAAGCTGAACCCTCACGTATGTT
>Ga0100403_1001292_pt1 | contig 22871 bp, 19 predicted proteins | sample CryGeymet201501t_FD_83663 | JGI IMG/M metagenome (GOLD analysis project Ga0100403, IMG submission 83663) | Groundwater microbial communities from Crystal Geyser aquifers in Utah, USA - Crystal Geyser metaG 2015-01t | ecosystem: Environmental > Aquatic > Deep subsurface > Groundwater | place... | reverse complement strand
AAGTGAGATTCTTTACCTAATGGAAGACAAATCATGAAGTTAAATCCTTTAATCATTGTGCCCATGGCACTCCTAGTTTCCTGTTCATCTTCAGTGAAAGAGAAAAGCGAAATTTCTATATTAGATTCACATTCTCAAAATCAATGCGAAAAATTGGAACATCAATTAGAAAGCTACTGTTCAACAACAAAGACTGAATGCATCTTAAGAAGTCCAGACGAATTCATTGAGGTTTGGAAGATTTCAATGGTTATACCTGAACGATCAGCTGAAGCCTCTGAGGCAGCGAGGTCCTTTTTCGTAAATAATGATCCCTCCTCTGAAAATGTGGCCATTTACCACCATGAACTTTCCAAGGAATGCAATTCCATGAATCGTCTACATGCGTGGAAATCCCTTTTAAAATCTCAAAAGTTTAATTCTAAAATCTCGAAAAAACTTGAGCTCAAAAAGGTATTTGAATCTCAGTTTATTCAAAACCAGATTCCTTATTCTCATCTGTTACCCTTAATGGTCGACATTAATTTGGTTCTACTTGCAATTGACGAGAAAGTCGTCCCGTCAACACTCTCTCAAAGGAAAAGCCTTTCTAAATTAAAGAGGAAGATGCAAGGCGTTAGAGAGAATTTAAGGAAAAATATGATGGCTCACTCAGAGCTAGTTCAGGACCTAAATTCCCCTCAATTTGATCCCTCCGCACATCAAAAAGCGGTTCGCCTCGAATGGGAAACCGTGCAAACGTGGAGTGGAAAGTTTAACGCTTTTAAAAAGTCATTGGCCAAAAAATCTCAATAGAAATTCCTCACCATTTTGTACCCGACACCAAATCTAGTCCCTCTTGCATCAGTTTCGGTCCTTCCGCATATGAGGCAGTCATTAGGACTGTATAAAGGGCATAGAACTTGGCTTGGTGTCAGGAACCTTTTCAAAAACGAAGGACCTTTTTGCGCGGACGAGGCGTAAATAAGTTTTACAGCTAAAAGCTTGTGTGTATTCAGGCACTTATCGAGACTGTCTCGATCTGAGACAGGACCACTGTCGAAATTCTTCTTTAAACTCTCCCACTGCCCATTCTTGTCACTCTAAAAAAACTAAATAATTCCAAACCCTTATGGCCTCATCTTACTGGAACCCTTCTTGCGTTAGTGAAGGTCATTAGGAGAGCCGCATATTGAAAACATCAAAGATCTTTTCATTTTTTTCACCATCAACCATCGGTTTGTTTTTTGGGACACTGGCCTTTCTTACGCTCTCATTGGGCTGTCAGCGCTCACTGGATCCGGAAGACAGCTGTCAGTTCTTTCAAAACCCAGACACTCAGCGGGTCTCTTGGAAAAAGAATTTGCCCGTAAAGCTTCATATTCATTCCTCTGTCCCCACAGAAGCCTATCAGTCTCTTCGAGAAGCCATTGATTCCTATAAAGATCTCTCCAGAGAGGTTGGCAAACCCCTCTTTGAAATCGTGAGCTATGGGATGACGGGTCCCCTCGAACCCACGAGGGACGGAAACTCTGTGATCTATTGGATGCCCGAGTGGGAGCCAGACCGTCTCAAAGAGCAAGGGCGAACGACCATTTATTGGAGTGGAAACTCGATTTACGAAGTGGATATGAGAATCAATGCCTCCTCCACGAGTCACTTCACCTTCCACTTCATAGAGAGCTCAAATTCACCTGTCCAAGGTGTGGATCTCAAGAGCCTATTTGTCCATGAACTCGGTCACGTGTTGGGACTCAGCCATACCGAAACTCCAGGAAGCGTCATGCACTCAGAGCTTCAAGATGGGGTCACTCGAGATCAGTTGAGTGCGGAGGACCTGAAAAACCTCCGGTGTGAGTACCCTTCACAGGGCTAATTGGTGCCAAGATGAAACCAGAGTCCGAGGTATTTTTGAATTTAAGGAGTTTTAAGTTTTTTATTCGGCCCCTGGCCCTTAGCATAGCAGTAGGAGAAATAAATTGAGCACGAAAATGAATGACAACCTACAAATACAAGCCGTTAAGCCTCTTCAGGGCTTAGAGGATTTCACTTCAAAAACGGAAGGCACGACTTACTCTGAAATCCCCGGATTGCTTGATCCCTCTCTCGATGTGCTCAACCAACTCAATGCAAATATGAAGGTTTTAAAAGAACTTCACGATCGACTTCAATTTACTTTTAAAGAAGTGAAATACGTTCTTCAGTTAAAATAGCCTTCTCTGCCCACCTGATTTACGAATCTGTAATCCTTACTGTTTTTAGATCCTCCAGTGCCCCCTCTTTTGATCTCATTTGGCTCCAATCTTGCGTTAGAGAAGAGCAAATTGAATCAAGGAGGAATCATGTCACGACACCGTATTGGTGGAATTACTTTGTGCTTAAGCGCGCTCACACTTGCCTTTGCAGGATGCAACAAGTCTTCAAACGACTCTCAACCCAGCGTCCAAGCTCAACAAACTTGTACACCTGAGATTGAACAGCTAGCGATTCAATTGGATGAAGAGCTTCTTGAGGTCCAGCGACTCTATGAGGGAGCCAAATCTGGGTGGAGCCAACACACCGCCCATGGAAGCCGTCGCCAGCTCAAAGTCGCTGCTAGAAATGCAACAGCCACCTGCTCCATTCTCTTTGATAAAATGACGAACCTCTCGAGTTGCAACACTCTCAGCCAGATTCGCGGCCAAAGCGTGGTTATTTCTACGACGAGCTTTGCTGATGACTGCGATTTGGCCTATGAGATTTCATCTGGCTCCAAGTCCAGAGGGCGTCATCACCGATAGCGGGTCAAGTCTTGAACTTAAAAAAACAAGCGAAGCTTTCTATGAGCCCTTCAGGCCGGTTTTAAAAATAGATCGGCTTAGACAAACGGCAATTCAGTTCTGGTAAAGACATCCCTTAGATTTGGAAGGAAATCCTAATAATAATTATCCGCCAAGTGTCAACTTTGAGCTCAAGATAGGGTCATCAAGAACAGAGCCCCCAAAGGCCTCTTTTTCTTAAAAATAAAGCTGCTTCATACAGAAGACAGATCCACCCGCCTTCATGAACTCCGTGGTTTCGACTTCGTAGACTTGAAACCCTAAGCGCTCTAAGCTTTTCCGCGTTTGATGAGAGCCTGATTGCATCACGACATCTCTTCCGTTTAAACAGAACATATTGCCGGCAAAATTTCTCAGTGCTTCCTCTTCGGAAATTTCAACCAATGTCGAAAATTGATTTTTTAAAATTTGCCAACCCTCTTGATCAAAAGCTTCTCTGACGGCAAAAGCCGTCGAGTTTCCAAGAAGACAAAGGCAGGTGTCTAAATGATAGAAATTTTCATTCACAAGTTTTAGTCGATGGACTTTGGCTTTTGTGATCTTCTCAATCTCTAAGTAAACGGCCACTTCTGTTCGAGGTCCAAACCCCCCATAAATCTCGTTCTTGTCATAATCCCAAAGGGCGTCTCCCATCCCCTCAAAACTTGACGAGCAAGAAAGTTCGTAAACTGAAAGAGCGTTCTCCTGAGCCCAGCTCTTAAAATGATTCACTTCCGGCTGCCTATAACTTGATTTCATCTGACTCAAAATGATGCTGCCTTTCCCTAATTCGTCTCTAAAGGGAAAGGTTTGATTGGCTGAAAAGACCATATCAGGAAGATCCTCCTGCCCTTGAATCACTGAAACCTCAGCTCCAAGTTTCTCAAAGTGAGCTTTTAAGTCCTCCCATTGGCTTACGGCCAATGAGGGGTCGACCTGGTTCAGGTTTCCGTCCTGATCCTTCATATAGGGATTGATGCTATAGGCCACAGTGAAGCCTTTTGGATAGACCATTAGGATTTTGTTAGGCCAATTTGAAGATTGATTCATAACTACCCGCTCCGCGAAAAAAGAGAACCATAGACTTTACTTAAGGCTGATTCAGGTCAATGATTTACCTGCTCTAAATGGATTGAGGAAGCAAATTGTGCCATGACTTTCAAAGAAGTGATCGCCATCGCTCAAGAAAAATATCCTTGGTCCATCGTTCGACAACTTTATAAAATGTGAGGTTCCATGGAAAAGGACTTTAGCCTTCGATTCTTTATCACGCTCTTAGGAGCCTTCTTTATTCAAACAACAGCAGCCACTGAAACCGGTCGAGTCCCAACAAAAGCGCCCCCGGCCGGAATGGTTCAAGAGATGATTCGAAGCAATCGGGCTCAAGCGAAGCTCGAACTGACCACGCCTCTTTTTCGCACAACTGAAGAACGACGCCCCTACGCAGAGTACAACGAGGCCGGCTACTTATTCATGAATTCGGATTTCGAATTCAGCTCAGAAGCGGTTAAAAGAGGGATTCTTAAAAATCTTCCGGAAAACGTGACCGCCATTGTCTTTATAGGCTCTCGCTCTGACTCTATTAAGGAGCGAATCAAAAATTCTTTTGTGAATGAGATCTCTCCGGACAGATTAAAAGTGGTTTATCTTCCAAAAGCTCCCCAAGGTTTTTGGGCGAGAGATGGCATCCCCGTTCCTACGGTGAGCGCCAATGGAGATGGCCGGCTCACTCTTGTCGACGCCAAGTACTATCACGGCTTTGAACCCGATGAGGAAGTGGCTGAAATTTTTCAAAGCCAGTTGATCCGCCATGACTACTACTTTGAAGGTGGAAACTTTATGGCAAATGGAAAAGGCGACTGTTTAATCGTCAACAATAGTGACGCCGCTGAGGTGCCTGATCGTATCTTTGAAGTCAATTATGGATGCATAAACTTAATCCGTCTTCCTCACGTCAAGGGCATTGGGCATGCAGATGAAAGTGTGAAGTTTGTCAGTGACGATACGGTCTTGACGGACACCGACAGTTACATCCCCGTTCTTAAAAGAGCGGGCTTCAATGTGGTGACACTTCCTCGACCGAATAAAAAATATGAAACCTATGTGAATTCATTGATTGTCGAAGACATTGTTTATCTTCCAATTTTTGGTCAAAACAAAGATCAATTGGCTCAGAAGGTCTATGAGGATTTAGGCTTTAAAGTGATTCCTATGAACACAAGTCGACTTTCTAACAGCGGGTTGGGATCTATTCATTGCATCACGATGACCTACCCACCAAGCCCACTGACTGAGCTATTAAAAAGCCTTGGCGGAGAGCTCTTATAGTCTCAATTGAAGGTTGAGACTCCAAATCGTATCGACCACCTGCCCAATCTTTAGAGTTTGGGTGGGCCTGTCTTCCGCAAAAATCACATCTAAATTGGTCCCATGATGAGTTCCCGCTTTAGATCGATCCGGACGATCATTGTAATCCAAAACCCAATAAAGAATCTGATACTTCAGTTGATTCTTCTCCAACGGATATTTAATCACCGCCAGATGAACAGCATATCTTTTATCGTCGCAAAAGACCTCCCAATCTGGACCGCCCCCAGGCCGCGGCTTGGAAAGGCAAGGAATTTGAGTTGAACCATCCTCCGTCATCAATTGAAAGACGAGAGAGTCAGATTCAACCGCAACTCTTGATGCAGCTCCTAATCCTAAAGCAGAGAAGTTAATGAGGAGGGCTAAGCTCAAAATAAAGAAGAATTTTTTCATCCTTCAATTATGGCCTTGAAATCGAAAAACCCGAAAATCTCATTTTGATACAGGACTTTTGTCTAAAGAATTTGGCTCATCTGCCGATAGACTCTTATGCTCAAAATGATGGTTTGGTTATGAGACAGTTTAGCCCCAGAAAAGCGGCTTCATTTTTTGTTCTCATCGGCCTGTGCTTAGGCCTCTTTCAAAACTGCAGCCAGAGTCACTCCGCCTCAAACGATCCAAAATTCTTTGTTCCCATCGTCAAAAGGTAATCGAATTCAAATAAATCGTTTTGTTTTTCTCTGCTTCCTCTTTAACTCGCGGGCTCCGTGCCCTCACCCTCATTTTAAGGCCTGAAGGCCTTAAAAGCGCGTCACGCTTGAGGGAGGGAGCTCAAGAGGAAGCAGAGAAAAACAAAACGATTTATTTGAACTATCCCTTTCCTCATTCAGAAGTTCCTGCTAGATCTTCCAAACGAAAGAAATGGGGAGGGATCTATGACTGAGAGAGAATATTTTAAAGAGATCACGAAGCTCTACCTGTCTACAGGTCGGCCCTACACCAAAGAAATTTCCTCAAAACTCAAAGAGCGCTACTTCCAAACAAATTATGAAGTTTACAATGGAGACGATACTCTATTTTTTAAACAGTTAGAAAAGAAGCTCAACTGGACAAGTCTCAGTCACAAAGAGAAGTCAAAAATCTGGTCTTACTGCTTTAAGCACACCAATCAACTGGGACTGGGGAGCTTAGCTATCTCTTACTTTAAAAAATTTCAAAACAAAAAGTCTCACTCTCTTAGAGAAGACTGGAACACCCTAAAGTCATGGTGTCCAAAAATTGAAAATTGGGTTCATGGTGACATGTTGGCCGGTCTTTACTGTGACATTAGAAGCGAGGATCACGAGGGAATTTATCCCGAGCTGCTGAAATGGTCGAAGCAGAAATCTCCATGGAAGGCTCGGATGTCCATCTTGAGTCTCCTCTACTACTACAATCCTAAGAGAAGGGCTCCCCGATTTGATGAAATCCAACAAATCCTTGAGCCTCATATAAAAAAGGATCACTACTACCTTCAAAAATCGGTGGGGTGGTGCCTCCGAGAGACTTCCAAAGTGTATCCCTCTGAGTTTAAAAACCTCATCAACACTCACCTCTTGGACATCAGCTCAACGGCTTTCACGACGGCCATGGAGAAGGTTCCAACCGGACAAAAAGAGATCTGGAAGAAACGGCGCAAGGAATCCAGAGCGAGAAACCGCTAGGACCAATTCAAAAAATAATCTTCTTTTTCTCTTTCCCTATGAGCTCGCGGGCTCCGTGCCCTCACCCTCATTTTAAGGCCTGAAGGCCTTAAAAGCGCGTCACGCTTGAGGGAGGGAGCTCATAGGGAAAGAGAAAAAGAAGATTATTTTTTGAATTGGCATGCTTGTCGGTCGAGAGATGCAATGGGCCCTCGATCTCCATTCTTAGAAGTCACTTCGAGAAAGCCTATCCTCTTTTCACACGGAGCTCTTTTTTAAAAAAGAACTCCTTTGCCCACTCCAAATGTGCCATATTCCCACTCAATTCAAATCCTTTAAAAAAGGAGTCCCAAAGATGCCACTAAAGCCTGCCAGCCACCACCCTCTTCACCTCTTGTTGGCCCTGTTTTTCCTCCTTCCCCTTTCAGCGATGGCTACAAATCTGAATGTCTACGGTTTTGTTCCGGGACACAGCACCCCTCAAACTTTAAGCCTCTCTCAGATCAAAGATTTAAAAACCACCACTCATGAGAAAATGAAGACGTGGCTCGCTTTGGTTACCGAACTGGACACGCCCCATCCTAAACTTCACGTCATCGATACAGATCACTTTAAAAAGTTTCCGACAGAATACGGAATTCATCAGGCCTACGCGGAGCAGATGGGCCTTGTGAGCGGCGCCAGTGATTTTATCTCTAGGCTTAAAGGCGATGGTGGTCGAGAAAGATCCATCATGCCGTTTACGTTCTACATTCCCAACTCTTCGCTCGATAAAAATGGACTGAAGGCTCACTGGGTTCTTCAAAACCGCAGGTATAATTTTAAGGATAGTTCTCGAAGCTTCGTCAGCAGTCTCGTTCGATCTCAAGCTCTTTTTCAATCGAATCTAGGTGACCTCATTTACGGCAAGCCGTTTTTTATCACCTATGAAAAAGCGAACAGCTCTCGACGTCCGAATTTGCTCACCAAGCAGGGTCTTTCAGACATCTCAACTCTTCGCCAGAATGGCTTTGAGGTCGTCACGGAATCCGAAATGTCTATGCTTTCTGGTCAGAAGCCCTCCATATTAAAGATCCATAACAGCAATGGAAGCAATGAGGCCTTTGGGCACTTGAAACTGGTGGAATCAGAAGCGGATCTTGAAGATTTAACTCCAAGACACATTGCCATCTTTTCGTCACTGCCCGATCGAATCCCTCCCGTTGCGGCCATCGTCACCTTAGAGAGCCAGACGGAGCTCTCACACATTAACGTTCTGGCCATCAACCGTGGAACTCTGAATGTGGCCGTTTCAGAATCCGCAACTCGCTTGATTGACGAAATAAAAAATAGAATAGCTGAGCTCGGTGACGAACCCGTCCAACTCAAGGTCTTTGAAGAAGCGCTTTCGTTAAGCTTAACAACGGAATCAAAGGTGGTGGAGTTCCAAAAAAAGGTGAAGGAAAAGATTGGAGTGGTCGATATTCCCCAGCCTCTTTTAAGTGGGGATTTGGGGGTGCGCAAAGCCTCCCCTATGGATTCTCCGTCGACCATTGGAGCAAAAGCCGCCAACTACGGAAAGATGGAAAGACTCCTCGGAGAAGGCCTTGTTCGTCCAGGATACGCCATCGGTTTTGACCTTTACCATTCTATCGTCACGGCTGGGGGACAACTCAGTATTCAAGAAACTCTTATTCTCCCATTGATCCAAAAGTTGAGATCCGGTGAGTTCACACCTCGTCAAGTTAACTTGGAGCTGACCAAAATTCGTGAAGCCATCAACCAAGCGTCCCTTCCAAAAGAAACTCTTCTCGCACTGACAGAACTCGCCAATAGCGGCTACCGCGATTTAGGTGATAACGAAAAGATTCGCCTTCGTTCATCGACAAATTGCGAGGATCTTCCCCGATTCAATGGAGCAGGCCTTTATCTTTCTGAGGGCATCAAAATAAAGCATCTAAGAGCCGCTCTCAGCTCAGCCCCATCTGAAAGAAAACTTCACGAGGATCTTCTTTTGGTTGTTGGATCCATTTGGTTGCCACGCGCCTTTTGGGAAAGGGAGTTTTTCTCCATCGACCATCTTAAAGTTGGAATGGCCATTCAAATCAACCCCTCTTTCACGGATGAAGCCGCCAATGGAGTCCTCGTCGCGTCGAAAAAGGGTCTGAAGATGAATTACTGGATCAATTCCCAATTTGGCGAAGCGTCGGTCACCAATCCCTCCCCTGGAGAAGTTCCTGAGTCTATAAAACTTGAGACCATTGCCACCCAATCTGACGACCTCCTCCTAGACTTGCGGAATAATTTGACGGTGTTACACAGTCCCTCAAACCTTCAATCCATCTTTTGGAGCTCTGCAGAAGGAATCGACCCAGAAAAAGAGCCCGCCTTGTTGGAGCTTCTTTTAAGTTCCCAAAAGGTTTTTCATCACTTTATCGACGATCCAGAAACTTATGGGATAGACATTGAATTCAAACTGATGAATGAACAGGCGGGCCCCAAAATCTATCTCAAACAAGCCCGACCGATCTACCTTGGCCTCAGCCACTAGGCACCTTCTTTTGAAAAATGAAGACAAACCGGATGCATCGGAATTGTGCATTCTTAAGACCTCGTCATCTCAGACCTTCACAAGGGCCTATTAAATAGGATCTGACTATCTTTTGATAGTTTATTCCTATTTGTACATGGCAAAAATCAGTGAGAAGCTTTTTGAGTTTCAAACCAAACAACATAAAGGTCGCCCTTTATTCATTCAGTAAAAGGAGTGAAGATGAGATCCCTATTAGTCCTTCTGATTGCATCCCTTGCAATTGGAGGATGTTCGACAACATCCTCAGATAAAAAAATAGCCATGGTCGAAGGAGCTAAACCAAATTCATTTTGGTGGCCCGACCGAATCAACCTTGAACCTCTTCGTCAACATTCTAAAGAGTCAAACCCAATGGGTGACAACTTTGATTACCAAAAAGAATTTAAAAGTCTCAACTTAGACGCAGTCAAAGCGGACTTGAGAAAAGTTCTTAAAACCTCACAGCCATGGTGGCCTGCAGATTACGGTCATTACGGACCCTTCTTTATTCGTATGGCTTGGCACAGCGCTGGAACTTACCGGGTTGCCGATGGCCGCGGTGGAGCTGGCGGTGGTCAACAGCGCTTTGAACCTTTGAACAGCTGGCCAGACAACGCCAACTTAGACAAAGCTCGTCGCCTTCTTTGGCCAGTCAAAAAGAAGTATGGACGAAAGATCTCATGGGCGGATTTGATGATCCTTACAGGAAACGTCTCTTTAGAAGACATGGGATTTAAAACTTTCGGCTTTGCTGGTGGTCGAGAAGACGACTGGGAGCCGGATTTAGTTTACTGGGGTCCTGAAGCGAACATGCTCGAAGCCAACCGCAGAAAAGATGGAAAACTTGAAAAGCCATTGGGTGCAGTTCAAATGGGTCTCATCTATGTGAATCCGGAAGGACCAAACGGAAACCCAGATCCTCTTCTTGCTGCAAAAGACATTCGTGAGTCTTTCGGCTTAATGGCGATGAATGATGAAGAAACTGTGGCTTTGATTGCCGGTGGTCACTCCTTCGGTAAAGCTCACGGAGCGCACAAGCCAGAAAAATGTGTTGGCGTCGAACCTGCCGCCGAAGGTTTAGAGGCTCAAGGCATGGGCTGGAAAAGTAAGTGCGGAAAAGGAAACGCCGAAGACACGGTGACCAGTGGACTTGAAGGCGCTTGGACCTCCACTCCAACTCAGTTTTCTATGCAGTATCTGGCAAATCTTTTTGCTTTTGATTGGGAAAAAACAAAGAGCCCGGGCGGAGCCACACAGTGGATTCCTGCAAACGGTCAAGCCCAAGACATGGTTCCTGACGCTCACATCAAGGGCAAAAAACACGCACCAATCATGTTCACAACCGACTTGGCCCTCAAAGAAGATCCCGCTTATCGTAAGATCTCTGAGCGGTTCCTAAAGAATCCAAAAGAGTTTGAAGCGGCCTTTGCAAAAGCCTGGTTTAAGCTCACCCACAGAGACATGGGTCCTCAAGCTCGCTACATCGGAAGAGAAGTGCCAAAAGAAACTCTTCTTTGGCAGGACCCTGTTCCTAAAGTGAACTACAGAATGATCAGCTCAGCAGATGCGGCAAACATCAAGAGAAGCATCTTGAAATCTGGCCTTTCCATTCAAGAACTCGTCCGCACATCTTGGGCTTCCGCCTCAAGTTTTCGTGGAACAGACATGCGCGGTGGAGCGAACGGCGCGAGAATTCGGTTAGAGCCGCAAAAGAACTGGGAAGTGAACAACCCTGCAGAGCTTTCAAAAGTTCTCGATCGTCTTGAAAAGATTCAAAAGGATTTCAACAAATCCTCTGGATCAAAGAAGGTCTCTTTGGCCGATGTGATCATCCTTGGCGGAGACGCAGCGATCGAACAAGCGGCTAAGAACACTGGGTTCCGAGTGAATGTTCCGTTTAAGCCAGGACGAACAGACGCCACTCAAGAGCAAACCGAAGTCGCTTCTTTTGCCTATCTCGAACCGAAAGCAGATGGCTTTAGAAACTACTACTCTAAGGAGAGCCAATGGTCTCCAATCAAAATGTTGATCGACAAAGCCAACCTTTTGACCCTCACTGTCCCTGAGATGACTGTGCTCATCGGTGGACTTCGATCTCTAGACGCCAACATTGGCGGAGCGAAAGAGGGCGTGTTTACAGATAAGCCAGGCCAATTGAACAACAGCTTTTTTGTAAACCTTCTTGATATGTCCACAGAGTGGAAAAAGTCTGAAGGTTCACCTTATCTTTATGTTGGGGTAGACCGACAGTCTGGACAGCAAAAGTGGACCGCCACTCCTGTGGACTTGGCTTTTGGATCGAGCTCTGAGCTTCGAGCCATTGCTGAAGTCTATGCGGCCGATGACGGCAAAGCGAAGTTTGTTCAAGACTTTGTCAAAGCATGGACAAAGGTGAAGAGATTGGATCGCTTTGATCTGATGTAATTGCCACTCTCATTCAAAGATCTAACACGGCCTCAGCCCTCAAGCTGGGGCCGTTTTCATTTGAAAGGTACGCCGATACTTTCTGCGACCCAATCCGTCGCAGAAAGTATCAGCGTACCTTTGTAGATCGCCCTACGGGCAGCGGAGCTGTATTGAAAGGTCGTCATCTGACCTGGACAGACCCGGCCAACTCCAAGGAGGATCTACGTCGCGCGGACCACGATTAGAGATGGGGCACAGATCTTGAAGTCCCTCAGAGATAAAGGGAGTTAGATCCATTGAGAAGCTTTAAAGCGTCTAATTTACTCGCACCTCTCTGCCAAATTTTGGCAGGGCTTGCCTTCGCCCTTATCGGTACTATGGCTCGGGCCCAAATTGAGCAGAAACTGCCCTTAGAGCCCCCAAAGGAAATGAGCCAACTGGCTCAAAAATTCTGGCTCACCCTCGTCTCTGGAAGGCCCCAGTGGAGCAACTGGGCCGAACTCAGCAGAGGTCAGCTCGAGGTGGGGTCGCCGGAGAACGAAGCCTATCATGAGTTCAGAAAACACTATTCTAAATATCACGATCGAATAACAAGCCGTGAGACTTACTTTAATAATTCTCAAACTGTGAGCCAAATTGAAGAGGCCCTCTCAGATCCTCTCATAGAAAGGGTCTTAAAGGACCTCACTCCTCCAGGCCTGGCTTTGCTCAGATCCTTCATGGCTTTAGATTCAAGGTCAAAGGGGGCCTCAACCATGAGTGTTCACGTCGCTGAACGCTTGGCTCAGGAGGAGATGAAGAAAAAGTACAGGACCCTTTCCCTTGATCAAATGACCCCAGATCAAAAACAGGAGTTCCATCGCCTTGTTTGGCGCTTTCGACAACAAGAGTCCCTCAGTTCAAAAAAAATGACGAAAGAGGATTTCGAGAGATGGAAATCCTCTACCCGAAAAAAAGCGATAGAAAATTTTGATCTCATTGAGCGTCGACTGTTAATTGAATCTCTCAAAGACCCTAGCCTGAGAGCTGAGGGAACCTACACTCACATTAAAATGGGACCAAACTCGCCAACACACCACGTCGTCTCTGATGGCCCGTGGAATGAAATCTCAGAGGGAGATGTCATCCGAGGAAAAAATCTCTCTGTGATCGAAATTGAAATGCTCAAGGCTAAAGGAATTATTGAAGAAGACGACGTCTTCGCAATCTACCGCTATGACTATTTTGTGCGTTTGGGAACTGACATTCTTTCTATTGATCGCTCTTACTTATACAGATCACGAATGAAAGCCAATTCACTGGATTTTTCTCGTTTGGAATCCGATCAAAAAAAATATTTAAAGTACTATTTCATTGAATTGTGGGCCGAATACATCATCTTCAATACTGATATGGCTCTCGATACGACGACTTGGCAAGGATCGTCCGAAGCAACCAAAGCGCATTTCAAAAATCGAATTGAAAATTATTTTTTTAGACCTTACCAAGCCGATGGCATGAAGTCTTTTATCATTTCGAACCTAGATCCCTACTTCATGACTTTTACCGATAATTTCCTTTTCTACTCCTTGCTGGGCATGCATCCTTTGGAGGACTTGATTCGAATCGATGAGGAGAGTAAAAACTCAAATCTTCCAAAGCTCCCAATAGCAAGAGGTTCTGGTCCATCTGTGAAAATGAAAAACAAGAGCTCTCTTCTTTCGTTAAACGTGAGTGATCAAGTTGGAAATTTTGGCCCCTATGAAAAAAGTGAATTTTTCCTCGTGCAAACAAGTGAGCCCATTAAAACTTACCGAATTGCTTCAAGCGAGGAATCTAAAGAACTCTCTCAGGTTCAAGAGAGCAAACAACAACCGCCATCCGTCACAATAGACAGTGTTGTCGATATAGCTATCACCCCAGGACGTCATGTCCTCCCTCTGCCGTCTCCCGAGGGATTCGAGCCCTTAAGCCAATACTGCCATCTGGAATTTTACAGTCCACGCGACAAAAAGACGATTACAGTCAACAGCGATGAATGCCAATTCTTGAAACACCCTGACCAGCCTCTCTATGGTCTTAACCTTGCAAAAATCAGAGGCCTAGAGCTCTCAAATGACTTCCGGTTGACTGGTCTTAACCTTTCCTATGGAAGAATCGAAGAGAGAAAGAATCTCTTCGATATCTTTAAGAAATCCCATTCACAGATCGTATTCTATGCCTCTCAAATCCAAAACGTGATCGACACTTTGACTTCGTGGAAGGCTTACTCATCAGCAAAGACTTTGGAGCCCTATGTTAGAGTCGGTCAAATGACTCCTATCCAATTGGCAGGTGTCCTCTCAAAGACAAACTTCTATAGTCTCGGCCAAAAGTTATTGACGGAGGAAACTTCCATTGACGAGTTTGTTGAGGACGACGGCTGCCTGTACATGCAATGCACGGTCGCCACAAAAGTTCTAAAAGAAGTCTTGAGAGTGGCGTTCAAGGGAAATCCTTTAGAGAGACGCGTCCACCTAAAAGAGATCACCGTTCTACAAAGCCACAGAATCTCGAATGACTCATTCTTTTTGACCGCTCCCTTTCACAGTCAACTCGCGTTGTCCGTTGATAACAAGTTGGTCGAAGTGCTCGACGCGACACCATCTGAGAATAAACTTCCTCGTCATCGAGCCAATCCCAAGAAAAGCACCAAAACCGAGATTACAAAGGAAGAGCATCTTCGTCTTTTATCAGAATTCTTGAAATTCAGTGTTGAAGAACTCAAGACCGATGGCTCTGCCCCGAATAGAAATCTCCCTCACATCAGAATGAACAGAATGATTCGGTTTACAATCAATCTAGAGTCTTCAAAGGACATGTCTTTAGACCAATTGAAATTCATGATCTCTCCAAGCGCACTTCATGGAAAGAGCCGTAAGGAGAAGCTCAGCCTTCTTCTCAAAGAACTGGACGCCCAGATGAAGAGATCCGAAGGCCTTCATAAGCGTCTCGCTCACGCCCCACCCCAACACATCGAAGACCTCGCTCAAAAAAACGGAGCCTCCGTCCTCGCAAACCCTTACTATCTCAATCGACTTCAATCAGCCTACGAATCCGCAAGATCCCTCATCCAAAAACAACTCCCACAACCCGACTGCCAAGACCTTCTCTCCAATCCATAACTTTAGTTTTTCTGCTCGCTCACCCCAAATTGACGCACACTCGCTACCAAAAAGTGCGGCGGACCTTTGTTCCCCCTGCTCATAAAATGGCTGAGAACAAGCAAATCCTCTTTTTTTGGCGTCAAGAATTACAGGGTGCTTCTTCTCCCAATCGTATAGGGTTTGTTTGGACACCATCATTTCAGAGCCATATTTTTCGCCAATATAAGCCCCAAAGGTTTCATAGGAGCCACCCGAACTCAGTGTTCAATAAGGTCCTGACAATATTGCTTTTTTGTATTTGCTTGGTCTTCCTTTCCCCATAGGCATGATTTACCATGTAATGATTGTAGCACCCCATCAAAAACCCCAAATTTCCGGCTATTCGTTATAAAAATACAGGGGCTCTTATAGGATATTAGGGAGTGTAAAATGAAGTTTTGTATATTGATTATTGCCTTATCGAGCATAGTTGCCTGTTCAAACAGTCGTGATATAAATCCACAAAATAACCCTGACTCAAACAACAAATTCCAAACTCAGGGCATCAACTGTGAATCGGGTTACAAAAGCATCAATGCGGAAAGTGCCACAGCGATTATGAAAGATACGACAGATGTTGGGGTTCGATCCGTGACCCTAATGTCCTCTTCAAAGCACGGCTATGACAATTCAGCTTATAACCTTTATGAAAGCTGTTTTTCTCGCAAAAGCGAATCTTGCACGACCACAGATCAAATGATGTTCAATCATGGTGGGGATGCAAAAAACCTCTCTGTTGACGGTCATTTCATTCTTTTGGATACAGACTCTCAGGCTAAATACGATCAAATTGATTTTGCCAAATTGGACGAACTTAGCCTCAAAACAGTTGATGGCACTGCTGTGAGTAAAGATTCAATCTTCGGAAACCCCTCAACTGACAGAAAAATGGCTTTGGGTGAATCTTCAATTTATCGAGATTACACCCATGGAACTTCATTTCTTGTTCTGCTCGACGACACTTGGTCCAACGACGAGTATGCACTGTTCAAAATGAAAGTTGATGAAGTTGTTCCCGGCGAAAAAGTGACTTTGATTTATCAAAGAATTGCTGAAGCACCCAAGGATGATTTGAAAAACTATTTTTGTTCACGCAAAGCAGCTATTGAAGCTGCCAAGAAAGATTCGGGGAGCGTTACTGTTTATGGTCGCTCATACGGCGGATATAGCTCATCCACTTTTGGTTTTGACTTTGGAGTGAACGGTTTTGACGGTCACTTCGTGAAGTCTGAAAGAGTTATGTCTTTTAGCACAGCACGCAAATGCAGCCATGACCAATCAAAGATGTGCGTTCAGCCCTATGTGGGTTGGGTTGTCAGCTACTGGAGTGGGGTTATTGAATCTGCCGAATCCCTCGAGGATATAAACAAGGCTTCATGGCCCGAACTCCAATCAATTGATCCTGATTCAGCAAGTAAGGATTTGGAGGAGAATAAAACTTATCTCATCTCTCAGTTGAACAATGACACCTATACTTTCGGAGCGGTCCATATTTCTGAAATTGATCCCGATGGAGGTTGGGTAAAGCTTGATTGGAAGAAAGTGGCAATCGAAGAGCCATACCGATTTGCCCAATACACACAAGTTCCAATTACACCAAATGAAGCCAATGGCCAAGTAGATCCCGGGTAGATCCGTTTGGAAAGCTCTATTGAGCGGTTGTTGAATGGAGGTTTCGTCGCACCCCCCATGATTTCACCAAGTTACAGAGGAAGTGGTCCAGGCGTGGCCCCATAAATTCAGCCAAATCTTATGGACAAATGATACCATAAAAGGTATCATTTAATTTATGGGACGTTTGCGACGGGGAAACTACATCTTTGTTTGGTACCTTTCAGATCATCCGCCGCCACACGTTCATATTTATGAAAAAGGCCGAGAAATTGCTAAATATAATTTAAGGGACCTCTGCCTGATTAAAGGAACTGTATCCAAAAAGCTTGAGAGGATTCTTGAAGAGCTTTTAAAGGAAGGTGTGTTTGATGAAATCTTGTAAAATCCGAAAAGCCACATGGGATAACAAAAAGAGATTGATAGAAATTGAAACAGCAAAAAACTCATTCAGTTTGCCATTTTCTAAACTTATGACATCACCTACAAGTGGTAACCCTATTGAGGAACTCTATGTAGATAAGGAGTTGGCAAGTACTGCTATTACTTATCATTTAAAGGATGGATCTGTAGATTCTGTTCCCTTAGATGCTTTTCTCGATTTCAATAAAGATCCGGACTACCTAAGGGAAGCCGAAATGCATCGTTTGACAGTTCTCGCAAATAAGCTTCTTAAAGAGTCTGGTATAAGCAAACGGGAAATTTGCCGTCGAATGGAAACTTCAATGAGTCAACTCGCTCGTATTCTAGATACATCCAACTATTCGAAGACGTTTGATCAGCTGATTAAGTTTTTTACGATTATGGGCACAGAGGTTAAAATCGAAGTCCACAATGTAGCATAAGGCAAAAAAATGGGATATCAGCGCAAGATCAAAACAGAAAAGAGCGGCGTAAAGAATGGTGGCGGTTATTTGGGTTCAAGAGAAGAGGCAAAAACATCCTCTAGGAAAGCACGTAGAACTAATGATAAGAAAGAAACTAAGATCCAAGACGAATCCAAATAAAAGGAATCGGTATTATATGAATACAAATGCCTTAATCTCAAATGGAACTGTTAAGCTCTCAGAAGAACAGAAGCAATGGGCTCTTATCCTGATTGCTTTTCTAATGACAGCTCTATCCACATATGTATTAAAGGATATTGGCGATTTTCGGACCCAGGTTCGTATTATTAAAAGTTTTATTATCGCACTCATTTTGAATGCGGGCTTGTGGGCTTCTATATTAAAGCCTTCTGGGGTTTGGCGCTACCCAATAGCATTGTACTTGATTCCAGAATCTATTGGCGCCGGCTTCGTTCTATCGTATTGGCACTGGACAATTGGTGTTCTTGGAATAATTTTTCATTTGGCACTTGCCTTTAAAATTCTAAAGCCGAAGAGATCATTATGAAGTTTCCACCTACTTTAAAGACTGAGGCTAGAGATGAAGCCTATGAATATTTTGACAAACACATTAGAAAATTAACCAAAACAAACGATGGAAAAGTTGATCCCACCGTTCTCGGTCTGGAAGAAAATGATATTGATGCTTTTCGACATGCCTATGTGAGCGGTGTTTTCACTCAAGAATACAGTGAATCCGCAGCAGATATCTTCGGGCAACTCAACGAATACATGAGTTTTGGAAGCTCCTCTTCAAATCAAGAAAAAGCAACCAACATGGACTTATGGAACAATAGCGTAGGAAGAAAATACGGAAAACAGATAAAGGACAGAAAGACTTTGCTTAAGAAAATTCACGAGGCCCTAAAAAACGGGGAACTCATCATTGACCTGAAAGATCCTCGCCAATTCAAAGGAACTCAATTCGACCCCACCTCCCAAAAATCCGTGATTGTCCTCAAAGAAGGTGAGAACGGGAGAAATATTGTTTTCTTTGATCTCACTAATCAAAAAATGCTTTCCGTCGATGAATTTGTGACTGCGATTCAACTTGGACAATATCCTTCCTATGGACTAAAAACTATAAACGGCACCCTGACTCCATTTTCAAAGCCCGATGGTTCAAGCAAGAATAATCTTGGTTGATGGGACATATTTGTAACAGACAAAAGGTGGATCGCCTTCACGTTCTTATGAAAAAGTCTAGGAAACACTCATAGCCAATTTTCATAAAGTATTTAGCCTTTTAATCGAAGGCTAAATTTATTAAATAGATTGCCGAAATTAATGGGGAGGAGTCTGAACTTTTGAGCAATCTCTAAGATTAAAAACCTCTCCTTTTTCAGCGAGAGCATTTTTGCAAATATTTGGAATGGCACCTGTGGTCACGAGTAACTTATTGAAGCTTCTGTATAAATGGGATGAGTGACTATCATTTGGATTGTCTTTCAAAGTAAGTTCTGACTCAGCATCTTCTGTATAGGCACAATCATCATATTTTCCACCGGACATCGCTCCCATTAAATCTGCCCAATCTTCCTCAACATTACGATCATGACCTTTTGGCTCCTTGAGACAGGTGCGTACCTCCTCGTACCAGTTTTTTGTCGCCGCACTCATCTTTCCAGTCATGAAAAGTCCGGAGGTCAAATGCCCTAACTCATGCTTGCAGGTACCGGCACCATAGTGCTTGTCTCGCACGGTGAGAGCCCCAATGGTAAGGCGGTCGGCTCCCAGTGAAGCCTTGTCTCGCAAAGGTGTGGGAGTATTTTCTTCGCACAGCTCTTTAAGCTCATTTGCGTATTCAGGATCACTTTGGAATTTGAAGTTATTAAAAATATCAACGGCTGCTACGAGCTGTGGATTCGTTGTTTTCAGTCTTCGCGCTATATTCATTCCTCCCGTGGTTGCTGCATCGGAGTCTTGCAACTTTCTTAGCAAATCGGCACGGTATTCAGTATAGGTCGGAGGCAATGAGAGCTTCCAGTTAGCTAATTCGTTTGAAAACACCCCCCCGGACTGCTTGGACATCCGTGGTTTTAACGCCTTAGCAAAATCACTTTTATATTCGTTTAATTGATCTCTAAACGTAGAAAGCTCTTCTGGAGCTGGATAGAATTTTTTGGCCAGCTTCAAGTTATTCATGCAGGTCCCAAGGATGCTATTCATATTGTCAGTCAGGCCAAGTTGAGGATTCGGTTCTCGATTTTCTAAGAATTCTTCCATATATTTAATTCGAGTAGAGAGAGTTCCTCCGGCATATTCTCCTAGAACGCTGCTCACTTTAATATCATGTGACCTTAATTGTGCAACGAGTTCAGGGTCTTTCCCGGCGGTCACGAAGAAATTGGCGTCAACCAGGTCGGAGCGTAGATCCTCTAACTCCTTACGGCCATAGTCTCCTTTTCTGAGTCGGTCTTCTGCACCAAGTTTTATAGTGTCAAACATTGCGTCCTGAGGGATTCCCCAGGTTTCCTCAATTTGAGGGAGGGCATTTCTCAGCGAAGTTAGCGCATCATTGATGTGACTTTGTATGGTTTTAACTGAGTGCCTTTGAACATAGAAATCATAGTCTTCGTTTAGGAGTAGAATCGAATTGTTATAATTATTTTCTTTAAGTGCTTTGTTTATTACCGCAATGGTGGTTTTAAATTCGGAGTCGGAAAGGTTCTTAAGTTTTTTCCTTGAAGCCGCCTCATCTATAGTGGCTCCACTAAAAGTCAAACTATTAGCTCTGCTCGCGGCTATTCCAAGGTTTCCAAGCTGTCGAGCTTGAGGATCACTTATTTTCTTCCCAGATTTTACAAATTCCAGCATTCTTTTATAGCTTTCCAATTTGTCCTCTATTTCAGTTCGAAAAGATTTTTTTATCTGATCACTGATTTTTTTTCTTCTAAACCATTTAACTGAACTGATGCAGATTCTTTAATTCCTTTATAATATTGACCATATCCAATGGGGCAAACGGCATTTAGGCATTGTTTCCAAAGAGGATCATCTTTACCGGCTTGGGTCACTTCGCAGGTGTCGCAGGGCGGTTGCCCTGCTTCTTTAAGAGCTTTCTGAACTTGATCTATTTTTTAATTGCTTCTAACTCTTGACCATTCGCCTCACTGAATAGGAGAAACGTTGCGAATAATACTATTTGCCACATTTTTGCTTTTCTTTAAGGGAAAGACCCAACGCAATTAGGGGCAAGCGTTCAAAGTATTTTACAGCTTCTCGGCTCGGCAAAATAGATACGAGCTTCCGTCGAACTTTGCCTAATTGCACATAAGATTTTTTTCCTTCGAAAGAGGTAGTTCTCCAAACCGTAATTTTATATCTGACAAAAAATCATCCACCATTTTTTTATTACAGGACTTTCTAGAAATGCGATATGTAACTGGTGATTGGCGGAAGACAAGTTCAGCTTTGGAGCTATCGAGCGTGTATGAGGTGTCTCCCCGTGAATAAACTAATAGCGGGGAGGCGTATGACCATGAAATTAGCGATGACATCAGTAAAATCCACATTCTCTTATTTTATAATTTGATGATGTCTAAGCCAATGAAGTAAGTGTCAGCAAGACTTTTGGAGCCTTGCTTCCTACCAAAGTCTAGTAAATTGCAAATGATATAGAGACGAATAAAATCACTTATCCTTTTGAACACCAATCAGTCTGAAAAGCGCAAAGCTACCGAACATCCAGTTTGAGGAAAGAAACCCATAGAAATTTTTTCTTTAAGTCTACTAGAGATTGGCCACCCCACCGCAGTTATCAGATTCAACGTTGGACTCTGGCTCTGATAATTCTGGGTTGGGACTTAACTACAGTTGGTCCAGATGTTTTTCTTTCGCTTTCATTCGTTCCGTAGCCGACTATCCGTAGGGGATCAGAGGGAAGTTGGAGTGCCATTTTACGCACCCCTTTTGACACCTAAAACGGCATCTTCACCCCATAAATTCGATTTAAACTGGTATCTGGATTGCTCTTTAATTGTCTCGAAAGTATAGGTCTAGAATCCTAGGGTTATTGTGGTGGTTTCTACGCTTTTGGAGCATTACCTGAAAAATAGATGTTGACGTGAAAGGAACCAAATTTATGAAAAATAAAACTCAATTTAAACGGGCTTTGGCAAGGCTTAATGGCCGCAGCGTTGTTTGTATCAATTGGATTAAACGAGGCTCATGCTACTAGCCCGTTTCAAGAGGGAGACTTTGTCAGAATTCCTGAGCTTGGCGATTTAGAAGTACAAAAAAATGAGATCACTTACGCCCAATATACTGCGCTAGAGGCGCTCTTACCAGTGACCAATCAAACTCCTTGGAAAGCTCAGGATTGTGACATAACTGATTCCATTACAAGAAGGGATTTCGGACCAAACTATCCAGCCGATTGTATTTCGTTTCAAGATGCTGAAACCTATATTCGGGTTTTGAATGCTCAAGATCCAAGTTATTCTTATCGTTTGCCGACAGACGATGAATTGAAGACTTTAGCAGATTTGACCCTAGAGTCATTGAGATTCAATGGCACCATTTCCGAAGAACGACTTTCGAGACATTTTTGGTACTCTACAAGTCGTGCAAATGAGGTTTGTACTAAAGAGCCTGTTTTGGGTCTATGTGATATTTTAGGAAACCTATGGGAGGTTACAAGTACTATCTATGGCTCCACCGGCCGCTACCTACGCGGTGTAGCCTTTACCTGGAATGCCGGCCACGTGCGTGCTGCTGGATTTCGTAGCGCTGTTGGCTCTAATAGGCGCAGCGCCACGGTGGGTTTTCGCCTTGTTAGGACTGCCAAAGCAGAAAATCAGAGTGTTGGGAATTGATCTGAAGAAGCATCAGGAAAATTGCGTCCTATTCTTGTGAGTATTGGCCATTCAATCGTAAGAAGCGAGCTGCTGATTTACTAAAAAAAGACCAGTGGCCCTAGCGTGGCCTCAATGTGGCCCAAACAATTCAGACGAAAATGTGTATTCGACTTCAAAGCTTTCTGAGAGGAAAACTCATTAGCTTTTCTCTCCTGTTTTCAATAACTTATGTAGGCATGTAAAAATTTCATAGTTGGAGGTGGCTGCCGGATTTGAACCGGCGTAAACGGATTTGCAGTCCGCTGGATAGCCGCTCTCCCAAGCCACCTTTAGTATGGTATTGCGACGCTCTCGAAGGCTTATTCAAAACACGGATTTCTCTAGTTTGACAAGAACTTATTGGGCCCGATGGCATGAGCAGGTAGAAAACTCATAACCTTGGTCCCACTCAAGAGAAGAGCGCCTGAAGGCTCTGGATGGGTTTCTGACTGAGCAAAAAGGCCTCCGTCCAATGCCCTTCCTTTATCGCGTCACTCTCCCCATCAAGGAGCGCAAGCCCTCTTGCGAGAGTGACCAGGGCCTTCTCCCTCCGACGACTCTGAAAGACTCGGTAAACCTCAGGGATGCTCTCCAAATCAGCATCCGCGCTCACGGACCCAGTAGCCCCTTCAAGCTCCCGGGCCTTTT
>Ga0100403_1001289_pt1 | contig 22923 bp, 22 predicted proteins | sample CryGeymet201501t_FD_83663 | JGI IMG/M metagenome (GOLD analysis project Ga0100403, IMG submission 83663) | Groundwater microbial communities from Crystal Geyser aquifers in Utah, USA - Crystal Geyser metaG 2015-01t | ecosystem: Environmental > Aquatic > Deep subsurface > Groundwater | place... | reverse complement strand
TGGCCACGTACGCGCACAGGCGGCACTTCCGCCGGGCCGCTACGGCCAGGGTTTCACCCGTCGGCTCCAGGATCAGACGCAGGCGCAGGACTCGCTCCCGTGGCTACCGTCGGCACATCCTCCTGTGCGAAGAATCGCATCATGCAGAAGGGGCCGATCGATGCCAGCTTCGGGAGGTAGTATGCCTCGCGGCTGGGCACCAGGGGATACTGATTCTGCTGTGAGGCCAGCACGGCCAGGACCGCGGCGTGGCAGCGGATGGCCCACCAGTGGAGATCCCGGCAGCGGGGGTGGAGGTGCAGGGCTCTTGGCAGTAGCACCAGGACGTGCTCCAGTGTGGCTACACGCTCGGTGGCAGTCAGCAGCAGGAGCCAGGCCCCGATGTGGGACGGATCCTCATCCACCAGGGTGCCCACGTAGGTGGCCGCCTTCTTCCACTCCTTGATGAATTCCGGCGAGCCCTCCTTCAGCGACCCCCCGATGCCCCCGTGGGTGCGCGCCAGGTAGTAGAGCGCATGGTGCCGCTCGTTCTTCCGGCCGCCTAGGGCCCGACCATTCGCGCCGACCAGGTCGGGTGCGGAGGACTGCACCAGCATGCGCTCGAGGATCTCCAGACGATTGGCGGCACGGTCTGGGGTCCAGGGCTTGATCGTGTGGATCGCATCCGGAAGGACGGCGAACTTCTCGGACCGCCCTACCAGCATGTGGTGCGCCGGGTACATGTAGTGGAGCTTGCCACTGCGGACGTCGTCCCCACGGAGCAAGCGCCAGATGGGTCCGTGCTCGATGACCGGGGCACCGCCTACCTGTCGATGCATGATCCCGATGGTGTTGATCTCGTCGGGAACGTCCCGCAAGAGTTGGGGCAGATGCTGCCCGTTGGCGAGCTGGTCCTTGCCGTCCAGGATGAGGATCCACTTGCCCCGCCCCAGGCGGATCGATCGGTTGCGGTAGTTGCCGAAATCGAAGGGGGTTCCGGCATCCACGGATTCGACACGACAGCCACTGCGTTCGGCGATCTCTCGCGTGCTGTCCGTTGATCCGGTGTCCAGGACGGTCACCTCGTCCGCGACGCCCTCAAGCGAAGCCAGTGCCTCGGAGATGGTGGCCTCCTCGTTGCGGACCATCATGCATGCCGAGATGAAGGGCTCTTCTACGTCCGGATCGAAGCGGCGCACCGCACGGGCCAGGGGGCCCATGGCCACACGTAGGTCCATCGCGATTCGGGCGCCGAAGGTCTCGGCGACGTTGAGATCGGCATCCTTCCCCGGCATCGTCCAGAAGGAGCCCAGATCGATCCCGGGGTACGCCTTGACGGCCACCACGGGGCCCGCACTCTCCGCGTCCAGGATGGTGCCCTTCCCGCTTGAGAGAGGGGTCGAGGCATCCAGTCCACGGGCCAGGCCCGGCTTCCAGAGCTGCCACTGCACCCGATCAAGGAAGCGCCTGCTGAATGCCCGGCAGGTACCGATCGGTTCCCCTTCCCGTTCACCGACGTAGCCAGGGAAGTAGCGCACCTTCCCGCTCGGTGCGTGGAGGGAGTACATGTCACGCAGGCCGACCCAGTCCGGCGTTCCGTCGATGCAGGTCATCGTGGTTGGATCGATCCAAGCGGTTTGAAGCGCCTCGGCAAGGGCACGAAAAACTGATGAGTGGACGAGATCATCGGACCCGATGCAGATCACCACGTCGAGTCCCTTCCCACGGAGTTCCTGCAGCCCGGCGTTCCACTTGTCCGACAGCGGCTGGTTGGGCTTGATGATGAAGTCCCAGCCCGCATCGGTGATGTAGGCCACGTCCTCGCAGCGAAGCTCTTCTTCCTCGCTGAGTACAGCGAGGGGCGTGACGTCCAGCCCGGCCAGTACGGCTGCATGCCGATTGTGCCGTAGGACGATCTCGGCTAGTTCGTGACGTCCGTGGACGGCCGTTAGGATTCCGATTCTCATGTTACTCGTTTGCCTTTCGCTTGAGCCACCGCCAGGTGCGGCTCCAAATACAGATGGGGCACCAGTGGAACCCACAGTCCATGAAGAATCTATGTATGCTGGAGTTGAAGCACATCGTTGCGTGTCTCCTCGGGTAGATAGTTCAGCAGACGTTCCATTTCGATGGGCTCCGCGCCGGGAAGAATCAACCGCCACGGGGTCAGGTTCTCCTCACCTGAGATTCCCAATGCAGCGCACCCAGCCTCCTGCATGGACAGCACACGCATGGTGTCCTGTGGGTTGGGCTGGAGCCTACCGATCCGGGCGCAGAGGTTGCCGTCGAGGTTGCGGTTCAATCCTGCAGGCCAGAGCTGCCAGTCCAGCGCATCAAGGATCTTGCGTGGGAAGAATCGGTGGGCACCCACAGGTTCCCCCCGACGATCATTTTGGTAACCCTTCCACCAAACGGACTCCCAAGATCCACGCCGGATCAAGTACATATCGCGGAGTCCCAGAAGGGTATCGGAGCGGAAGCACAGGTCGATCCATTCCTCGGTAACCAGGTCATCCGCCCCCATCGCAAGCAGCCCTGCGTGGGGGTCTAGTTCCTGCACGTACCGTACCCCCGCACCCAGTTTGTCAGAGAGCGGGGCGTTGGGTGCCCCGACGTAGTGCCACCCACAGGATTCTGCCAGTTGCTGGGAGGCCGCTCCCTCAGACCCGACACACACAAGCGTCAGATCCCACACTTCGGCCAGGCGTTGGTAGTGCCGCATGACTACGCGAGTCACTTCGGGGCGCCGCCAGAAGGCCATCAGGACTGCAAGCATCGTTTCCCCTTGCGATCAGAGTCCATCAGCATGCCCGGCGATCTCATGTGCGTGCTCCCACAGCGCAGCAAGGCGCCAGAGCCGCTCAGCCTGGGACGTTTTCTTGAAGAAGTTGTCGCGCAGTTCGCCGATCAACTGGTCAGCGGAGGGCGCGTCAGGCACGGTGTGTGCGAAGATTGAACGATCGTAGTGCGCGTGCATTGCCGCCCACCGTGCATTGGAGATCGACCAGGAGTAGGTTCGTGGCTGCCGGGGGATGTCGAGGAGGTTGTCGTCGAAGTGCTGAAGAACAGCAGCTCGGATGGTGTCACAGCCCGACGGGTGGAACCCAAGATGCCGATCGGGGAGGTTGGCGATGACCGCGATCCACGCCGAACTGAAGAAGGGGAACATGGCCATGTTGAAGCGGCCCTCGATGTCGGCAGCCCAATCGGTCCCGTCCGGAAAGTAGCCGAACCAGCGATTGACCTGGTGGTTGGCACAGTAGTGCCACCCGATGGAGGGAGGCTTTCCGAGTGTGGGGTACTCGACACTTTCGCCACCGCCGGATCCCCCGCAGAGGTTCCAGTTCTCCTCTTCCTCGTAGGGCACGATGTCACGCCAGAAGTTGATCTGCGACGTGACGGGCAGCCAGGGGGATGTCCCCGGTCGATCCCAAGCGCCAACATCAAGCGGATCCTCCCCGCTCATGTCGTAGACGCTGTACTCGTGCGGTTCCCACCCCTGGCGCTGCATGATCGCGAGGAAGGACTCCTGTTCGGGCGGGCGGCAGCGGAAGTGGACCCGTCCAAGGTCCATGCCGTCCTTTCGCATCTGCGCCAGGCAGGAGGAAAGGATGCGGCTGTCGTAGCCCGAGGAATGGGGGATCAATGTTGGAACGTCGGGATCCCAGAAGTCCGTGAGATGGACCAGAAGGGACGTCTGCGCGAACTTGGCGTAATCCTCGAGCGGCCCACCCCAGGAGAGGGTTTCCTGCTCGACCATCTCTTCCACATCCGGGTGCATGGTGGTGTAGATCGGAATGGTTCGGGAGATGCCTACGACAGGGGAGTCTGTCTGGGACGGAGTGAAGTTTGGCGTCAGGTAGTCCGGATTGAATTGTGGACGTTCACCCGCAGCGAGGAGTTCGATCAGTGCGCGTCGGAACGTCGGCTTGCGGTTGTGCGCATGAAGAGACACTCCAAGATCATTCATTGAGGCACCCTCCCGTTTGTGTGCAGTGTCATACGTAGCCCAGGCGGAAGCGGAGGTCGCCACCAACCGAAAGCCACGCGTCGATCTGTTGTTGGGTCAAGTCCCGTTTCCAGCGTCCGACCTGCGTGTGATAGATCGGTTTGGATACTTGATCGCGAGAGAGTTGATGGAACTCCGTGGCGAAGAGGTCGTGATCAACCTTTTCATGCTGGAGGACCGCGTCGTTCCAAGGTTCATCCAACCAGTTGAGGATGTAGGCCAACGTGGCACGGGGAGCAAGAACAAGGTTCTCGTAGCGGACCAGCAGGCCGTACTCGTCGCGCCAGGCACCGACCACGTTGCACCATTCACGTGCGATGTTTTCCGGTCGGGTCTTGGACAGTGATCCCGGCGCGGTGTTTTCCAACCACGACGCAAGGACATCCAGGGGGTCACGGATCACATGGATCAGTTTGGCGCCCGGAATGATTTTTCCGAGATCGCCTGCGTACTGGAACGCATGCATCACCTTGAAGCCCCACCGCACACGGCTGCGCCCTGCGCACATGGCGATGCCCAGGGATTCGTACCAGAGCCCGATGAACTGGTGACGGCTTGCGGTGTCAACACGGTAGTCGCCGCTGCCGCATACCGCTGCGCAGGTCTCGTAGAGGTGGGCGATCAGATCGAAACCCAACCCGGTTGCCGCCTGAATAAACTCCAGAAAATGCCTACAGGAGTCACAGGAGAGACACATGCATGTGCAAGCACCTATTGCACGCTCGCTGATCTCGATACCCACAGCCATGTGGGGGTGGGAGTCGAGCATCATTTGCGTCAGCGTCGTTCCGGAGCGGGCGACACCGCCGATGAGGATGGGTGCCTTCATCATGCTTTGACAATGCCCTTGACGACCACACCAGCGGGGACGTCGCAAAGCACCGTGGCGTTCATTCCAATTCGGGCACCTGCGCCGATCTTGACACGGGGCTTGATTGCGGCTTCCGCGCCAATGTAGCAGTCCTCCCCGATCTCAACGAACCCCCCAATGAACGCCTGGGAGCAGATCACGGTCCGGTCGCCGACGATGGAATCATGGCCCACGTGGGCTCCATGATCGATCTTGACATGGTTTCCTAGTGTCGTGTCGCGTTCGATTCCGGGGTCAACGATTGCGCCTGCGTAGATCTCGACGTGATCGCCGATCACCACACTGGCATTGACACGCTTCTTGATCGGGGGGTTCCCAGGGGTGCGCTCGAAGGAGAAAGCATCATCACCGATACAAGCGAAGGGGTGGATCACCACACACTGCCCCAACTGCACGTCGTGAGCTACGTGTGCCAGGGGGTGGATACCAAATCGGGTTTGAGGTTGATCTCTGTACACGCCACTGCCATCGTTCATTCGACACCCCCCTGATTCACTTCACGAATGCGAATCAAGTCTGCCTTCTTGATCCGAAGCCTTCCGCTGGGTGTTTGATACCCCTTCAGGTACCCCGCCTTTATCCACCGATAAAGAGTGACACGCTTGACTCCAGTGAATGCCGCGGCCTCCTTGCTCGTCAGCCATTCGATTTGCTCAGCCATTGATCAATTCCTCCTGTCAAGTAGGAGGAGACTAAGACAGAATCTGTTCAAACGCAATCACGAAAGTTGGAATTGCGGTCAATTGGTATCGTTGATGCACTCGCTCTCTTCGTGTGATACGGATCTAACGTTTAAATGCGTGTGTGCCAAGCGCAGAGCAACACCTGGGCGGACGTTACGATGCCCGCCAGAATTCCGATGGAACCGTCGATATCTTCGGCGTTCCGATCGTGGGTGAGTTGCGCAAGGGTGAGCGGAGAGATCTACCCGAATTCGAGATCACCGAGGAGTGGCTGAAGGCCGCTCTTGGTCAGGCGCAGAAGCGGTTCTCCGAGGGGTACCTTCCACCACTGCACGTTCACCATCACGGTGATGAGTTTGTAGCTCCCCGAGCGGGGTTCTTCATCTCGCGCCGTGTAGGTGATTTCGTTCTCAACGGTAACCCCATCAAGACCATCTTTGCCGACTTCCTTCGCGTGCCGAAGACACAGGCTGAGATGATCATGCGGGGGGAGCTGCCCTACTGCTCGGTCGAGGTGCTCAACACCGAGGGCACCCCTGAGATTGATTCACTCGCGCTGCTTGACTCCGAGCCGCCGCAGTTCCGTTACCCGCTGATCACCATTGGCCGCCTCATGCGTGCGAAGTCTTCGGACCATTCGACTGAGTCCATCGACATGGAAACAGCAGTCGTGGGGACGCACGCGATGCGCTTCGGTTGTGTGCCGAATGTGCCTGGAGCAGCGGCAGCTCTCTTTCGATACGCCCGAACGGAGGGAATTACGATGGCTGATGCCACCAATACCAAGCACGACAACGACAAGCTCAAGGCCAACGTCGATGTTGGTCCCATTGATGAGCCCGTTGCCGCCCCTGGGGGTGACGAGGGGATGCCCTCATGGGTGTCGCAACTCGCGGCCACCATCGTCGAGGGTGTTTCCGCCGCGCTGCGCCAGCGTGATGAGGATCAGAATCAGATGCGTGCGTCCGACGACGAGGGGGAGACCCCCGTTGAGATCAACACCGACGACGATCCTGAGCCCGAGGTCACGGTCACCACTGAGGATGAGGAATCGGTGAAGGCCGCACTGGAGGATGACATTGGCGACGAGCCCGGTGTCCCGAAGTTCACGGACCCCGGACTCGAGGAGCGCCTGGTGGCGCGTGCCATCAGGAAGCTGGAGGCCAAGTTCAACTCACGCCTGTCCTCCAGCGCGGGGGAGATCGCCGGTCTCAAGGCGAATCTCAAGGCGCGGGATGAGGCCGACGCGAGGGAATCGCGAATCAAGGTCGCGCTGAAGGCCCTGCGAGGAATCAATCTGGACGAGAAGAGCCAGGAGGATCTTTCCTTCGCCGCGGGCCTGGGGCAGGAAGCAACCGACCGTTTCGTTGCGATGGCCAAGCGGTCGTTCTCTCGGGATCCTGAAGAGGATCTTGATTCGCTGATCATGTCCACCGAACGCGACCACGAATCCGTGGCACAGTTCGCTGCCAAGGGGCCCGACGCACTGAAGGCCGCGCGCACCTTGGAACGCAACTGGCGCGACCTCTCCAAGAGGGGCCTCGTGCGAATGTCGCTTGAGCGCTACCTCGCCTGCAACGAACCAATGATCCAAGAGGCTGCCGTCTAGTTCGACGCGGCGAGAACGCAAGGAGAAACACAAATGGCTCTTTCGGCTGATGCGCGCTACGTCACCAAGGGCGATGAAGTCGTCAATGTTGCCGTCAAGAGCGGTGCAACGATCTACGACGGCGCACTGCTCATGGCGGACACCGACACGGGTGGCGCCGCTGAACCCTACGATGGCAACATCGGCGCGATCCTACTTGGCTGGCACTTCGGTGACACCGAGGACGATGGCACGTCGAGCCCTGCACACACGGCCAAGATTGCCCGCGGTGGGTTCCAGATCAAGGGCCTGGCGGTCAGCGGTCTGGCCGGAACCGCGGCCGACATCGGCAAGAAGGTCTACGCACAGGACGACGGCACCTACGACGTCGTCAGCCAGACCACACACGAAGTCCTGGTGGGCCATGTGGTCAGCGCTGACAGCTCCACGACCGCCACGGTCCTGATGCTCCCCAACGTCTACGGCACTGTGGGCGTCTGAGCCCGCGCGGAATCCAAAGGAGAACCTGAGACATGCCTGGAATCCCCCCGGTCCTCGCGGCGAACACACTCGCGAACGGGATCCTCACGACCTTCAACAACATGTGGATGTACGAGAGCAAGCCCTCTCCGTACCTCGCACAGTGCATGGAGTTGGGTCTCCCAAGCACCGCAAGGCAGCAGATCTACGCGTACTTCGAAACAGCGCCCTACCCTCGGCGTGTCAACTACGGTGACACGACCCCGGCGAAGGCGTTCAAGTCGAAGAACTTCACGGTCATCAACTACCTCTTCAAGCACCGGATCGCTTGGAGCAAGTACGATGAGCGTGACGACCAGACGCAGAGCCTGGTGCAGATGGCCCAGATGGGTGGCGACCACTTCGCCACGATCCCGGAGCGCGCGTTCTTCGAGATCGTGAACGCCGCTGCATCGCTCCTGCCCTCGATCCCCAACGCTCCGGACGGCGCGGCCATCCACGACGCAACGGACGGCGATGGTGCGGACCGCTTCGGCGTGTCCGGCGGCAACGTGATCTCCGGCTCGGGGGCGGTGTCCGGCGACGCGGTCCGCACCGACTTCTGGGCTGCCGTAGCCCGGCTGATGCTCTTCCAGGACAAGGAGGGGCAGCCCCTCCTCGACGCAGGGAAGATCACCAAGTACACGATCCTCTACCACCCGCAGAACGAGCAGGTGTTCCGCGAGGCGTTCAAGCAGGGCCTCACCGGCTTGATCGTGCAGGGCACTAGCGGCCAGCACGCGGGCAGCGGTGACACTGCTGTTGCCGCCGCCGCGGTCAGCAACACGATCGCCGAGTCGGGCGCCAAGATCGACCTCTGGCCCTCGCAGCGTCTCAGCGACACGAGCGACTGGTTCATCTTCGCGGAGGGCGCAGCGCCCTACAAGCCGATCTTCGAGCAGAATCGTGATCCTCTGGAGGTGGCGGTCGCCGTGGACGACACGAGCGACTACGTCCGCGACACCGGCTACAAGTACATCCAGTGGGAGAACCGTTCGGGCTACGGGGTCACGATCCCCGCCGCGACGATCAAGGTCAACAACTAGACGCTGACAGGATCTTCATCCTGATGGTGTTCCCTGACGAGGGAGGGTGGGCCGTGCCCGACACCCTCCCTCGTTGCCGATACACAAACACGGGCACAAGGGAAACGCGGAGACGCCCCCAATGAGTACCACGACCGAAGATGAGATCGTCACGAGGCCCAAGAAGCGCAAGAAGGTCCGCTTCCGTGGCGACGACGCCCCGCCGAAGAAGGCAAGCTCCCGTCCTGTGATCGAGGAGGGGCCGAAGGGCGCTGTGTCCTTCCGATCGATCCATGTCGATCCTACCAAGATCCCCATCCACGTCCAGCAGCGCACCAAGCGCTACTGGTGCGGTGCGTTCGTTGATGCGCCCTTCCAGACGAAGCATGCCTTCGGTGTGGCCTTCTCGAAGTGGTCGGGGATCATCGAAGCCGACCCCGAATCGGGAGAGCCGATCCTGGATCGCGCACACCCGGGCTGCGTGGTCTCCCTGACGGATGACCAGGTAGAGGGCGTCCGTGCCGCAGTAGCAGCGAAGGTCGTTCGCACCGTGGGCAGGCAGGAGGACCGCAGTGGAAACTACCGCTGCGACACCTACAACGTCTCCAGCCCGCACTACCGTCGGACGGAGAAGGACGTTCCCCTCGGACGGTTCATCTACATGGTCGAGGTCGGCGAGATGATGCCCCCCGATTGGAGGGCCTCACGCCCACCGGCGATGTGCTGATCCATTCCTGTGACACGGGGGGCTGCTGATGGCCGCTGAAGATCTACTCCAAGAGTCAATCAACGAAGCGATTCGAATCTTTGAACAACAGAGGCTCTTCGCCCTCAGCAACTCCCCGAACTACGTCACGATGGAGGCCGACCTCCAGGGCGCGGTGCCCGATGACGCCCGTCAGGATGTCATCCCACTGATCCGCGCCTTGCGCAATGCCACCTTCGGCTTTCCGGGACTGGCGCCTGGAATGATCGCGTCATTCCTTCCGGCATACCAACGCATCCTGGGCACACCTGAGACCGACGTGCCGACGATCCTTTTCCGGATCTTCGAGCACATGGCCGACAACAGCCTGACCGTCAAAAGCCGGGGGATCTCCTTCGGCTCCCCCGTAGCGGGGGGCAGCAACATCGGCAACGGCACCCTGGTTCGATTGACGAAGGATCGCTACAACTTCAACATCGAGAACGGCGCCGCTGAGGACAAGACCTTCGAGTGCATCGCGGACGAGCACACGAACGGTGGCACACGCTGGCAGGAGCAATTCGAATACCGCGGCGACGCGGTCCCTCGGAACGCCTACCCCAACAGGGGCCAGGGTGGTCGATCGGCACTACGGTGCCTGTCCATCCAGGACAGCCAGCGCTTTGTCATCAATCCCGGTTTCGAGCAGTACGACAGCTCCAACGGCTTCACCGGATGGAACGTCACGAATGACGTAGCCAACGTCACACGGGACCAGGCGCGCTACTACAAGGACGTCCTCCCCAGCACAACCACGCCCGCGTCAGCGACGTTCGGTGCCAGCGACAAGATCTACCAGACCTTCAGCACACAGCAGATTCGGTGGAACCCCTTCGTTCCCCTCTACGCGCAGATCGCGTGGATGCGGCGGGGGTCGGCCACCGGCACGTTGAAGCTGAAGATCGGCAGCAAGACCGTCAGTGTGGACGTTTCGACGGGCACCAATGACGAGTGGAACATCCTTCGGTGGCCCGCAGCGACACCGGATCAGGACTGCTGGCAGCGCAACTGGAACACGACCGATGCCCAGATCGAGATCGAGATGGACACGCTCGCTACAGGCACCGTCTTGGTGGACGACCTGATCATTGCGCCGTACACCCAGATCGACGGCACGTGGTACGTGCTGACGCCTGGCACTTCAAACAGCAATGACACCACAGGCCCTGCGATCCCCTTCCTCCGTGACGACATCTTCACCTTCACCGATTCGGACGGTGCGGATGCTGTCGTTCAGCGGTGGATGAATCTAGCGTTTGCCGTCTATCTTCCTCACACGACCGGTACGCCGACCTGGTCCGAGCCCTCCTGATGAGCACACTCACTGACGCCTTCGAAGCCCGTTTCAGCACCCAGCGTGTTTTGGAATGGACCCAGCCTGATAACCCTTCGGCCACGACGAAGGACGCCACACGCCTGGGCTACGCCGGAACCGACGCTGAGGCACGGTTCAAGGTGGAGGTGGGGGTCGCCTTCGATGCGACGGACGCGCGGCACCTGCAGGCGTGCATTCCCGGCGTACGGGCCTTCCTACTCCTCTACCTCGATCAGGATGCGGGCAAGAAGGCGCTTGACCAGTGGATCACCGACCACCTGAAGCCGCTCTCGAAGGTCACCGGCCGCGACCGGTTGGCCCCCAGGACCGACTCGTTGCTGGTGCCCACAATCGAGGGCGCAACCGGAACGGTACGCCCCGCGTTTGATCACTCCACCATGAGCGATGTCCTGCTCGACAATCCAGCAGATGGGCAGGGCAGTAGCGACGGGTTCCCGGATGATTGATCAATGGCCGACCGCGAGGTAACCGTTGGCATCGGCCCGGATGGTACCGTACGCCTTAGGCGTAAGATCGCGGGTGCCCAAAAGCTGATCAAGCAGATCGGCGCAATGATCGCACGGGATGCCCGGCAGGCATTCACCGATCAACGCTTTGGTGATCACGTCTGGCCGGAGAAATACCCTAACCAGACCGACGATCCTTTCATTTCGATCGCGGGGGTGGTGCAGGATTTCAGCGAGGGCAATACCAAGCCCCGTAGCGAGACCTTCGAGCGCCGCCCGGCACTGCAGCGGACCGCTACGCTCTCCCGTACAATCTCCCATCAACTGGTGGGGGAGGATGGTGTGGAGATCGGCACCGAGACGCCCTATGCATCCCTCCACCAGTCTGGGGGGCAGAGCGAGCAGGATGTCACAGATAACATCAAGCACGCAATCGATGCCTGGCTAGGGAAGAGCAAGAAGAAGAAGGTCTTTGCTCCAGACGATGTGACGGCGGAAGAGTTCGATGCCTGGGCCAAGGCCAATGGCTACGTTTGGACCAAGAAGACCAAGAAGCGGTCGGAGTCCGGTAACGAGACCGTGAGCGAGAACCCAAACGAACGGTATCGACGGAAGCTCAATTTCCTCCTGGCACCAGGATTCAACAAACTGGAGACCGAAGTCAATCGTCGGCCTTTTCTAGGTATTACCAAACGACGCGCTGAGACTATCGAGAAGCTGTTGGCTGACTACCTTGGCGATTCTGGGGTCACTCCCGTTGTAGGAGGGACCTGATGGCAGCGCCCAACACGATCAATGTGATCAAGGGCCCCGCGCGTTTGATCCTGACGCCTACCGACCTATCCACGACAGCGCCCTACGGCGGGACGTACCTGGGCCTGGCCCGGGGGCTCGAGTTCCGCTGGGGCTCACGGGGACACACCGAGCGCGCCATCGAATGGGGCAACGTCCCAAACCGCCGCCTCTGGACCGGTGAGTGGGCCATGCTCGTCGCTGTGCTGCGTACCTGGGACGCCGACCTGCTTGGGAATGTCTTCCCCACCTACGCCGCGGGGTCAGGGAGCGGCAAGGCCACGACCTCCTGGGATGTGAACGGATCGGTTCGGGCGGGGAAGTTCATGAGCGGCGCCAAGATCTTGATTGCCCCGCTCATCAATCCAACCAGCCAACCGGCGGCGCTCCTGTACGCTGGCCTGCCCCGTGCCGAGGATGCGGCGACGCTGTCCTTCTCTCGACGTCGGGAGGCAGGCATCGGCGTTGTGTGGGAAGCCGCCCCTGATGCCAATGGTAGGATGTACCAAACCGGAATGTTGGAGGATCTTTCATTGTGAGTGTCGATCGCTTCCTGATTGATTCCGGAATCGTCCACACGGATGGCGAACTGTCCGACGCCGGGCGTGATGCTCTTCTGCGTTGCGCGTCCTCCTTCCTGGCGGTGGGTGGTGTCCTGTCCTGGGCCGATTGGCACGACATGGCGCCCACAACGCGCGAAGTCTTCGAGGACGCATCCCGGGCCGTCTGGGCCGAAAGGATCGCGACAGTGGCCCTTTCCCTTGGCGTACGGTTCCCCCAGCCACGACGCAACCCCACCGCCCCGGAGAATCGGGAAGCCTGGGAGACGGCACACACGGATGATGGTGAAGATCAGGACGCCTGCGAGGCTGTCATGGATCGGATCCTGGCCGGAGCCGACGATTGAATGCCTGGCAGTTCCTGAAACAGTTCCAGTACCTCCTACGGGATGCCGCGTGGAGCGGTGGGAACAAGTTATTCCCTTCAAACGCGGTGGTGATCACGGCGAATCTGGACCAGGACTTCCTCGGGCGCATTCGATTTCCCTGCGCGATCATTCGGGTGCAGGACGCCACCTACGACGAGGAACATGATGAGGAGCCCGATCTCCTCATGCAGCGTTTCGATGTGACCATCGCGGTGGCCCACCCGAACGACCCCTCGGGGGAGGCGGCGTTCATGGGCGCCGGGCGTGCGAATCAGAACGACAGCGCGGGTAAGGGCTTGTTGGAGTTAGAGGCCAAGCTCTGGGCGACCGTCAAGGGCCTGGGCGAATCAAACGGCGTTCGAATCTACTCCCGTGGTAAGGGTGCGAGCAACGGAACGAAACACCCCAACTCCGGTTACATGGCCTGGCGCACGTACCGCTTCGAGGCCGAGCTAGGTGACGATTTCTTCTATCACCCGAGCACACACCTAACCGCGGTGGATGGTGGTGGTGGAACGGTTGATCTCACCTGGGCCCTTCCGGCCACCCGATTCGATTACAGGCGAATGGTGCTGCGACGCGCATCCGGATCAACCGCACCTACATCAATCTCATCCGGGACCGGTGTTGTGTTGGGCGGCACGCCTGACGGTGCCAGTGCAACGAGTGTGACGGACAGCCCCGGTGTGGGAACATGGTCCTATGCGCTCTTTGCGGTGTACGATCCCTACACAGCCGATACGGATTTCGCCGCATCTGACGCTGTGACAGAGACGGTCACCACAGCGTAATGGAGGACTACCAACATGGCACAGGAGGTAGTTGCTGCTGAAGCCAAGCTGGTGGTTCGCCTCGACGTCAAGCAAGCCGAAGCGGAGTTGGATCGGCTTTCCCAGCGACGTCCTCCGGGTGAAGGTGGTCAGCAGCCCCCAGGTGCTCCGGGGGTGCCCAGTGGGCCGGGGGGCACACCCCCTGCGGATCGGGATCCCAGCGGACAGGGATCCCGTTCCCCCCATCAGGCGCCAGACAGTGCATTTGATTGGCGCCAACGGGGGCGCGAGTTGTACGGCCGCGCCAAGACCGGATACAACGTAGTCACGGGCGGGGGCCTCTACGATGAAGTGGTCCGCTTCGGGCGCTCCTTAGGCACCGTAGGTCCAATCCCTATCGGAGCAGCGGTACAGACTGCTGAAATGGTCCGCCAGTACGGGCCTGAAGCGTCGGCGTTCACCGGACAGTTTGCCCGTAACCTTGGTGTGCCACAAGAGATCGTAGATCGAATCCAGGAGCAGGTTCACGATCTTGCGGTGGAACTTCAATTGTTGAAGGTGAAGTCGCAAGCTATCGCACCCGCGGTGCAGGGAATGAAAGCCCTTGCTGTCGCCAAGGCCAAGAGCAATGGCACCCTGGGCGTCGGTGACGTAGCTGATCTCAAGGACTTTGGGCTGCGAATGTTCGAAGCGGAAAGTCTCTTTGCCGAACTGGACTCACGGCGAAGCATCATGGTTCGTGAAATGGTCGGAGGCGCACTGGCCGATCTCTTGGTAAACACCACAAAGGGTGCCATAGGAAGGTGATGATCCATGCCGCCTAGCAGAGAGATCGTAATCACCTACGGTGGGTACACCTGTTCTCCCGATGGTGATTTCACGTACAGCCAGACCTTTGATACATTCTCGATGGCGTTCAGCTTCCTGGTGCAAGCTGACACCGAGGCGGATTTCAACACCGCCCGTGCCACTGCCATTACTGCTTTCCGTGATCCGTTCAATAATCTGAGCGTGGTCTTGGGGGCGCAAACGCTCATCTCCATCTCGCAGAGCGGGAACACCGGGCTGGAGGTTCGTCCCGAGATCACACGTCAAGAGCACATTGCAAATACAGGTCGCAGTGAGCGGTTCTCCGTGCGCATCTCAGCCGGGCTCCCCGCTGACAACGTCGCGACTAGCGGGCTCCGTGAGTTCGGCGTCAACGTGGACTACAGCCCCTCCCGACGCCGCATGGTGACCCTCTCCGGTGTCTGGACCGCGGTGCCGGGTGTTGCTGCACGTGCAGGCTACGAGGCTGGTATCGATGGTGTGGTGTCGTCAGTGAAAAGCAGCCTCTCGATCACGAATTGGGAATTGATCGGCGAGCCCCGTACCGAGACGAGCTACAACGACAAGACATGTGCATTCAGCATTCAGTACCATGAGATCCTCTACGGGCAGGTCGGTTCAGGCGATGATGCCCAAATCGTTGAGCAGCGCGTGCAGATCGCTGTGGGGGCAACATCGGTTAGGTACTCAGGTGGCCGGTCGGGAATCTATGGAGAGTCAGGCACAGGTGATGCTCGTCCGTTCATCTCGATTGACTGCAGCTTCAATTGCTACGTGGATTTTGAGCAAACGACGGACCTGGCCAGTGTCTGGTCACGTGTACGCCCCTGGCTCATCGCATTGATGCGTACCGCAGCGGGAAGTAGTGCATTTGCTTTGATTGAGGATCGTCCACAGTACCAGTACGACGACAACCAGATCAGCGCCACGTTGCGCGGCGTCGCTCCCCCCTCCAACTTCCTCGCACGGGAAATCACCACTACCGAATCCGATGATAAAGGCGAGGTTCTAGTCCCCGCCTGGGTGGGTGGCAACCGTTACGCGAAGTATCAATACCCGGGATCAGGCCGTAAGCTGCGAACGGTTCGTGTGATGGAGGAAGCGATTGGCGGTGGTGGAGGGGGTTCCATCCTTGGAGGGGGTTCCAACCTTGGAGGGGGTGGAGACGGCGGTGGCGGGGGAAGCGGTTTCTTCGGTTGGGGCGATGCCTGGGGCAACCCCATTCCCTTCCCTGGGTTTCAAGGCGCACCTACACCCCTGGGCGGATCAACTTCATTCCCGACATTCAACATCCCCCAGAACGACGTTGCTGGAGGTGGTGGTGATGTCTTTGGCGTGGGGGGAGGTGGCGCCGGAGGTGGTGGTGATGTCTTTGGCGTGGGGGGAGGTGGCGCCGGAGGTGGTGGGGGGAATATCAACGGTGGCTCTAAGGCCTTCCTGCGGGATGACTACGAGACCACCCCCCTCTCGCTTGGGCTTCCTGACGGGGGATCAATCATTCGAATCACTCGCCGCGTCCGGACCCAGGTCACGGAACTCTTCAGCTTGGTCACATGAGCACAGCACACATCAATGATGTTCCAATCCTGGGCCGGAGCGTGGTGGTCTGGTCTTTGATTGAGGGCAGCACCCCGTACACGACCACCTTTGATGTCACGCCTGGTGGTGCATCAAAACTTAGGAGCAGCCAGGATGACAGTGGGGGGTCCATCACACCTGGATCAGGTGGCGCCGCTGGGGGCGGCCCCATTCGCGCTACGCTTCGGATGGAGGGCCAGACCTTCCGCAACCTGTTCATCCTCCATGAGGCACCAGGACCAAACCCACACATTCGACGAATCAAGGTGGTCGATCGTCGGTGGTGGTGGAACCTTCGAACCCTGCGGACGGGCTACAACATCCGACGTAAGGTCGGCGTCAAACGCCTGACTGCGGCTGACACGATGGCCGACGAGGTGACCCAGGCCATTGCCGATCGAATTGCGTACGCACCCTTCAGCCTGAACAATGGGAAGGCATGGACAGCGCAGGACGTTCTGGAGGACGTGCTTCGTACGTGCCTTCGTGCAGAGGAAGAGGAAGGTTCTCTGAGCGTCGCTATCACCGGATTGGACGACTCCAAGGTGGTGAAGTTTCTCGAGAAGTTCCCGATCGAGAACCTGATTCTCCAAGGGCCCGCGGCGGATGGCCTGCAACAGCTCCTGGGGTACCTGACCGGCATTGGTGTGTGCCTTACCGAGACCGGAGCCGTGCGCGTCTACCTCAAAACCGACGGTAGCGAGACTGAGGCTATCAACAATGCCGGTCCGGCGAAGCAGGACCGTGGGTGGGTTCAGCCGATCAGTCTGGCATCCATTCGTCCCAGCGAGATCCGTGTTCAGTTCGTTCGTGAGTGCGAGGTTCGCTTTGACTTCGAGGAGGGTACGACCACCTTTGAGCAAGACGCGCGCTTCATGCAGAACGTCATTGAGATCCCGGACTACAGCCTGGAGGTCAGTGGGCGGACGTTGGCACTGGGCAACTGGGTGGACATCAATTCGATCCTGACCGCGTGGGGGGAGGCGCCCTACCTGGGCAGCATCTCGTTGGACTTCATTCGACGGGCAATGGTGCCCTTCAACGGCCTCTGGGCGGCGTTGGGCCTGACTGGCGAGGTGTCCCCCGATGCCGACTGGTCAGCGCGTGTGGGCGCCCTAATGAACGGCTACCGCCGCACGTATCAGATCAACCCTGCCTGGATGGGACGCATCTTCCAACTCACCGCCGCGCGTGTTGGGCTCTTTGATGCAACGACCGGAATGCGCGCCGGTGCGACCGTTTACTCTGACTACTCCTACATTGCGACGCGGCGCAGCGCTTTGATCAATTGGAGGAACATCGGGTCCAAGTCCTACATCATCAACGTGCCCGGGTTTGCAGGTGGCAACCTTGGGAGCACCACAAAGGCGGCGCCTGCTGGTGTATCGGTCATCAACATGGACCAGGGGGTGATTGGCATCAGCTTCATGCCCGACAAGCTCCGTGTGTTCGAGCAGATCTTGCCCAGCCAAATTGAGCTTGCTAATCAAAGTACTGCTGCGGGAACGCGCGTGCCCGAAGCACAGGGCTCGCCGGGAGCCGACCCACGGTACAACTCGATCGGGTTCAATCTCCTGGGCAGGGGCTGGCAGGTGCCACGCTTGACGGCCAGTTACAAGATGGCCGTGATCCTGACGGCCATGCCCGCGATGGGCGGGAAGAAGTCGCGCCAGTTCTCGACGGTGGTCATCCGCCCCGATGCCGTCGCATCCTTCCCCGGCCAGGATCAATGCAAGGGCCCCCCACTGGAGTACCTGATCGGTCCTGGATACGAGACCGCACGCATTGCCTGGACCGACGACAACGCCGAGAACATCGAACAGGTCTTCGGTGTGGGGGGCGGCGACATTCCTGACGATGAGCTGAATTCGGAACTGGACGCGAGGACGATCAACCTTAGCACATCGGCTGCTGATGGTGGGGACGCCAACCTGGGCGGTGGCGCGTCGATGAACGCCATCGCGAAGGCGGCCGCATCCCGTGTGTGGCATTCCCTGGCTGATCGTTACCAGGGGTCAATGACAGCCACACAGAGGCCCGGCATGGTCCCGACGGGCTGGCTATCGGAGGTGGGGTACACTGTCGAACCCACGGGTGAGCTATCCACCAGCCTGACGCTGCCGCCTACGCTTCCGCAACTGCGGCTGGAGCAGTACCTTGATGCGACGACCCGACGCATCGTACTGCGCCTGGCCAATCCTGGAGGTTGATCGATGAAGGCCGCTGACGGACGTTCGCTGGAGGGTGGAATCTTCCCTCTCCAGGCACACGAGGGCGCCTTCATCACGGGCGGTGAGGTCATCGGGCGCCCTTCGCTCTTCGGCGTTCGGTTGATTGAAACGCCGGTGAACCAGCTTGATCCATGGGTTTACGATCGTGAGACCGCAGGCGATCTTGGTGGCTTCATGCTCTGGAAGCCCCGTACGGGGGGTGGTGGAATTACACCAGACCCCGGGAACGGGGGCGACTCGGGGGGTGAGGGCCCCATTGGTGAAGTGCCGCCGGATACGCGCACACCCTCCGACCCTCCTGGTGGAGGCACTGACGGCGGGCAGAAGATGGCGTCGCTGTACTCCAGCGGGGACACATCGAAATCGGTGATCTCCGGTCAGGGCTCGCTTCCCCCACCGCGTGAGATCCCAACCTGGAGAGAGGTGTTTCCTGCCACGACCGTGTCGGGCACGGAGGGGTCATCGAAGGGGCCGGATGAGGGCGGAGAACTGATCTCAGAGTACTTCTTTGTAGGGACGCAGCCCCCCACGATTCAGCGGAATGGCAAGACGTACAAGCTGAAGAGCAACACGCCGATCAAGACCTACATGGGGGTGAACAACATCCCGATCGGTTCCTACGTCTATCAGGAGGTGCTCGCGACGATGGGGGCAGCCGCATTGAACGCGGCCGTGAGTGGTGCAACCAACTCCAGCGCCTCCAAGATGGGGAGCAACAAGGTTCCCTGGGCCAAGATCGTAATCGACATTGGTGGAACGATTACTGTCCCCAACCCCTCCCCTGACATCCTCTATGTCCAGGTGGGGCTGAACCCCCCCAGCGTAGGTGGCCCAATCAATGGTCCCCCGGGTGGGGGGCAGGTTCAGATCAAACCCCCTCCCCCTCCCACGGCGCCACCTGGGTACGAGTACAAGACGTACTACGTTCAATCCTTTGAGAAGAGTCAGTGGTTCGTGATCTACGAGTACCACCGAATTATCAGCGATGGCTCTGATGGAGGAGGTGGCGGCGGTGACGGCGAAGCCGGGGGCCCAAACAAGGGCGTAGCAGGCACGTACCAGGTACTGCCGACACAGGGGACTGCATTCGATCCCGACAAGCGAATGGAGCCTTTGAAGCCGGGACGACGCTCGGTGTGGCCCGATTTCCCCGAGGGGCACTTCGGGATCGTGCTCTCCGTGATGGACGAGAACCGGCAGGTCGAGGACTACCTCCCGACCGATCCTCGTTTGGTTGCAGTCAACTACGCGGGTGACCCCCTGTGCGGCTCCCTTGTTTGCGATCTGCAGGCACCCGCTAAGTTCGATCCTGGGCGCACGGCACGGCTGCACTCCGCATTCCGGGTCATTCTGGATCCCAAGATCACGGTAGGCGGAACATCGGATCGAGCACCGGGCGGGACCAACGTCCTGGCCATTCAATTCAGTGACGCGGGCCAGGGCGACTGCCAGGGGGGCTACGCCTTCGATCGGGATCGCGTCCTTCGGTGGAGCGAATTCGACGGGGGGCCGACCCACCCTGGCGAACTGACCGGCGACAAGCACCAGGTCGGGACCGACGCTGATGGCAACGTAATCAACGGCATGCACCTGTCGGAGTTGGCCTGTTTCTACTATGGCAAGAGCCCATCCCCTGCCCCGGCGGATAAGAGCAAGTTCATCCCTCCGCTTCAGTACGCACATGAGTCCTACGACGGCCCGCTGCACTTCGAAACCTGGTGGCCGAAGGGAGTCATCGACGAGGCGCTTGGATCGATAACAGGCCTTCCTGGAGGGACACGGTTTCACGAGTTCTTCCGGATTGTTCATATGGGGTGGGATCCCGCCGTCACGTACCGATACCCGAAGAGCGGCGGCAACATCCTGAGCGGGAAGTGGCGGTGGTGGACGCGGGATGCCTGGACGACCTACCGTCCGCCGCCGGTCCGGGAGGATGACCCCCCAGGGCGTACCCCACCACCACGTACCCCACCACCAGGGGGCGGTATTGGCCCAGGGTTCCCCGGAGGGCCGACAACTCCTGGTGGGGGTGGTGGGGGTCCCGGAACGGGCGGGCCGACACCAACACCTGGCGGGGGAATTGGACCAGGACCGGGTACGGGGGGTGGAGGCAGCCCAGGCGGCGGGTTGACGGGTGGAGGCAAGAACCCCGGCATACCGGATATGATCCTCACACCGATTGATGATCGGTACATCATCTGGTCGCCTGTGGGACAGAACATCCAGCGGGGCAACTCACTCATCGGCCACAGTCCGATGAGCTTCCGCCGTGGGCTGGTCACGATGCACGAGGCCGGGGCACCGTCCCTGACCGGGCTGGCCATCCGCTACGAGGACGGCCAGGCGGATACCCGATATGAAGATGGCATCCGAAGCCCGGAGGATGTTGAGAAGTTCATCGAAGGTGCGCCTGCCACGTACCGTATCTCCGCATTTGCCGCACAGGGCGGTCGGGTGGGTGGCCCCTACCTCGACAATGACGACGGAGGCACGCAGGTAGCCCCACGTGGTGACTTCACCTACACTCAACGCCCAGGGTCCAGCCGGTTCCGCGGTGGGTCGGCGTCCGGCGGCGCGGTCATCACACCGCCCGAGGTTGATCTCACCGACATCGATGATGCCTTCGCTCCAACGGGGTTGACGCTCTCTGAGACCTACTGGATCTTTGCTCCAGGTGTGTCTTCGGGCTGGGGCATTCCGGAGATGGCGCAGGGTAAGCTCCGCAATGGGTACTCCAGTGAGGTCGATCCTGCCAGTGATAACCTGGTCTGGTCCGCACATGACGCCGTAGGCGCACCTACCGAGATGATGAAGTTCACGTCGGCCGGGATCGACATGAACAACAAGACCCTGATTAATCTGCCCACCCCAACGGATAGCGGGGACGTGGCGACGAAGGGCTACGTAGATTCCAGCATTCCGGTCGCTGCGCCCACGGTGGACACGGAGGTCCACCGAGAGCTTCCCAACGGCACAGTATCGACGAATTCCACATGCACACCATTGGAGGTGGCCGAGCAACGTACTAACGTCTTTGGGGGTGGCGTTGATCAGGTCTGGTATTTCATGGGGTTCCGACCCTTCTCGCTCCCAAGCGGAACGTTCAAGTGTCGTGTGATCTACAAGGCCACCGCGACAGGAGGGGACATCCGGCTCGCCGTTTCGATCAGTCGCCGCAACGCCGGGATCGCGGGCGGGATGGTCACTTATGACACCGCCAACGTCGCCGTGGAGACCGTGCCCGGCACCGCCAACGACATCGACGTCGTCGAGGTCACACTCACCAATGCCGACAGCCTGGCAAATGGTGGGCTGTTTCACGTGAAGTTCGAGCGGACGGGGGCGCATGGTGATGACACCCTGGGCGGGGGCGATGTTCAGATTCTCGGGCTCATCTTCTGGATTGATGTCGCGTGACGCCTCGCCACAAGAGGCTCGACCGATCGCACTCCGGTCGGTATGCTTGTGCTGCCCACATGTAGGAGGTTCCATTGACAGGTCGTACCGCCATCAAGATGAACGCGGCTGAGCGCGCCGGGGTTGAGGCGCTTCTGGCCCAACGGCGCCATGCGCACAACACCTTGGAGGACGCCTCCACACAGCTTGCTCATGCGGTGAGCGCCGTACTGGAGCACTCCGGTATCGATGTTGAATCGATCCGCGGGGCGCAGTGGGCCGTTGACAAGGATCATCTGATCTTTGAACTGCCCGACGCACCCCCCGAACTGGATGGCTCGCACGTTCCTCCGTCCCAGGCACACGCGACGGAGGGGGATACCCCGTTGCCCGACACCACGGGCGATGAATGCCAACCCCAATCCTGAACGTCCCTCGTGCGGCGATCAGCGGTCCAAGGACCGCATCTGAGGCGCTCTCCATTCGTGCGGTGGCCACGCTCACCGGATCCTACGTCTACACCTCGGCAGTCCGGGTGCTTGGTCTTGATTTCCTGAACCTGATCCTTGACTACGTCAAGGGCAGCGAGACCAGCGTCCAGATTATCGGGCAGTGCGGTGTGTCCTCCGATGGCACGGAGGAAGGCACCACCTGGAAGGGTTTCTGGGTGACGCAGGCGGTCGCGACGAATGGGATCAGCGAGGTCACCAAGCACATCCTCCAACTCACCGCAGCCAGCTTCTCCGCCGAGGATGGTGGTGAAGTGCCCGTCACTGTCAAGGCCAAGCAGGTGGTCCGCTTCGGCGTCAAGGCTACGGGATCAACTCCCTATGGCACGCTTGGGATCTCGGTGACGGGAGGAGTGGCGGTAGTAACGTGACGATGACCTTCGCCCTGGGGTCCGCGTTCCTTCCTGCACCCTCGGGCACAGGGGGTGCGGGTAGTGGCGTGAACTCGGTCTCGGGCGGGGATGGAATCACCGTCTCAGGCACCGCCGCCGATCCGGTCGTTGCTTGGGACGACCCCATCGCCCATCGTCCCACATTCAACTCCGGCGCGGCGACGTCCCCCTTTCAGATCGCAGGATCGTCTGTTGATGTTCTGGTCGTCGGACTGAACGCCGACAAGCTGGACGGGATCGACAGCAGCGGCTTTGCTCTTGCCGTCCACACACATGCGGCCAGCGCCATCACCAGCGG
>Ga0100403_1001288_pt1 | contig 22929 bp, 27 predicted proteins | sample CryGeymet201501t_FD_83663 | JGI IMG/M metagenome (GOLD analysis project Ga0100403, IMG submission 83663) | Groundwater microbial communities from Crystal Geyser aquifers in Utah, USA - Crystal Geyser metaG 2015-01t | ecosystem: Environmental > Aquatic > Deep subsurface > Groundwater | place... | reverse complement strand
GCTATCTTTTTCCGCCGTTCTGGTAATAGCCTTTCTCGGTATGCGTACGTGGGTTTTTTAGTATCGCCTCTAGCTCTTGCTCGGTAATGTGCTTCCTAAATAGTTGCGTCTTACCTTTCGCTGGGTGGTTTAGTGCGGTAGCTACCGTGTATAGGTCGCGCTTCCCGCCTTTACCGCCGTAGTATACGTTTACCTTTACTACGTCGCCGTTGGCTGCTTTCATAAAGCGCACCATTTTTATATTTTCCTGTACGTCTAGCATGCCCCAGCCGTGTTTTATTGCTAGATCCGCTGCTCGGTACGCTTTCTTTTCTGTTACGCCTGCGCCGCGTAGCACCTTTGTAGTATCTGCTTCTACCTCCGCTATTCTACTTCCGTACGGTACGTATAGCTTTTCCTCTGGTTTTGTGGGCTGTAGTACTCGGTGCTCGCTCATGTCGCGCTCTAACTGGTTAAGCCGCTTTGTAATTCCTCTTTGTAAAAAAAGGTTTACTGCTACGGCTAGTGCTGCTGCTATTACTATGTCCATGGTTTTAATTCTTAGCGTGGGTAAATATAATTTCGTAGTCGCCGCTTTTGTCGCTCGCCTGTTTGTGGCTCTCTACGTAATAGCGTCCTGTCGGCATGCCTGCGATTATTGCTAGGCGGCATGGTATGTAGTGCGCGTAGCTTACGCTGTTGCGTATCTCTAGTGCTCCCGCATACTTTTTATTGCTAAGGCGTAGGCGTATTGCCTGCTTTTCTTTGTCGTAGGCTACTAGCGCTCGCGCGTAGTCCTTAATAAACTCGCGGCTAGTCTGGCTCGGTATAAATAGCTGGCTCTGCGTTAGGTTTATGCCTCGGTAGCTTTTTGTACCTACTTTCGGGTCGTTCTTGTACTCTATAAATGTCATGGTTTTATCGTGTGCTTAGTGGGTCTTGGTAATACGTCTAGTGGGCTAGGTACCGCGCCTAGGTCTGCTAGTAGCGCGTATCCGCCTCCCTCGCCGTCGTTTGGTGGGTTGGTAGGGTATATGGGTCGTATCGGGCTACTGCCTCCTATGTCGCCGTCTGGGTCGTAGTCGTCCTCGTCGTCTTGTACGCATAGGCACGGCTGGGTACCTGTAGGTTGGTAGGTGTGGCTATCGTCGTCCCATACTGGCGCGTCTACCTCGCCTGTGCCCCCGCATAGTTCGCATTTAGGGTCTGGTATTTTCGTCATGGTTTTGCTCTATTACTTTTCCTGTCTGGTAATCTCTTGGGCGGCATGCCGCGCATAGCCCCTTTTTTGTCTTACGTGCCTTTCGGCATTTAATACATCGTTGCGCCATGGTTTTATTTCTCTACTTCGTCTAGTACCGTTATGCCCTTTACTGGTGTGTTTGGTAATTCCTCGCCTACTAACTCTCGGTATTTTTTTGCGCTCATTATTACGGCGCTTCCGTTTGGTGTCATATACTGCGTAACTTTGTCGAAATAAATAGCGGCTTTAATAGCTCCCATAATTACTACGAATGTCTTACCATTTATTCTAGGCTTTACGCATATATGGTAGGCATAGTTCGGGCTGTCTTTTGGTATCCCACAATTACCGCATTGGTTCTTTTCTTTACTCATAGTTTTAGTTTTTAGTGCTAATAAAGCGCTCTGGCTTAACTGCTTTCTTTACCTTTGTTACGGCGTACCTTAATGTCTGCGCGTTCCATGGTAGGGGGTCTTTCTCGCCCGTTTCCTTAAAGTAAATGTACTGCCCTTTAATGTCTGCTGTCTTAGGCATATTCGCTTTAAGGTCGGTAAACATTACGTAGTCCATGCCGTCTAGCGTTCCTATACCTAGTAAGGTAAGTCTGCCGTGGCTAAACATAACGCTATTACCTAGCATTACGCCGTTCTCTAATACGTCTATCTCGGTAAAGTCCTGCCCGTTGTCTACTATCTCTAACGTGGCTATTACTCTCTGGTTTTCTCTGTAGTCTTTTTCCATGGTTTTAGTTTTTAGGTTTTCTACTGCTTAATAATAACTTCCTTGTGCCCTGTAACCGTATCGGGGCATGCGCGGTCTTTGTCGCATGATATGTCTATACGGTTGTCGTACTTCTCTGCTAGGCGGTCTAGGCATGTGTAGTCCTTGCCGTCTATCTCTATAATCGTCCCTAGCGGGATCGCCCGCGGGCATGCTACTACGTCGGTACGTCCGCATATATTGTCGCCGCTAGCGGCTATACATGGGGTGCTATCGGTCTGTTCGGGTACGGTGTTGTATCCCGTTACGTAGTAGGTTGCTGCGTACGCCGTCTGTGTGTGTACTTTCGGCGGTGTAGGCGGGTCGGTGCGCTCGTACGTTACGGTATACGGCTGCGCTATAAGGGCTAGTAGCCCTAGTATCGCTATCGCCATAACTACCGCTATACGTATCTTGCGCGTTAATACTTCTATGCGCTTGGCTTTCTTTTCTGCGCGTCTACGGCGTGTGTCTTGTAGTAGCCATTCGTCGGGTGTGTAATTTGTCATGGTGCTATTTAAGTGCGGTTACGTCTACTCGGTAGCGCGTAATCCGCTTTCTTTTAATGCGTTCCTCTTTTCTAAACTCTCGCATGGCGCGGGCTATTGCTGTCGCTGCGCTCGTCGCCTGTATGCGGTATTCCTTGTCCCACCAGTAGTTTAGCTCTGCGGCTACTTTTACTAGGTATGTCGTCATGGTTTTACGGTTTTATTTTTCGGGTCTTTGCTGTGCCCCGTGCATAAGGTTCCTCGTCCCGTGCTACTTTCGCTATCTCGGTTGCGTTGCTCGCTCCCTGTTCGCGGTCTAGTACTCGGTACGTGCCTGCCTTACGTGTGCTCGCGCTACGCATGGTTTCTATTGCCTCGTCGCGTTCTATTGCGTGGGCTATAGGTTTCCAGCTAAGCGTGTGCGGTTGGTAATGCTGTACTTCGTATCGTTTGCTTTTATGGTGTAGCTTCATGGTTTTAGTAGCTACTGCTTGTAAGGTGCTTGTAGGTTATCGCCATACCTACCCTGTTATAATATCATATATAATAGTGTAGTAAAGTGCCGTATAGTGCATAGTGTGGACAACAAAAAAGCCCGCCGTTAAGCGGGTTTTTTGGCGCCTCGCCTTTCGGCGGTGTAAGGGTTACCATAAACCTTACTGGCGCTTTTCTATTGTAGCTTGTATACGCTAATGCGCACGTTTAGTTATCCTACTTGCCGCGTAGCATGGTAACTACGTCGTTTACGTAGTTGCTTCCGCGTCCTATAACTATGCCGCTTACTACATAGCTTATTAGCGGTATACCGCTTTGTAGTCCTACTAGCGCTAGTAGGTCTACGCTATACGCTATGGCTAGTACTACGCCTATCGCTAAGGCTATGTACTTTAAGTACGGTTGTGTTGCTCCGTCCTTGCCGAAAAGATACTCTACTAGTCCCTCGGTAAAGGTGGCTAGGAAAAGTATACCTATTACGTTTTCCATGGTCGTAATGGTTAGCTAGTAATTACTCCCCGCTTCCTTTCGGTGCGGGCGGCGGGGGTATATCGACCTGTACCCCCTGCGTCCGCGCCTAAAGTGTTATGCGTATATATCGTTTAGCGCCTTGCGGGTCTTTACTCCTACTAGGCGTCCCTCTAGTCCGTCCGTCGGTACGCCGTGTTTTATCTGCCATGCTAGTACTGCCTTGCGGGTAACTTCGTAGTAGTTTCCTGTACTGTCTACGTTCGCTGGGAAAAACGCCTCGTATTTTAATATGCCCTGTAGGGCGGCTACGTCTTGGTCGCCTACTAGTCCATAGGCTAGGTTTCGCGTGAAACTATGCTTAGGTTTCGCGGGGTCTACCCCTATGTCGCTATAGCTCTTAAAGGTCGTCGGGTACGCGCAAAAGTAGTTACGCTTCTCGTACCATTCTTTGGTTATCCAGCGTACGCCTAGTCCGTTTACGCCTGTGCTTCCCCAGCTGTCCTCTATGGTAAAGCCTATTTTGTCTTGGTATATGCCTATGTTCGGTGTAGCGGTAATGCTGTGGCGTACGGTTGCGTTATATATGGTCTTATCCGCATGTAGTAGGGTCGGTATGTCGCGGCTCCATTCGTCGTATTCGCCCCATATCCATACCATTAGCGGCTTGCCCGTCGCTAGCATGGTACTTACGGCTAAATCAAAGTTCCCCGCGGGTAGTATTACGTAGGTGTCTAGCTTACTAATAGCGCCTATTTGTTTTTCGTATTCGTTAATCCGCTGTGCTTCTACTTGTGCGTCATTTTGCTGCTGGCTCGGTACTAGGCTTTCTAGCGTTAGCCCGTCCTTGCGCCATAGGTCTAGGGCGTCTATGCCTACCATGCCTGCCTGCGGTCTATTTACTCGTTTCTGGTATATCGGTGTCGCGCTATATTCTATAAACTCGCCTGTTTTCTGCTCTCGTAGTATGCCGCCCATTTTCGCTATGGTTTGTGCTACGCATGTACCGCTTCCGTCTTGGTCGCGGCGTGGGTATATTTTCCAGCGTTCTGGGCTGGTTGGGCTAAAGTTAATCGGCGCGGCTGTGCTTACTAGTTCCTCTATGCGGTAATTTTTTAGTGCCGCCTCTTGGTTTACGTTTGGCGTTAATGCGCCCGTGCCTTTAGTGTTTCCTCCTACTATTTTTTCTAGGTCTATTAGTGCCATACGCCTATTTTATAAATGCTGCTATTAAAAATTGTACTATACCCATGGCTAGTACCGCCGCCGCGCCCCATGTCTTTACTTGGGTCTTAAATATCGCTACGTCTAGTTCTATCGCTTTTATGCTTGCCAGTAAATCTCCATGTATTTCGTCCGCGTCTTTTAGGTGTCCGCTTACTTCGCTTCGTTTTACGTAGCTGCGCTCCATTATCCCTAGGGTAGTGCTTATGCTCGTAACCTCCTTTTTAATGTAGTCTACGTCGTTTTTTAGTACCGCTAGGGTAACGTCTTGGTTTTTGTCGTGGTTTTCCGTCATGGTATTTATTTGGTTACCGTTCGTACGCCTCCGCTAAATGCCGCTTGTCTGCCTGCGCCGCTTAGCATTTGTGCTATTTCTGGTGGTACGTTTCTTAGTCCGCGTGTGATCTGCCCTGCGGCGGCTGCCCCCTCGCCTACTATGCGTGGGCTGGCAAAAGCGGCTAGTGGTAGTGCTTTCGCCGCGGTGCCTACGCCTGCGGTTACGCCTAGTACGCTGCCTGCGCCTAGTCCTAGTATGCTCTGTAGTTTAGGCGGTAGCCATTCTGCAAAATATAGCCCTGTTAGGTCGCCCATTATTTGCTTGCCTGCTCGGCGCTGCATTTCTCTTAGTAGCTCGTCGGCTAGTGGCTGGTTGTCCTGCATGGCTCGCTTTAGTGCGTTTATAACGCGCTTTGTGTTTTCCTGTATAAGTAGCTCGCCCTCGCTGCCTATTGCTACGCCGCGTGCGTTGGCTTTTACGCCTAGTTCTTTTTGTAGGTAACTTAGTAGGGTGCTGTCTTGCTCGTAGCCGCGTAGTAATTTATCAAAACCTTTTACGTTCTCGGTCATAGCGTCGCGTAGTCCGTTGCTTATGTCGGTAACTAGCGCGTTAAACTCGCCGCTGTTGCTCGGCTTGTAAAAGTTGTCTACATAGCGCTTTAGGTTCCACCAGCCCTCTGGGGTTAGGTTCTTTTGGTTTTTCATGCGGGTAAGTATCTGCTGTATGCCGCGTACTTCGCGTGCGTCGCTTATTACTCCCTCGCTGTTTATAGTGCCCTTTTCTGTTAGTACCCCGAAGCGGTTTAGGCTCTTTTGTAGCTTCTCGTTAAATGGTGCGGGGTCTATTGGTTTTCCTTTTAGTTGTGTCCCTAATTTCTCTATGCCTTTCTTAAATGCGGTATCGCGCTTAGCTTTAATGCCCGCCGCCGCTTCGTTTGCTGTGTTGGCTACTCTAAATACGGTGCCCTCGTCCTTTATGGCGTTCTGTATCCCTTTCTTTACTAGCTCTGGGTTTGCTTTGGCAAAATCTATAGCCTTGCGTGGGCTTCCGCTAAAAGTCTGCGCTAGGTATTGTGCGCCCGCCCCTATGCCCTTGGCTATTGCGCGGGTACCCTCTATTGCTACTGGTATTGCGCCTCCTACTATTAAGCCTATAGCCGCGCTCTGCATTATGCCCTCTGTGTCTTTTCCTTGTTCTGCGCCGCTTGCTACTCCAAAAGCCCCGCCTACTGCTGCGCTCTTGGCTACGTTTGCTCCTAGGCTACGTAGGTATGCTGTCGCTCCCGCGTTACGTACTAGCGGTTTCGCTATAGCGGGTACTGCGCTCGCTACTTTGGCGCCCGCGCGTACGCCTAGGCTCCCTTGTACTGCCTTGCCGCTAGTTCCCGCGCCTGCTAGTACTATGTTCCCCGCGGTTAGGGCTGCGCTTCCTAAAAACTCCTTATTGCTTAGTCCGCCTGTTCCTACCTCTGTAAACTGTTTGCTTAGTACTTGTAGTGCGTCTGCGTTCTGCTGTAGTAGCCCGAGCATTTTTTTAGCTCCCGCTTTATCGCCGCTATCGCGTGCCGCCTTGTAGCGCTGCATTAGCGTATCATTTTGTGCTAGTAGTGTTTTCTGCGCGTCCTCTAACGGCTTTAGTCCGCCTGTTAGGTTGTTTGCTGCTACGCCTATGCCCTCCCCGAATTTGCTTATGCCTAAAAAGTCGCCTGCTTTTTGTAGTACGTTCTTTTTTGTTTCCGCCTTGGTAGCGTTCGCCTGTATCTTTTGCTGTTGCTGGTCGTTCGGGTATCCCTCTAGCTGGTGTCCCTGTGCGCGTAGTGCGCTAATAACGCCCTCTGGCGTAGTGCCCGCGGGTGCGCTTTGTATTATCTGTCGTACTTGGTCTTTTGTTAGGTTAGCCATACTAGTTTAGGTTTAGGCTCTTAACGTACGCCGCGTCGTCTTGCGTAAAGTCCGTTCCGCCGCTTACCGTACTTTCTATCGGTACGCCCGCGCTCGTAAGTAGGTTGTCTACCGTCTGGCGCATGTTGGTTAGGTCGCTTGCGAAGTTACTTACGTCTACGCCGCCCTTAGCTTGTACTAGTAGCTTGTTTTCTAGTGCGCGGTAAACGCTCTTGGCGCTAATCGCTAGTAGGGCGTCGCGTACTTCTTTGGTGCTCTTTAGGTTTGGTAGCGTCTGGCTATATAGCGCTATGTCTTGGTCGGTAAGTACGCCTACTTCGCCGTATACGCCGCGTGCTAGGTTCGGTACTATCGCCGTTAGTTGTGCTTTAATCTGCTGCGCCTTAGTGTCGTACGGGTTGGCGCTTCTTAGGATACCTAAAATGGGACCCGTTAGCTCGCCCTCGGCGCCGCTAAAGAAGCCTGTTTGCCCCGTGTTTTCTTTGTAGGTATCGAACGCTTTATTTAGGTCGCTTAGTTGGTATAGCGTGTTTAGCGTTTTCTCGTAGCCCTGTCTAAAGCTATCCGTAGTTGCTTTACCGCCTGCGCTCGCTTGTAGTATCGCTTCGCTTGCGCCGCCTGCTTGTATGACGTCGCCTATGCTTATGCCGCTACCTCCGCCGCTAGGCGCTTTATTCGCGGCTATCTTTGCTAGGTCGCGTGCCTGTGCGGTGCTCTCGCGGCTTAGTACGCCCTTTAGGAAGTCGGGTATACTGCGTAGTCCGCTGGTAATAGTGTCCTGCTGTATGCCTGCTGTTTCGCGCTCTGCTTCGTTTATTAGGTAGTTTAGGTGGTCTACCGTTAGTCCTTGCGCGTTTTCTTGGTCGGTTTGTGCTAGGTTTAGTTGCGTTTCTATCTGCCCTATACCTTGGTCGTAAAGGTCTAGGTATGCGTTCTTACTTTCTATATCGTTGTTTATGTCGGCGTACGCTAGCTCCTGTAGGTTCTTTAGGCGTCCCGCGCGGGTCGCTTGGCTTATCCATGGGTTGTTATTAAGGTCGCCTGTTGCCCTTATAAGGTCGTTTCGTTTCTGCGCTATCGTTTCGTCTATAGCCGCTATCTTTGTCTTAATATCGTTTAGCCCGCTTAGGTCGTAAAGGTCTTTGTATTGCTGTATTAGTGTTTTATCTGGCTGCTTAAATGCCTCGTCTACTAGGTTCGGTATACCTAGTTTGCTGCGTATCTCGTTTACTTGGCTTGTAGTCGGTGTAGCGTTGCTCTGTAAAATGCTTAAAAAGTCGCTGCTGCTCATGCCTGCCTCGCCCGCTTGTTTTGCTAGGGCTGCTATTTCGTCTGTGGTAAGCGCTCCGCCCTTTGTGGCTGCTGTTTGCTGTATGTTTTGTGCTACCGCGCTTCCGTCGCCTGCCGCTGGTGTTGTCCCGCCCGCTGGCGCCCCGCTTAGTTTTAGTACTTGCCCTATTTGTATTTTGTTCGGGTCGGCTATGCCGTTTGCTGCTGCTATTGCTGCTACGGTAGTGCCGTTACGCGCGGCTATTGCTCCTAGCGTGTCGCCTGCTTGTACGGTGTAATTACCTCCCGCTGGCTGTGGCGCGGGTGTCTGTATATTGCTTCCCGCTACTGGCGTTTGCGTAGGGGTTTGTGTTGGCGCTGGTGTTCCCTGTGCGCTCGTAAAACTTGCGGGTGCTGCGGTTGTGCTTGTAGGCGGGGTTACCGTAGTGTTAGGGGCTAACGGTGTGTAAAAGTTCTGCGGTGTGTACGGTGTAAATAGTCCTGCCGCTAGGTTTGTAAATGGTGCGAAAAGGTCGTTTATACCCGTAGCTTTTTTCTGCGCTTCTTGCTGCGCTTGCGGGTCGGTAACGTAGCGCTGGCTTCGCGGGTCTAGCGGGTTGTAGTTCGGGTTTTTTACGTATAGGTTTGCCATATTAAAAATCTAGGTTAAAGCTCCCTCGTTGTGTAACGCGGTTGCCTGCTCTCTGGTTCATAAAGTCCGTGTGTTCCCATACTTCCGCGTCCTCGGTTCGCTTTGTCGCCTGCTTCCTGCGCTGTTCGCTCCATGCCTGCGTTAATAGTGCTACCGCTTCCGCCTTTCGCTTCTCGCCTTGTGCTAGGTAGCTCCCGCGCATTTTCATTAGGGCTAGTCCCATGGCGTAGCCTAGTATGGCTTCCTCTATTGTAGCGTCGTCTGTAAATGGTGTGTCGTCTGTATAGGCGCTAAGTGCGTCTGGTAGTGCGTGCCCCCATACGGTTATTATGGGGCTGCCCGTTATAATCGGGTAAATAAAGTACTGGCGCTTGTGGTCTGCCCATATCTTGTTACTGTTTGGGTTTTTTTCCTTGTGGTCTAGGTACTCGCTAAATAGTAGCGGCTTGTATACTTCGTCGCTCGCTATGGTACCCGTGCCTACGGCTAGGCGCTTAATGCTATCTGTAATAAATGTTTCTGGGTAGTCCCAGTATTCGTCTGTTTCGTCGCCCGCTAGTGTAGGCGTAAACTTATAGCTGGTCTGGGTCTGTTCCCATGGCTTAAACTTTGCCGCGAAAGCTACGGCGCGGTTAATAAAACGGTTTAGTATTGCCGTCGTATGGAATGTATCCGTGCTAGTTTTGCTTAGCTCGTCTAGTATTGCTTGTCTGTAATCGCTTAGTTCCATGGTACTTATATTTTATCGTTTATATTATGGTATGGAAAGCCTAAATGTGTGCATATCGCCTACGTACTTAATGCTACGTATAGCCAGTCGCTTAGGTCTACGCTGTAAATGTATAGCCTGCGTACCGTCGGGCTGCTTAGGCTATCGGTGTATATTTTTTGGCTATCGTAAAATGTCTTGGGTGCCTCGGTTGGTATTGTCGTAACGGTCTGTATAAAGCCCTCTAGGTTTATTATGTTCTGCGGTTTGCTTGGGAACGGCTTGGCGCCCATGCCTCCCTTTTCCGCTATCTCGCGGCGCGGGTCGCGCGGTGGCGTTTGCGTGCTCTGTTTTTGCTGCTGTGTTGGTTGTATATCCATAAGCCTATTCTATAGTTTCGCCATATACTCGTATTTGGTGGAAGCCCATAGCTCCGTTACTCGGTACTAGTACTAGCTGCATACCGTCTACGAAAGCGTCTAGGTCTAGCCGTGTTTGGCTTTGCGGGTTGTCTGTGTAGGTAATCGTACCGCTTGCGTATTTACTAGTTCCTACTCTACTTAATAGGCTTATGCTAAATGCGTTTGTACCGCTTGCGGGTGTCTGCGTATGGTCTACTTCTATACGTCGTACTGCTATGTTCTGTCCCGCTAGTTCTTTATTGCTATAAAATGCTCCCGCTACTCCCGTACCTTTTAGGTTTACTTCCGCTAGTTTTTCTACGCTGCTTGTGGTATCTGTGTAACCTATAATTATCGTGTAATTTCCCTTGTACCCTACTGCGGTAAGTGCGGTTCCTGTCGTATTTGCCCTATATGCTCGCCACCATACTTTGCCGCCTCCGCCTAGGTCGCCGTATGCTAGTGCGTATGCGCCGTCGCGTATTATTAGTATGTCCTCGGCGTTCGTTATCTGGTGGCTATAGGTTACGCTTCCGCTGGTTAGGTCGCGTAGCCATGTTATGCCGTCGCCGTTAAAGTATCCGCATTTGTCGCCGTATGTTACGTATACTATTCCCCCTACGTTCTTACTTCCCTCTACTTGGCTTTCGGTAGGTATTTCTCGTATCCATTCTAGGTTTACCGTATCTATAATGTAAATTAGTCCGCCTCCGTTTCGCGTATGGCTATAGTTTGCGGTAACGCCGCAAAATGCTATTAGGTGTTGCCCGTCTGGGTGTCTGCGTAGTGTCGTTATGTTTACTCCCTCTGGTAAGCTCATAGCCTGCGCTACGCTCGTAGTACCGTCCCATGTATGTATATAATTTTTGTCGCCTAGGTATAGTGTGTCCTCTACTATCTCTAGTGGGTGTCGGTATCCTAGTTGTAGCGCTCCGTGCCCGCGTGTTGTGCTCCACCATGTTGTATCTATACTGGTTTCTAGGTCGCTTCCTACTATGTAAATGGCTTCTTGCTGTGCTGTAGCGTATGCTGCGCCCTTGTAGCGTAAAAAGTCGCTCGTACCTAGTGCGTAGGTATTTGTGCTATCGGTTTGTCGCTTGGTTAGCGTACTTCCGTCTAGGGTGTAGTATTTGCCCTCGTCGTCTAGGATAAAAGCGTCGTTGCCTAAAAAGTTCGGATCATTTGTGATACATATTACCTCGCCCTCTAGGTTGGTGCTGCGGTCTGTTTCGCTTCCGCCGAAGTATAGCGTACCTTTCTCGTAAATTAGGCTAAGTCCGTAGCTCTCTGGGCTAAAGCCTTTATCTGGTGTGCGCGTAGTTTGGCTCTCGCCTAGTACGTAGTTCTTAAAATCTATTGTAAGTAGTGGTGTTTCCATAAGCTATTTCGGGTCTAGGTATTTCTTAAAGTAGCTGCCTGCCTTTGCGCTGTACTTATTTGTGTATAGCATGTTTAGTCCGTTTAGTAGTCCCCGTATGCGGGCTTGTAGGGTAATGCTCTCTGTTAGGCTCCGCGCGAAAGCCCCTACTTTTGTTAGTGTTGCGGTTAGTGTTACTGTTTCCGTTAGCGTCTTAAAGTATCCGTGTATGCTGCTTAGGGTTGCGGTTACCGTAATAACTTCCGTAAATAGTCGTGCGCTAAAGCGTGTCGCTAGGCTCGCTACTGCCGTAACGGTTTCGGTAAGTGCCTTGGTCGTGGTCTTTATTACGTTGTCCGTTACGGTAATCTCGTCGCTAAATGTTCTATCGTATATGTAGCTGCTTGCGCTACTCGCTACTGCCGTAACGGTTTCGGTAAGTGCTCTGCTAATGGTACGCGCTATAGTATCTGCGGTGGTTATTGCTTCTGTAATCGCTTTCCCTGCTTGCTTCGCTATAGTATCTGTTACCGTTATTGCGTCGCTAAAGCTGCGTGTAAATACGTAACTTGTCGCGCTACTTGCTACTAGGGTAAGTATGTCGGTTAGCGCTTTTGCGGTACTGCGTATCTGGCTTTCTACTAGTGTCGCTACTTCGGTTAATATCTTTCCTGTCTGTAACGCTTTCGTATCTGCTACGGTAACTACTTCCTCTAGGTCTTGGGTGTATGCTGTACTTCCTATAAATGCTAGTCCGCTTCCTGCGTTATATAAGTCTAGTACATCGCCGTAGTCCAATTGCCTGCTCCACAGTCCTACTTCGTCTAGCAAGCCATCGTAATATCTTGCCAAGGTAACGTGCTTCCCAAGGTTCATTGCGCCCGTATATGCTCCGATTGCGCCAGAAGCAGCTCCGTCTGCTACCATTATGCCGTTTACATACATTTGCACTCTAGTGCTTCCGTCACCTGTCATTACGAGGTGATACCATGTCGCGGTAGTGAATGCGATTGGGTCTGAAATAGAAAACTTATTGGCTCCGCCAGAGTATCCTGCAAAGCTGAAAGTGTTTGCGGTGTGGCTTGCTGTCAGCCCCCACCCATTTGTTTCGTCGGTTTTGTGTATCGGGTAGTAACTTGGGTCAGGCGGCAAACTCTCTAACTTTACCCATAAACTGATACCAAATGCTCCCGTGAATTGCAGTGCCGTTTCGTTTGTCTTGCTAAAATACTGGCTACTGCTTGCTTCTAGGTCTGCTGCGTTGCCTTGTATCCCTGTTGCGTTTGCTATGGTGCCTCCGTTTTCTGTAAGGTCGTAGCCCGTTGCAGTAGCGTCTACGCGAGTACCGCTTGCTTCTTCCATTTCGTAGTAACTTATAAGGCTTGTTTCCAGGTCACTGCCTGTTACCCCGCTCGGTGCAGTCCACGGAATATCTGTAGAAAATACTGGCGAACCACTCGCAGTGAGCGTGTTGCCGTTTCCACTGCTGTCTGTGTAAGCATTGTTAAAGTTCCATTCTCCTTGTAGGTTTGCGTCGGTTACGTTTTCGGTGTGAGCGTCGCTGGCTATCTCGCCCGCAGTGCGTATATCGCTAAACACTCGTACGTCCTTAATCAGCCCGTCAAAAAAAGCTGCTGCCGCTGCCGTCGCGCCTATAACAAACGGGTTAGTTCCGTTCGTCATTGTCGTTGTGCGTGCGCCGTCGGCGGTAACTGCTTGCGATAGTCCGTTTTTGTACATCACTATACTGCCGTCTAGATCCACTGATACCGCTAGGTGTACCCACGCCCCTACGTCGCTTGCGTTTAATATAGCGGCTGTACTTTGGTCTGTAGTATCAGCGCTAGCGTTCCAGTAGTTTAAGTGCATTTTGTTAGTGGTCGGCAAAAACCACCTGTAGCCTGCGTCAGCTCCACCGTGCGCTTTTTCCACAAGGTTAAAATCTGTCCCCGCGCCGCTTGGTAGCTGCTCTAGTTTTACCCACGCTTCAAGCGAAAAATCAGTTGTTAAACCAAGCCCAGTTTGCGACGCATTAGTGATACTTGCGTACTGGCTGCTGCTTAGCTCTAGATCTAGGCTGTGTGTTTGTGTCATAGCTAAACTTTCTAGGGTATCTACTCCCCTAGTGTAGCCCCTCTAAGTTTCCCTAAAGGGGCTGTGGCTAGGGTACTAGTCTACGTCTATGTCTATCGTTACCTGTAGGCTGTCGCCGCTTACTACGTTTACCGCGCTAAATACTTGGCGGTTTAGTAGCGTACCCGCGCTGGCTGCGTTTAACGCGCCTGCCTCGGTTACTGCGAAGCTACCTGTAAAGCTAAACGTCTTAACTAGTCGCGCCGTATCGTCCGTCGTATCCGTCGTGGTAAGGCTCGCGGTTGCGCTCGCGCGTTGTCCGCCGTTAGTAGTTATTTCGCTTTCTAGGGTCGTGTCGCCTACTGCTGCTGCCGTCGTACCTATGCCTATGGCTATGTACGTGGCTGCCGCTGGGCTACCGCTCCCGTTAATGCGTCCTGCTACTAGTGCTTTACCCGTTGTCGTTACTAGGTTCGCGCCGCGCATGCTGTAGGTGTAGTGTCCCGTTATAAACGGGATCATTACGCCGTATGCGGCTAGGTAGTTTAGTATGCCCGTCTTTACGTAGCTTCCTGTTACCTCGCCTGCGCGGTTCGTTACGCGGGCTATCGGTTCTATGCGGCTTCGTAGCATACGCATAAGGGCTACCCCTAGTGCGTTGTGCTGGAAAATCCGCTTAGCTTTGCCGTCCGCGCCTATTACGCGGTACGTCATGTTTTCCCCTAGCCCCGCTTTTGGCTTGTGCTGTAGTGTTTTAAGCATAGTTATTACGTGGCTAGTTGGTAATTTTTGTGCCATTAAGGGCTTCTATCGTCTTGTCGGCTGCCTTGTCCTCCTTTACGGTTTCCTCGGCTGCCGCGGCTTGTGCCTTTTCCATGTCGTATAGCTTAACGGCTTTCGCCATGTCGGCTTCTATAACCTTTTTAGGGGTGTCTAGTGGGTAGCCGTAACTGCGGGGGTGTTTAACCTTTCCGTCTGTTATTACGGCTTCTACGTTTAGGAAGCGCTCGCCCGTCTTGACGATAGTGTCCTTAGTTACGCGCATTACTTCTATGGTGCTCATATTTTCGTGTGTGTTTAAGGTTTCTAATAACGGGTGCGCCCTCGCGCGTTAGGCGGGGTTACCCCCGCCGTGCGCTAGGTGGCTTAGCTCGTAATGAAGCGGTAGGCGGCTAGTGCCTTGCGGCGCTCATCTACTACCTTGGCTCCGTATACGTTTAGTCCCTTGTAAGCCTTTCCGAAGTTTCCTTGCAAGTCCTCTATGCCCGTTTCTACGAACGCCATAGCAAAAGTTATAGCGCTCTTGTGCCCTGCTACTAGCCAGAAGCCGTCCGTGTTGTCGCCTGCTAGCTGTTCGTTCTCGTAGATGTCGAAGCCTGCTAGTCGGGTTACGAAACCGTTACTGGTTCGCTGTTCGCCCTGCGCCGTGTCGCGTACTATTACGCTTTCTGCTAGGAGCTTCTGCATAAAGTAGCTGTTTGCTACTAGCCAGCGTCCCGCTTTCGGGGTCTTGCTTGCGTCTAGCTTCTGCTTTAGCTGTAGTATCGCTGCGTACGCTTCGCCTGCGGTGTCTATGTCTACTGCGGTGTTAGCCTCTATCTCGTAGGTGCTGCCGCCGCTAATAGCCCCGCCTGTGTAGGCGCTTGTTTCGTCGTCCTTGTCGTCCTCTATCACTATTGCCGTAGCGCTAGTGTAGGTCTTAATGCGGTACCATACGCTGTGTCCGTCCGCCTTAAAACCTAGTCCTACCATAGCTGCCGTAAAGGTCGTGCCGCTTCCTGTTACTGCGCCTGTGGTCGTAGTAACGGTAACGGTGCCCGTCGTGTAGCTCGTACCTGTGCGGTTACCCGCTGCGGCGTCGCTGTGCGCTAGCCCTAGTACGTACGTGTCTATCGCCTCTTGGAGCTGTCCGCCTTTCTCTACCATTAGGCTGCTCTCTGGGTCTTTAACGTAACTGGTAAAACGGTCTATGCTCTTAACTCGGAAGTAGTACGCTTTCTGTTGGTCGGTAGCTAGCGTAGCTTCGCTCTCTGTAACGTCGCCTAGTGTTAGGTCGGCGCCGCTGTATGTCTGTAGCCCCTGATCCTCGCTAAAGGTCAAGATATTTAGGCGGGACGCTTTGTCCTTAATTTCGCCCTCGTATTCGTCGTTCGTAATCATTGGGGTAACGCTAGTTTCGAAAAACTTGTTTACCGCCGCTGCTGCGAACGCTTCGGCTAGGTTGTCGCCGTATGCGTCTGTCATGGTGTTTAGTAATTAACTTTCTAAAGTAATTACCGTAACCTTACTGCCCGCCTAGGGCTTGGTTAGGGCTAGTTGCCCGTAACTATTTTTAGCTTTCCTGTACGCGCTAGCGCGTTGTACTTGCGTGGGTCTTTGGTGCGTAGGTCGCGTGCTTGGTCGGGTGTCATTTCTGTAACCGCGTCCCCGTCGCCTCCCTGTCCGCCCGTACCCTGCTCCATTCCGCTGCGCTGGCTTGCGCCGTCGCCTTGGTTCTGGTTATTGCCGTTACCCCCGCCGTTATTACCGCTTCCGTCGCGTAGTTTCATGCCTATAAAAGCATTTACTAGTACGTCCATAGGTAGTTTTAGGTTTCCGTCTTTGTAGGCGTATGCCTTAAACTCCTTTTCGTTGTCCGCGATAATCTTATTAGCTGGGTCGGCTTTAAGTACCTCTAGCTGTTCGGTAAACGTACTCTTGTCGTACATTTCCGCCACCATTCGCGCCATTTTAGGGAAACTGCCTACTTGTCTTAGTAGTGCTTTTTCCTCGTCGCTCATGGCTACGAAACTAGGGAAAGCTGCCTCTAGGTCTTGGTCTGTAAAGAACGGTAGCTCGCCTGCGCCGTCGTTGTTACCTTGGTTAGCGTTGCCTCCGTTATTGTCCCCGCTGTCGGCTTTCTTGCCCGTTTTGGGGTCTATACCGTTTGCTTTAAGTACGTCTAGTAGGCGGTTTGCCTCCTTGCTACTCTCGCTAAACTTGGTCTTGTAATCGTCTGCGCCCGCTTGGTTTCCGCCGTCCCCTGCGCCTTGGTTAGCTCCTTGGTTTCCCTTGTCGCCGCCTTGGTTCTGGTTCTGGTTTCCGCCCTGTCCTTGGCTGTTTCCGCCGCCTTGGTTCGCGTTATTCCCGTCCTGTGCGGCTCCTGCCGCTGCGTCTGGGTTTGGGTTGTTATCCGTCATGGTATTTTGTCCGTCCCTTTCGGGGTTAGGTATTAAGTGCTAATGGTTTTTTATGCTCGGCGGTTTACGCCTTTGCCGCTGGCTGCGTTTGGCTGTTTCCAACCTAATGTTTTGCCTGCGCCTACTTTCGGGTACTGCTTCGCTGGCTCGCCGCTAGCCTTGGCTAGTTTCTTGCCTACGTTCTGTGCTGGTACTCCGTATCCTTTTGTGGTTCCCATAGCATTACTGTTAATCTAATAATAATTCTACTCGGTGCCTGCGTCCGCTTCGGCTTTCGCCTTGTCGTCTGCGCGTAGGCGCTCTCGTAGTTCGTCTATCTTGCCGTCTGTTGGCAAGTTGCGGCTTTCTAGTTCCGCTTTTAGGGCTTTGTGTCCGTCTAGCCCTTTTAGCTCGTCGTACTCATCGCCCGCGTTACCGTTGTGGTTGCCTCCCGCTGGCGGGTCGTTCGGCGTATTGCCGCCGCCCTCTGCGGGTTCGCCTACGCCTAAGTCCTCGCGCTCGGCGGCGCTAAGGTACATGCGGCGGGCTGTAAGGAAAGCCTTGTCTGCCGCGGTTAGTGCGTCCTTATCCACGCCTATTAGCCGTTCTAGTCGCTCGCGGCTAGCTCGGTCTAGTTCGGTTCGTGGTAATGCGCTTTTACGTTCGGTAGTCATGGTATTTTATTGGCTATTTATTAAATTGGTAAGTTGGGCTATTAAGTTTTCTCGGCTTCTATTCGGCTCGTCTATAAATGCTACTATCGCCTCGTAGTTTTCTATCCGTGCCGCTATCCGTAGGGCTTTACGTCCCTCGTCCTTTTCTACTGCGTCGCGTAGTTCTTTGGCTAGTACTACGTTCTGCTTAGTTAAAAAGGTTCGTAGGTCGTCTAGCTTTAGTTCTTTGGATAGTACCGCCTCCCATTGGTCGTAGGTTTTCTTTTCGTCGCCGCTTAGCTTCGTGTAGTCCTCTATGCCTAGCTTCTCGCTAATATAGCGCCGTAGTAATCCTAGTCCGTGGGCTGCTTGGTTTTTAATGTTCGTCATGGTTTTCTATATCTAGTTTAGTACTTATATGTCATGTAGGAAAGGGTATTACATGTGCATAACTACCTCCCTGCCCCCGCCGCTGCGTACTGTTGTATAGCCGCTTCCGCGCCGCCGCCCGCGGGTGCTGCTGGCGCTCCCCCTGCGCCGCCTTGTCCTGCCGCCGTATAGTTTGCTACTAGTCCCTGCTCTATATTCTTGGCTTCCTCGTCTTGTATCTCTGCTACTTCCTGTGGCGTTAGGTCTACCATGCCTATTAGGCGTTTCTGTATTGCCTTGCGTAGTGCTTGGTTGTTTGGAAATTCCGCTTGTACTACCTTTAGGCGCTGTATCTCGTCTATGCTCTCGGTTAGGCGCTGCCCCTTATTCGTAATGTTAATCTCGTAGCCCTTGTCGCTTACCCATTGGTCGCGTCCTATTTCGTTTTCCTGTATGCGTCCGTCTAGGGCTTTTTTGTATAGCTTTAGTTTCTTGCCCTCTGGTACGTTCGCCTCTAGCATGCGGTACCATTTTCCTACTAGGCGCTTGCGTGCGCTTTCGTAGTAAAGCGCCATATCGTTAGTGCGGCGCATGGCGTTACCTACGGCTATCTCTATTTCGCCTAGCGTCCTCTTAACGTCCTCTACGGCGCCCTTGTCTATAGCTCCTGTTGCGCTCGCTTTCTCGGCTAGGTTTACTATAAATTGTATGTCCTCTAGTGTGCCGTCTAGCTGTGGTATTTCTACGTTTTGGAATACCTCGCTAGGTTTCGCGGGTAGCGGGTACCAGCCCCATGGTCGTGGTTGGAACGTCGCGGGCGTAAAGCCCTCTATACTTGCGTCGTAGTAGTTCATGCCGAAGCTGCGTAGCGTTCGGTTTTCCATGTACTGGCTTATCCATGTATTTATGGTCTTGTTTGGTACTAGTATTAGGTCGCCTGTGCCGTCGCTCCAGTAGTCGGTTATTTCTAGGTCGTCTGCCCAGCCCTCGTATGGTAAAAAATCTACGCCTAATACGTTTAGTAGCGTGTCTGCCTGTAAAATTACTTCCTCATTTGCTATTAGTACGTAGTAGCGTTGGTACTGCCTTTGCTGTTTATCCCATAGGTACGTAATGTGCCCGTCTAGGCTTACTATCTTGTCGTACCCCTCTAGGTCGGCTATATCCTCTATGCCTAGGCTCTGTAGGCGTTCGTTTTGGTCGCGCATTTGTCGCTTATAGGCGTCGCTGCGCCCCGCGCCGTTTCTCTTTTCGTAGCTCGTCTTTAGCTTTCCCTTTGCTGCGCCGTCGTACTTATCGCTCGTTAGTATTTCGTCTAGCGGCTTGTAAATGTTTGTTTCTACCGTGTAGCGTGCGGTGTCTATGTCCCATGGTTTCGTTTTTGGGTCTACTAGTAGTTCGTATACGTCCTTTACTCCTATGGTAACGGGTATGTCTTTGGTCGTATCTATGTTTAGTACGAAGTGGCTACGTCCGTATAGTTGCTCCTGTTTTTTGTCTACGCGGTCTAGTAGGGGGAAGCTATTATCCTCTGCTGATCTGTTCCATAGCGCGTTTACTATAATCTCTTTGTCTAGGTCGCCTCCCTTATCCTCTAGGCGTATGTCCGTGTCCTCGTTAATTTTGCTGCCTATAGTTTTTACCGTTTCTTTCATTAGCGGTATGTTAATAGCCTGCCTCTGGGTAAGGCGGTTCGTGCGTATTATGTTTCGGTAAAGCTCGTATATCTCGTTCCACGCTTTATGTCGGCGCTTCTGGTATTTAAGCGCTACCTTTTTTTCGTGCTTTAGCTTCTCTAGCAGCTTTTCGCTGTCTATGTTGCTTGGTAGGTTTATTGGTTTGGTAGCCATAGGTGGTTTCTACCCTAGGCTATTAGTATGCGCTGCCTAGGCTTATTCTGCGCCAGTTGGCGTCTGCTATTGTGTTTGCTGCTGTTGCTACGTATAGGTAGCTGGTGTCCATAGCCATTTCCCATATTACGCCTACGGTTCCGTCTACGCCTGCTGTTGTCGTTCCTAGTGTCGCGGCGTTAAATACGTTTGCGGCGTCTACCATAGTTTCGGTAGTTGCTATTGCGTCGCCTACGGTACCCGCTATTTTTGCGGTAAGCGTTGCTACTGTTCCGCTGGTCTTGGCTGCCGTTACGCTCGCGTTAGCTGTCGTGCCCGTACCGTATAGTGTGCCTGCGCCTATGCCTGCGTTTATTGCGTAAACAAAATTATCTATGCTGTCGTCTATCGTTGCGCCTATTTTAATTTCGTCTGCTGCGCCTGTTAGCGTAGTTTTCCATGTGTAAACCTGTGCGCCTACGGTCATGGTTTCGTCGTTGGCTGGTGCTGCTCCGCCTAGGGTTAGCGTACCTTGGCTCGCTACCATAAAGCTGCTTACGTCTACTAGGGTATTGCCGCCGCTTACTGCGCCGTCGCCGCCGTCGAACTCATATACCTCGGTTCCTATCGTAAATGTTTCTCCGTCCTTAACTACTCCCGTTAGGGTAAGGGTTGTGGTTGCTTGTGTTTTTGTACCCGCGCTAATGTCTATTGCTACGTCGCCCGTAATCGCGCTGTCCGCGTCGTACTCGTATACGCGCCCGTCTATAGTAATCGTTTCGCCGTCTATAACTACGCCGCTTATCGTTAGTACGCCCGTAGCTGCTACTGCTCCGCCGCTTACGTCTACGGCTACGTTGCTTCCGCTTACTACGCCGTCGCTGTCTATCTCGTATACTCGGCTACCTATCGTTATCGTTTCGCCCTCTAGTACGTCGCCGCTAATGGTTAGCGTGCCTTGGCTTCCTAGTGCGTTTACTGGCGTTTCGGTTGGTAGGCTAAAGGTCTTGCCTAGCATAGCTATTACGCTTGCTAGTTTGTCGCTTGTTACTGCCCCGTCGGCTATATTACTTTCCTCTACTGCGCCTGCTCCTATTTCCGCGCTCGTAATGTCGCCTATAAGGTTAAATGTGGCGCTGCTTGTAGTACCTACGTTTTCGTATAGTCCCTTGGTTCCGTTGCCCGCGTCTGTCTTTAAGAAAAGTGCGCTCTTTGCAAAACCGCTATAGCCTGTCGGTAGCGTGGTGCCGTGGGCTATTACTATATTGTCGTCCGCGTCTTTTATAGTAATTCGGTTGTTAAGGTATAGCGCGTAATTTGCTAATACCGCCGCTTGGTCGGTAGTACGCTCTGCGCTGTTTATGCTCTGTATCCTACGTAGGTTTGCTACTACGTCTGTTGGTAAATCTGCTAGCTGTTCGAAAGTTGTCATGTTGGTAAATGTATTACGACCTTAAACACTTATAAGTACATATATTCTATTCCTTTTATCGCAAATGCGAAAGCCCCGCGGGTGTGTATAACTGCTTATACGCCTATATCTGGGTAGTACGGCTCTACGCCTCCCGTCTGCGCTCCCTCTTGCGGCATTATAAATATGCGCGGGCGCTTCGGGCTAAAGGTAAAGCTAAGGGCGTCGGCTGCTCCTAGGTCGTGTACGTTGTAGTACTCGGTGCGTAGTAACTTTTTGGGTATTATTTGTATCGCTCCGTTGTCGTCGTCTTTATATTTAATCGCTAGTAACTGCTTTTCCCACCTCTCGTTTTTTACTATCTTGCCGCCGCTTTCTAGCCATAGCTTTAACGCCCAGAATATGTAGGCTCTCTGGTTCGCGTATCGTTTCGGTTCGTGTCCCGCGGGTAGTCTATCTTTGGGCGTAAGTTTCTCGCCCGCGTTTACTGCTACTGTTTTGCGTTTCGTTTCTTTTGCCGCTTCTAGTGTGCGTACGGTGCCGCTGCCTACTCCTTGCTTGTCTACGTAAAATGTTTCCGCGTCTTGTATCTTTGCTAGCTCGCTCGCCATGGTAATAGGGTCTAGGCTCGTCGTCGCTTGGTCTATCCGTGCTAGGTTCGTGTAGCGGCTTACTATAATACTTTCGTTTGCTCCCTCGTCTGCTGGGTCGGCTCCTACTAGGCGTGCTCCGAATGGTGCTATGCTTGCTTCCTCTACCTGTACTGCGTTAATTAGTTTGTGTGTAAATAGCGGTAGGTATCCGTACTTGTCGCGTCCCTCGTCGTCTGGGAAAAGGTTGTTATAAAGTACGTCGTAATGCGGTTTTGTTTTCTGCTCGTCTAGTATGTCATTACTTAGTCGTCCCTCCGCTAGTCCGCGCTTGGCGTCTATATTTATGTGGTAGTAGCTGTCGTCTAAAAATGCTGTCTTAAAATGGTTGTTATGGAACGGGTTACCTATCTTAATTACGAAAAAGTCTTTGGGCTGGTCGCCTAGCATGCGGAACGCTTTAGCCTCGTCGCTGTCCTCTACTAATCCCGCTTCGTCTAGTACTAGGTTCGGTGCTCCGAAGCCCATGGTTTGCTTTGCGCTAAAGGTGCGTACCTCGCCGCCGTTTAGGTACGTAATGTGGTCGCGGCTACGTCGTTGCGTTAGCCGTTCTTGCTGTAGTATCTTTGCGTCGGTTTTTAGTAGCTGGCTTATTACGGGGTCGTTTACGCTAAAAAATAGTACGTAGTCCATTATAATTTGCGCCTGCTCTTTGGTCGGGGCTACTATCGCCCAGCGTTCTTTTTTTACTGCCGCGCGTATGGCTACTGTCGCGCCTACTATAATACTTTTCCCGTATCGGGTATGCGCCATTACGTGTACTTTGTTTTTCCCGTTTGGTGCTTTGCGGTTTAATATACATTCCGCTATTTCCTTTTGTCCCTGCGCTACCTTTGCTGCGTCTAGCGTAAAGCCGTCCTGCGTTTTAAGTGTAAACGTCTGTAGTATCTTGTCGGTTGCTGGTGTTGCTACGGTCATGGTTGTATCGGGCTTACTAGGTTCTCTGGTATGTTGGTATCTATCCCCGTCGTTAGCTTGTCGTGTATGTAAAGGCGCTCGTAGTTGCTTAGCCTGCCCTCGCGTATTGCTTGGTGGAAAATTGCTACGTCCTTTGTATCTAGGATCTGGCGTATAAGGTTATTTTGCTCTAGGTGTACGCGCTCGCTTTCTAGTTTGCGTTCTAGGTCTGCCCTATCCTTAAATGCATTGGTTAGCTGCTCTGCGCTCATTCCGTCTATATGTGTTACGCGCCAGCCTCCCATGGCTGCGCCCTTTGCGTAAAGTTGTGGCGTTTCGCTCGCCATTTGTTTTAGTACTGCCGCTATAGCTTCTTGTTTTGTGTAGGCTACTACTCGGCTCTGGTAAAACTCTATGTGCGCGGCTCCTGTACCGCCTGCGGCTACTACTACTATCCATAGTGATAGTTCTAGCGGTGTTGGGTATCGGTCTAAATCTAGGTTCGTCATATTTTTATTCTAAGTCCGCGGGGTAGGCTTTGCTCCTACGACCTAACGGGTATAAGCCGTTTGCTCTACTAGCTGAGCTACCCGCGGGCAAGGTAAGGCGCTCTCGGTTTCCCTGTAGCTTTAGCGCCCTACCGTATGCCTATTCGGCTGCTGCTTCG
>Ga0100403_1001285_pt1 | contig 22984 bp, 25 predicted proteins | sample CryGeymet201501t_FD_83663 | JGI IMG/M metagenome (GOLD analysis project Ga0100403, IMG submission 83663) | Groundwater microbial communities from Crystal Geyser aquifers in Utah, USA - Crystal Geyser metaG 2015-01t | ecosystem: Environmental > Aquatic > Deep subsurface > Groundwater | place... | reverse complement strand
GTCCACGAAAATCTCTCACTCGAGGAAGAGAAAGATGAATGAGGCGCTCCATGAAGGTCCACATTCTATCTTTTCTCAAAGTCACCATAGCTCCCAAAGGCATCCCTTCTCTTAACTTAAAGTTAGAGATGGCTTTCTTTGCCTTAGTGATCACTGCTTTTTGACCAGTGATCGCCGTCAACTCGTCAGCAGCCTTAACCAAAACCTTAGGGTTTCGAACCGCTTCCGATAAAGAAGTGTTGATCACAATCTTCTGAAGGGTAGGCACCTGCATTGAGCTCTTAAGACCTAGATCTTTCATCAAGGCCTTCGATATCTCTTCTCTGTATTTTCTCTTTAATTCGATTTCCATGACATCCTCACAAAACTTCTGGGGCTAGAGAAATAATTTTAACAAACTGCTTCGCTCTCAACTCTCTCGCAACAGGCCCAAAAATACGGGTTCCGATGGGCTCCTTGTTGTTGTTGATGAGGACGGCGGAGTTGTCATCAAACCGAATGTAACTTCCGTCTGGACGTCTCAACTTGTGAATTGTTCGAACAATCACAGCCTTGGCAACATCGCCTTTTTTAACTTTGGAGTTCGGCATTGCATCCTTAATTGAAACAACAATCACATCTCCAATGGAGGCATAACGTCTTTTTGTACCACCAAGGACTTTGATGCACTGAACTTCCTTGGCACCAGAATTGTCTGCGACTCTAAGTCGTGTTTGCATCTGAACCATTATGACCTCTACGCTTCCACTTGTGCTTTTTCGACGATAGACACCAATGTCCATCTCTTTGTTTTACTTAAAGGCCGACTCATTCGAATCGATACCTTGTCACCAATCTTCGCTTCATTTTTCTCATCGTGGGCTTTAAACACAGACGTTTTCTTAACAAACTTTTTATACTTATCGTGTCGAACTTTACGATAAATCAAAACGGAAATCGTCTTGTTCATCTTGTCACTGACCACTTGGCCAATGACTTCGTTCATTCGACCGCGTTCACTTTGATTTGTTTCTTTAGTTTCAGCCATCGCCTTCTCCAATTACGCTTTCTTTTCGCTCAGTTTAGAACCCAAGGCCGTGTTGATTCTGGCCAAATTTTTTCTCGTGTCGCGAATCTCTAGTGGGTTGCTCAACTGACCCAAAGAGTGCTTCATCTTTGAAATGAAAAGCTCTTCCGTCGTTTTCGACTTTCTTTTCACAAGCTCATCAACAGTTAAGTCTTTAATTTCTGTGTATTTCATCACTACTCCCTAGCAACCAGCTTCGTCTTAAACGGAAGCTTGTGAGCTGCAAGACGAAAAGCCTCTTCGGCCTGTTCCTTTGAAACTCCGTTCATTTCAAAAATAATACGCCCCGGATGCATCTTAGCGATCCAGTACTCAGGACTTCCCTTACCAGAACCCATTCGAGTCTCTGCAGGCTTTTTCGTGATTGGCCGATCTGGAAAAACTCGAAGCCAAAGCTTTCCGCCTCGTTTAACAGATCGACTGATAGCGATACGACCAGCTTCCAGCTGACGAGATGTTAACCGTCCAGCTTCCAAACAAATGAGACCAAAGTCACCAAACGCAAGGTAGTTCCCTCTTGTAGCAAAACCTGCATAATGGCCGCGGTGCTGCCTTCTCCACTTGACTCTCTTAGGACTTAACACGGTTTGCCTCCTCGATTTCTCTCGCTGAGTAAACATCTCCTCTATAGATCCAAACCTTCACACCAATCAGACCATAGGTCGTCAGGGCTTCGGCCGTTCCATAGTCAATGTCAGCTCGCAAAGTGTGCAAAGGTACGCTCTTCTCGTTGTACCACTCCGACCTTGCGATCTCAGCTCCGTCCAATCTTCCACTCACTCGAATTTTAATTCCACGTACTCCGCCACGAACACCCGCAGCCAAAGCCTTTTTCAATGCTCTTCTCCAAGAAATCCGCTTTTCCAATTGAATGGCGATGTTCTCTGCCACCAACTGCGCATCCACATCCGGCTTCCTAACCTCTTGGATATTGACGAAAACTTCATTTGGAGTCAGCCTTTGGATGTCAGCCTTTAGAGCGTCAATACCAGTTCCCTTTTTACCGATCACTACACCAGGGCGAGCCGTGGAAATGATGACCTTAATCTTGTTTGCCGCTCGCTCCATCTCAATCTTAGCCACACCAGCATGCTTGAGCTTGTTCTTAATAAACTTTCTCAGCTTGTGATCTTCTTTAAAATTATCAATGTACTGCTGACCCTTGGCATACCACCGAGAATCCCAGGTTCTAATAACTCCAACTCTAAATCCAATAGGGTTAACCTTCTGTCCCACGAATCACCCTTCCTTATTTCTCATCCAAAACGACGTTGATATGACTCATCTTCTTCTTCACCATAAATGCACGGCCCTGAGCTCTTGGACGAAACCTCTTCATCGAAGGTCCCATATCTACCCAAATGGACTTCACAAATAGATTATCTAAATCAATGACTTTCTTTTGCTCTGCGTTTGCAACGGCCGACTCAATCAGCTTCTTCATCAAACGCGAGCCCTTCTTATCAGAGAAGGTCAAAATCTTAACCGCGTCGTTCACGTCTTTGCCGCGGACGAGGTCCGCAACAAGCCTCGCCTTTTGGGCGCCGATTCGAGCAAAACTTAATTTGGCTTTCACTTCCATAACTTAATTCCTATCTCTTTCCAGGTGAACTCGATCCCGCTTTTTTATCGGCGTGACCGTGATAAGTTCTTGTTGGAGCAAATTCACCGAATTTATGGCCAATCATGTTCTCAGAAACATAAACTGGGATAAACTTTCTTCCGTTGTGAACCGCAAAGGTAAGACCAACCGCTTCAGGCAAAATCGTAGACCGTCTCGACCAAGTTTTAATAACTTTCTTGTCACCGGTTTCGATTGCCTTACTGATCTTGCTATCTAAATGATGATCAATAAATGGACCTTTTTTAATCGAACGAGCCACGATTCACTCCTACTTTCTTTGTTTTCTAGCGCTACGACGCTTGATGATCATATTGCTAGTGCGCTTATTCTTTCTTGTCTTTGCTCCCTTGCACGGCTTACCCCAAGGAGTCACAGGATGATGTCCCTTACCAACTCCCTCACCACCACCAAGTGGATGATCAATCGGATTCATAGCCATACCACGAACGACAGGACGCTTGCCTTTCCAACGGGTTCGACCAGCTTTTCCTCCACTGATATTCTCGTTGTCAGTGTTTCCAACTTGTCCGATCGAAGCTCTACACACAGAGAGGATCTGTCGCACTTCACCGGAAGGAAGCTTCACCTGACAGTACTTTCCAATTTTTCCAACCAATGTGGCCGATGAACCAGCCCCACGAGCAATTTGACCGCCCTTTCCAGGACGAAGCTCAACGTTATGAATGATGGTTCCTGTTGGAATGTCATTCAAAGGCAAGTTGTTTCCAGGCTTGATATCAGCCGAACCAGAGGAAAGAACCTGATCTCCAACATTTAAACCCACAGGAGCCACAATGTACCTTTTTTCACCATCTGCATAATGAAGAAGGGCAATTCGGCAGGTTCTGTTTGGATCATACTCAATCGTTGCGACATTTGCCGGAACGTCAACCTTGTCTCTCTTAAAATCGATAATTCGATATCTACGCTTATGACCGCCACCCTTTTGCCAAATTGAAATTTGTCCAGAGTTGCTGCGACCTGCTTTTTTATTTAATTTTGTTGTTAAAGATTTTTCCGGGGTTGAACGAGTCAACTCAGAAAAGTCAAAGCCCGTCATTGCACGACGGCCTGGACTCCTAGGTTTTGAAATCTTAATGCCCATCTTTATGCTCCCTCAAAAATTGAAATTTTCTCGCCTGGCATCAATCGAACCATGGCCTTTTTCCAATATTTTGGCTTGCTGGTGCCAAACTTATTCTTCTTTGTCTTTCCACGACACTGAAGCGTATTGACCGACTTCACTTTCACTTGAAAAAACTTTTCCACGGCAGACTTCACGTCTGTTTTGCTGGCTCGACGATCCACTTCGAATGCGTAAACACCAACCTCAGCGAGAATTGAGTTTTTCTCTGTGACCAACGGCTTTTTAATAATCTGAAATTGACTCATGCCCTAAACCCCGCATCGCTCTACAATTTTGCTGATAGAATCTTTAGTGATCACAGCAGTTTCATATTTCAAAAGATCATAAACATTTAAACCTTCAACGGACCGGTACTGAAACTTTGGAATGTTTCTCGATGCAAGATTAAACTTGGAATCACTCTGAGAATCTACAAGCAAGGCCTTCTTCAAGCCAAAAGCTTCCAGCCGCTGGGCAAGCTCCTTTGTTTTTCCATCTTTGGAAGTCATTTCATCGACGACCAGCAACTTCCCCTCTTTAACTAGAAGTGAAAGGGCTGTTCTCAATCCCAATCTCTTAAATTTCTTGTTCAAAGTGTAAGAATAGTCTCTTTGAACTGGACCGAAAGTGATTCCTCCACCAGGCATCAATGGAGACCGGTTACTTCCCTGACGGGCATTTCCAGTTCCTTTTTGCTTGAATGGCTTCTTACCACCACCGCTCACTTCGGCGCGCGTCTTGGCCTTATGAGTTCCCTGTCTGCGATTGGCGAGCTGCCAACGCACGATGGACTGAAGGATCTCCTTTTTAACAGGAATTTCAAAAACATCTGAGCTCAGCTCAGCTGTGCCAACTTTCTTTTTATCCCAACCAATAACGTCTACAGTTGCCATGTCTTACGCCTTTACCAATTTTACTAATGAATTTCTCGAACCGGGAACAGGTCCCTTAAGAAGGATCACGTTCTCTTCTGCAATCACATCAACCACTTGAACACTCTTTACTGTCACGGTGTCACCACCGAAACGCCCAGGCATTCTTCTTCCAGCCATGACTCGGCCAGGCCAAGTTCTGTTACCGATCGATCCACCTGTTCTGTGAAACCCAGCTCCGTGAGTTGCAGGTCCACCACCGAAATCCCAACGTTTCATAACGCCGGCAAAACCATGACCTTTTGATGTTCCAGTGATCACAACGGTGTCACCTTTTTTAAAGCTATCTAAAGAAACCTTTTGTCCAACTTGAAAATCTCCAAGATCAGAAGATCTAAATTCTTTTAAAAACTTGGCTCCGTTTTCAAATCCAGCCTTGGAAAGCTTTGTTTTCGTCGCTTGATTTGTTTGAGAGGCTCGGTCCGCGCGAAAAGCCACTTGAACAGCTTTGTACCCGTCTTTTTCCTCAGTCTTAACCTGAGAAACAACCATTGGCTCGTACTTCATTACGGTTACAGGAATTCGTTGACCATCTTCACTGTAAACAGCAGACATCCCAACTTTGAAAGCATAAAGACCATTCATCTCGACCCCGTCTGACTTAGAGGCTGAGTTGGTCTGAGCTGCAGACTCTTCTGCAACAGCTTCGTTATTTTCTTCAACTTTATTTTCGTCGCTCATCTCTTAATTCCTCTCTAAACCGCAGAAAGTTTAATTTCGACATCAACACCGGCAGAAAGGTCCAACTTCATCAGTTGATCAATGGTCTGCTGGGTTGGCTCAAGGATGTCGAGAAGACGTTTATGAGTTCTTACTTCAAACTGCTCTCTTGATTTCTTGTCTACGTGAGGAGATCTGAGAACCGTGTATCGATTGATTCGTGTTGGAAGAGGAATTGGACCAGCCACTCGGGCTCCTGTCCTTCTCGCCGTCTCAACAATCTCTTTTGTCGATTGGTCTAACAATTTGTGATCGAAAGCTCGCAAGCGAATTCGGATTTTTTGACTTTGCATGCTCATACTGCCCTTTATCCTAACTTTTATAGCCACATCAGCCTGAAAAGAGGACGCACCTCTCCCTTTTCTAAACGATCATCGAAGCCCAGTATCGCTAGATCAGATCAAATCGTTGATTTGAAGGCGACTTGGGGATTTGAGACCGAAGAATCAGGCTGCAAGTGGCCGAGTATGCAGGTCCGGGTACCGGATGTCAAAATTTTTTTACAACTTTTATTTTTCTTTGTGGGAGCGATCTTCAAAGGTTTCGAAGGCCACGGCTCCCCTCGGGAAACAGCCGAAAAAGCTCAGAAGAAAGTCTCTCCGCAGAGCAAAAAAGTCAACTTCGACTCAAGCTTTGTTTTCTCCTTTGAGAGTGAAGCGACGCTCATTTTTGTGTTCTTGCGTCCTTCAAGGAGGCGCCCCTCCATGGGCTCACAGCTGGCGCCATCCTGGCTCGCTGAGCTCCTTGAAGGACGCAAGAACACAAAAATGAGCTCAAATTGCAATCCCATCGGATTTGGCAGCCCTCGAAAGGTCCCTCACTTTGAAATTCGACCGGAGAGATTGGGGTCAAACCTCTGAGCACAAAGATTTCAAATAGAGAGAGAGAGAGAGAGAGAGGCCTTCAAAAAGGGAGAGACTCACTCAGGGGACTCAAAACAAACTCGGCCCAGATGCCCATCCGCACAATCCAAGGGGTACATTTAAGGGCCTTCCTTTTCACTGGCTTCTCCTCGGCCATGAGCTCAGCGAGCCAGGATGGCGCAAGCTGTGAGCCCATGGAGGGGCGCCTCATGGCCGAGGAGAAGCCAGTGAAAAGGATGCCCCGAAGCTAGCCTCCACTCCAATTCTATTGAGAAATATTAAACAAAGGCTGAATCAAAGGTCTTGGGAGAGACCCTTCGGATTGGGAAGAGTCAATTTAGGCGAAGAATATATCCAGCCAGATTAGCGTCCCAGTTTGGTGAGGATTTCGGCTTCAACTTTGGGAGGCACTGGAGCGTACTCCTGAAACTCCATGGCAAAGCTGGCTCGCCCTTGAGAAAGAGATCTGATCTCTGTGGCATAACCAAATAGAGTGGCCAATGGAACTTCAGCCAAGATCGCCTGTCCTCCTGGCTTAGGGCTCATTCCGTGAACTTTCCCTCTTCGAGAATTCAAGTCACCAATGACAGCTCCAGTGAACTCGTCCGGGGAAAAAATTTCAATTTTAAAGATGGGCTCTAAAAGTTGGCTCTTTGCCGCCAAAAGAGCCGAGCGGATCGCTTGGCTCGCGGCCACTTTGACAGCCATCTCCGTGCTTTCTTTGTCCCTCAACTCAAGGGCTTCGACTTCAATCGTGACGCCGGTGAGCGAATAACCCGCGAGAACGCCAACTTCACAAGACTCCAAAGCTCCCGACCTGAGTGCGCTCAACAAATCTTTTGGCGCCTGAGTGTGCTTCTTATTCTCATAGACAATGCCGTCAGCAACAGCTCTTGGAGAAAGCTTAAGCTTGCAACGAGCGAAGCTCTTTTCACCGGCCATCTCTCGCTCAAATACGCCTTCACCCACCGCACCTTCAACGAGAGTTTCTCGGTAAGAAACCTGTGGTCGCCCCACATTGGCCTTCACTTTATACTCGCGAAGCAACCGATCGATTAAAATCTCGAGATGAAGCTCTCCCATGCCAGAGAGAAGCATCTGCCCCGTTTCGGAATCGATCCGCACGTGACAAGACGGATCCTCCATTTGGAGACGATCCAATCCAGCCACCATCTTGTCCTGGTCTGCAGCAGACTTGGCCTCGATGGCAACGGCGATGACCGGCTCAGGAAAAACAATGGACTCTAAGGCCACCACTCTCTTGCTATCACATAGAGTGTCTCCGGTTCCCGTCAGCTTCAGTCCAATCACGGCTCCGATATCACCAGCCCTCAGCTCTTTCACTTCCTGGCGAGAGTTGGCGTGCATCTTTACGATTTTCTGAACCCTTTCCCTTTTTCCTAAACGGGTGTTCATGTAGGCTTTTCCGGCTTCTAAAATTCCAGAATACACCCTAACGAAAGTGAGGCTTCCGGCGAAAGGATCCGCTGCAATTTTAAATGCGAGGGCTGCCAAGGGCTCATCAAAATCTGTCTTACAAAGGATTTTCTTATCCTCGTTCTCAGGGTCATGACCCTCGAGTGGAGGCACTTCAAGAGGAGACGGAAGAAGTGCAACCACTCCATCTAAAAGAGGCTGAACCCCTTTGTTTTTAAAAGCAGAGCCGCAAAAAACAGGGTGAATTTGCAAAGAAAGAGTGGCCTCCCTTAGGGCTCCATAGATCTCTTCCGGAGTCAGCTCATGGCCCTCAAGATAGCGATTCATTAATTCATCATCAAACTCACAGGCTTTCTCAATTAAAGCGGTTCGCCACTCAGAACTCAGCTCAACAAGGTCCTCTGGAATGTCTTCGATGGAGTAGCTTTCTCCATTGTCATTTGCATAGATCAGAGCCTTATTGTGGATGAGATCGATCATCCCTTGAAACTGATCCTCCGAGCCTATCGGAATCTGAACCGGCACAGGAGTCCCATCGAGCTTTTCCCGAATGGTTTTCACTGAGTAATAAAAGTCAGCCCCTATCCGATCCATTTTGTTAATAAAACAAATTCGGGGGACCTTATACCTGTTGGCCTGTCTCCACACCGTTTCTGACTGAGGCTCAACACCATTGACGCCGTCAAAAACGGCCACAGCTCCATCCAGAACTCTCAGCGACCTTTCCACCTCAATAGTAAAGTCCACGTGTCCGGGAGTGTCGATGATGTTGATTCGATGGTCTTTCCAAGCACAGGAAGTCGCTGCGGACGTGATGGTGATTCCACGTTCTTGTTCCTGCTCCATCCAGTCCATAACCGTATTCCCATCATGAACTTCGCCCATGCGGTGAGATTTACCGGTGTAAAATAATATTCGTTCTGTTGTTGTGGTTTTGCCGGCATCAATGTGAGCCATGATGCCGATGTTTCGCGTGAATTGTAAGTCGCTTAGACTTTCAGGCTCAAGAGAGCTCATTCAGGTCAAATTACCAGTTATAGTGAGAGAAAGCCTTGTTGGCTTCAGCCATTCTATGAACATCTTCTTTTTTCTTGATGGCATTCCCTCGGTTTGCGTAAGCATCCGCGAGTTCACCGGCCAATCGAGAAGCCATAGACTTTTCACCACGAGCTCGAGCATAGCCAACAATCCAAGACATGGCTAAAGTCAGTCTTCGTGTTGGTCGAACGTCAACAGGAACCTGGTAGGTGGCTCCTCCGACTCGGCGGGAACGAACTTCCAAATTCGGTTTGCAGTTTTCCAAAGCTTTTTTGAAGACGGTTAAAGGCTCTTCGCCAGCCACTTTCGTTTGAAGCTCATCAAGAGCCCCGTAAATGTGCTTTTGAGCAATACTCTTTCGACCTTGCAACATGAGTCGGTTCACAAACTTCGCAACGATCACATCGTTGTAAACTGGATCTGGTAAAATTTCTCTCTTCTCTGCTGATTTACGACGAGACATAACTTATTCTAACCTCAACTTTTCTTTGGGCGTTTAGAGCCATACTTAGACCGAGCTCTCATTCTGTTATTTACACCTTGAGTGTCCAATACTCCACGAACGATATGGTATCGAACCCCTGGAAGGTCCTTAACTCGGCCCCCACGAACCAAAACCACACTGTGCTCCTGAAGATTGTGACCAATTCCAGGAATGTAGGAATTGACTTCAAAACCATTGGAAAGACGAACACGAGCCACTTTTCGAAGAGCCGAATTCGGCTTCTTAGGCGTGGTCGTGAAAACCCGAGTGCATACACCCCGTCTTTGAGGGCAACTGTCTAATGCCGGTGACTTAGACTTCTCTTTTTGAGCTTTTCTCTGCTTGCGAATCAGTTGATTAATCGTTGGCATGAATTTCCTTTATTCCTTTAGTCTCGTAAAAGACTCCGTTTTCAATTCAAACATTTTAAGCACCGCCAAAAGGCATTTCTGAAGACTATGGGCACTCGAAACCGAGAACCTAACCAAACTTGACCTTGTTCGTCAACTCTTTGGTGCTCCAATGAAGGTTTTTTTGTCTCTTTCATTCATAGGACCTAATGAGGCTCATTAGGTCCTAAAAAGACGAACAAAATCAGTTCATTGAAGGGGCATTTGCAGAAGAGGTTATCCCAGGAAGAAAGGAGGAAGTCTCCTCATCATCCCTCTCGACAACCACTTTCCATTTCTTATAGGAGCTCAAGCCTGTTCCAGCAGGGATCAAGCGACCCATAATGATGTTTTCCTTCAACCCTCTCAAGCTATCCTGCTTGGAGTTCACAGCCGCATCCGTTAAAACCTTTGTGGTTTCTTGGAAAGAAGCCGCTGAAATCCAGCTCTCCGTGCTCAAGGACACTTTGGTGATCCCTAGGAGCAACGGCTCCATAGTGGCTTCCATTCCGCCCTCTTCGGCGACTTTGCGGTTCTCATCATAAAAGTCAAACTTCTCAACTTGCTCGCCCGCAAGGAATCGAGTGTCCCCTGGGTCAACAACTTGAACTTTTCTAAGCATCTGCCGAACAATCACCTCAATGTGCTTGTCGTTGATGGCAACACCCTGAAGTCGATAGACTTCTTGGATCTCGTTCACCAAGAAGGCCGCAAGAGCTTGCTCACCAAGAACACGTAAAATGTCGTGTGGGTTGCTTGGACCATCCATAAGAGCTTCACCAGCCCTTACAAACTCGCCTTCGCGAACCGCAACGTGCTTTCCTTTAGGAATGAGATATTCCTTCTGCTCTCCGATTTCCGGAGTCACAATCACACGCTGCTTACCCTTAACATCCTTACCAAAAGTCACATAACCATCGATGTCTGCCACAATGGAAGCCTCTTTAGGCTTTCGAGCTTCAAAGAGCTCGGCCACTCGAGGAAGACCCCCTGTGATGTCTTTTGTCTTTGAAGTCTCTCTGTGAATCTTCGCAACAATGTCACCGGCATGGATGTCTTGACCATCATTGATCATCAACTGGGCTCCAACAGGAATCACATAACGAGCTGGGATGTTTCGATTAGGCAAGTCAATGAACTCACCATTTGCATCTGTCAGATAAACCATTGGCTTAATCTCAGAGCTCTTAGATTCAACAATCACTTTGGTCGCAAACCCAGTCACTGGATCTACTTGCTCCGTCATTGTCGCCCCTTCAGAGATATCCTGAAATTTCGCTTTACCTGAAACATCGGCAACGATTGGATTTGAGTACGGATCCCACTCAGCAAGCTTTTTGCCTTTTGCTACATCCTCGCCCTCTTTTACATAAAGAGTGGCTCCATAAACCAATTTCACTCGATCTCGTTCGCGCCCAGAAGAATCATAAGTGATCAACTCACCGTTACGATTCATCACAATGAGGCGACCCTCTTTGTTTTCAACCGTTTGAACGCCTTCAAGCTTCACCCTTCCATCATATCTTGCTGTGTGAACGGACTGCTCAACCGCTCGAGACGCCGTACCACCTAAGTGGAAGGTTCTCATTGTCAGCTGAGTGCCCGGCTCACCGATCGATTGGGCCGCGATAATTCCTACGGCTTCACCGAGATTCACTGTCGCACCTCGAGAGAGATCTCGACCATAACATCTCACGCAAACCCCTCGACGAGTTTTGCAAATCAACGCCGATCGAATCATCACTCTCTCAATTCCAGCTTCTTCAATCTTTCGAACGGAATCTTCTGTGATGATCTCTCCAGCTGAGCAAATCACAGACTCATTCACTGGATCGAGCACATCTTCAAGAGCGGTTCGACCAAGAATACGATCTCCAAGACCCTGGATTACCTCTCCACCTTCGAGTAGAGGACGAATCTCCATTCCTTCGGTCGTTCCACAGTCTGTCTCAGTGACCACGATGTCCTGAGCCACGTCCACAAGACGACGAGTCAAATATCCTGAGTTTGCTGTCTTTAAGGCCGTATCAGCAAGACCTTTTCGAGCTCCGTGAGTGGAGATAAAGTACTGAAGAACCGATAGACCTTCGCGGAAGTTCGCTGTGATCGGGTTTTCAATAATCTCACCAGATGGTTTAGCCATCAGACCACGCATTCCAGCCAGCTGACGAATTTGGTTCGCAGAACCTCGGGCTCCAGAATCAGCCATCACAAAAATAGAGTTGAAGCTCGCACTAACGACGTCTTTGCCATCCACTTTGAAAGTTTCCTTCTCAAGCTGGCTCATCATCTCTTTGGCCACTTTATCTGCACACTGTGCCCAGATATCAACGACCTTATTGTATCTTTCACCGTCAGTGATCAAACCTTCATCGTACTGGGATCGAATCTCTTGGACTTGCTCTTCAGCCTCACGCAAGAGATCTTCTTTGGCCGCCGGAATCAACATGTCATCAAGACAAATTGAGATTCCCGCTTTGGTTGAATACTTAAATCCTAGCTCCATCAGCTTATCCGCCAAAATCACTGTGGCCTTACCACCAGCAAGTCGGAAAGACTTATCGATCAACTCGGCCAAAGCCTTCTTATTCATCACTCTGTTGACCGTTTCGAAAGGAACTTCCTTTGGAACGATGTCGCTAAGGATCGCTCGACCCGCACTGGTCTCTTGAGTTTTTCCGTTCAGACGACACTTGATGGCCGCTTGAATATCAATATGGCCCATTTCAAGAGCGTAAAGAACTTCGTGGGTGTTACCAAACACCTTTCCGGTTCCCTTCGCTCCTGGTCGGATTCGAGTCATCCAATACACACCAAGAACGATATCTTGAGTTGGATTGATGATCGGCTTCCCACTGGCTGGGCTTAAAATATTATTTGTCGACATCATCAAGACGCGCGCTTCAACTTGAGCTTCAATGGAAAGTGGCACGTGAACCGCCATCTGATCTCCATCGAAATCCGCGTTGAACGCTGTACAGACAAGAGGATGAAGCTGAATGGCTTTTCCTTCGTGAAGAACAGGCTCGAAAGCTTGAATCCCGAGCCTATGAAGTGTCGGTGCTCGGTTCAGAAGAACCGGATGCTCTTTCACCACATCAGAGAGAATGTCCCAAACCTCAACGGTTTCTTGCTCAACCAGCTTCTTGGCTTGCTTGATTGTAGAGGCAAAACCTTTTTCCTCAAGCTTGTTGTAAACAAAAGGCTTAAACAACTCGAGAGCCATCTTCTTTGGAAGACCGCACTGGTGAAGTTTTAAGTATGGACCAACGACGATCACAGATCGACCAGAATAATCCACTCGTTTTCCGAGAAGGTTCTGTCTAAAACGGCCTTGCTTTCCTTTGAGCATGTCACTCAAGGATCGAAGCGGTCGCTTGTTTGGACCAGTAAAGGTTTTCCCTCTTCGTCCATTGTCTAAAAGTGCATCAACAGACTCCTGAAGCATTCGCTTTTCGTTTCGAATGATGATGTCTGGAGCATTCAACTCCTGAAGTCGCTTTAAACGATTGTTTCTGTTGATCACTCGACGATAAAGATCGTTCAAGTCAGAAGTCGCAAATCGTCCACCATCAAGAGGAACAAGAGGTCGAAGGTCCGGAGGAATCACCGGAACCACTTCAAGCATCATCCACTCTGTTTTATTGATGGAGTTTTTGAAGGCCTCAACCACCTTCAATCGCTTTGAAATCTTCTTAATGGCCGTTTCAGATTTTGTCTCTTTGAGCTCCATTCGAAGCTTTTTAGAAAGAAACTCTGGATCCACCTTGCGAAGCAAATCTAGAATGGCATCTCCACCCATCATCGCTTTAAAGTTTGGACCAAATTCATTCAATGCATTCTGATAAGCCTCTTCACCAAGAACTTGGCCTTCAGTGAGCGCTGTTTCCATAGGGTCGTTGACGATGTAAGCTTCACAGTAAAGAACACGTTCAACGTCCTTTAAAGTCATATCGAGCAAATTTCCGATACGACTTGGAAGAGATCTCAAAAACCAAATGTGCGCCACGGGGCTTGCGAGCTCAATGTGACCAAGACGCTCTCTGCGTACTTTTGTCTGTGTGACTTCGACGCCACACTTTTCACAGATCACACCACGATACTTCATTCGCTTGTACTTGCCACATAGGCATTCGTAATCCTTGATCGGTCCGAAAATCTTTGCGCAGAAAAGCCCGTCTCTTTCAGGCTTAAATGTCCTGTAGTTGATGGTCTCTGGCTTTTTCACTTCTCCGAAGGACCACTCTCGAATCATCTCTGGGGAAGCCAAAGAGATTCGAACAGCGTCAAAGGAAAGTGGATCTTTGGGTTTGTCAAAAAAGTTTAATAAATCTTTCAAGCGTCACCTCTCTCTATCATTGGCTCACTCACTTCTGGTTCTACATCTTCTGTCAAAATGTCTGATTCCATCAACTCAACGTTCAGCGCCAAGCTCTGAAGCTCCTTCACCAAAACGTTGAAAGACTCTGGAAGTCCTGGCTCGAGCACGTTCTCACCTTTAACAATGCTCTCATACATTCGAGTTCTTCCAGCCACGTCATCCGACTTCACTGTAAGGAACTCTTGCAAACTGTAAGAGGCACCGTAAGCTTCGATCGCCCAAACCTCCATCTCTCCAAGTCTCTGACCACCAAATTGAGCTTTTCCGCCCAAAGGCTGCTGAGAAACAAGGGAGTAAGGACCGATGGACCGCGCATGAATCTTTTCTTCAACCAAATGGTGAAGTTTCAACATGTACATCACACCAACCGTTACTGGCGTATCGAAGGCCTCTCCGGTTCGACCGTCGAAAAGCTTAGATTGTCCTGTCAACGGAAGATTCGCCATAGCCAATAGATCTTTCACATCAGCTTCTTTCGCCCCATCGAAGACGGGAGTGGCCACGTGAACGCCATCTTTAACTTTCGTCAACATGGCTTTCAGAGAGTCGTCATCCGCTTTTTGAATCTGCTCTACAGCGACTTCATCCGCTCCGAACACCTTCATGAGAGAGGTGCGAGCATTGTCTGCCTGAAACTTTTCGATTTGTTCCCCAAGCTGCTTACCAAGAGCGCGGGCCGCGCCACCGAGATGAACCTCGAGAACCTGACCGATATTCATTCGCGAAGGAACACCAAGTGGATTTAAAACCATATCTACAGGAGTTCCATCCTCAAGATAAGGCATGTCTTCCACGGGGAGAACTTTAGAAACAACCCCTTTGTTTCCATGTCGTCCCGCGAACTTATCTCCAACCTGAAGTTTGCGCTTGATAGCGATATAAACTTTCACCATCTTGATCACGCCAGGAGGAAGTTCGTCTCCTTTAGAAAGACGATCAATCTTTTCATTGAATACGAGCTTAACCGCATCCAACTGATTTCGGGCCCCATCAATGATTCTTTGAGTTTGAAATTCAAGCTCTGAATCAAGAGGAATATAGCTCAACAACTCAAAAGGAATGACTTCAAGATCTTCTCCTTTGATGTTCTGCCCTTTTTCCAAAAGCTTCTCAGATCCATCTTCGCTCAAAAGAACGCCATTTGTGGTTTTTCCGATCAAAAGATCTTTGAGCTTATCGAGCGCACTGTTGCGAATCACGTTCTGCTCAACATCAAAATCTTTTTCTAGCTTCTTTCTTTTCTCTTCCAAAATGCTTTGAAGGCGTTCATCTCGATCCGCACTCTCTCGAGAGTAAACTTGGGCATCAATCACTGTGCCGGTCACTCCCGAGGGAACTCTCAGTGAGGTGTCACGAACATCGCCGGCCTTTTCTCCAAAGATCGCTCTAAGAAGTTTTTCCTCAGGAGAAAGCTGAGTTTCACCCTTTGGCGTGACCTTACCGACGAGAATGTCGCCCGGCTTCACTTCCGCACCAATACGGATAATCCCGCTGTTATCTAAATCTTTAAGGGCTTCCTCACCAACGTTGGCAATATCTCGAGAGATCTCTTCTTTTCCAAGCTTCGTGTCTCGAGCAATACACTCGAACTCTTCGATATGAACGGAGGTGTAAACATCGTCCTTAATCAAACGCTCAGAAATAAGAATGGAATCCTCAAAGTTGTAACCCTGCCAAGGCGTGAATGCGACCAAGATGTTTTGGCCAAGCGCCAATTCACCAAGCTCTGTCGATGGACCATCCGCAATCACATCACTTCGTTTCACTCGGTCACCCACATTAACGATAGGCTTTTGATTGAAGCAGGTGTTTTGGTTGGTTCGTTGATACTTAGTTAAGTTGTAAATATCGACGTTGGCTCCCAGACCAGCCCCTTTGGCCGATCTTCTGACCACGATTCGAGCAGCATCAACTTGCTCAACCACTCCATCATTCAAACAAACAATGGAAGTTCCCGAGTCTCTAGCAACAAGACGTTCCACCCCAGTTCCAACAAGCGGAGCTCTGGATTTCAATAAAGGAACGGCCTGACGTTGCATGTTCGATCCCATGAGGGCTCTGTTCGCATCATCATGCTCTAGGAATGGAATCAAAGAAGCTGCGATAGAGACCAACTGAGACGGCGATACGTCCATCAGGGTGACCTTATCTTTATTGATCACTTCGTATTCTCCGCCCTCACCTCGAACGGTGACCAGGTCAGAACTGAACGTTCCATCGTCAACAAACTTTCCAGCTTGAGCGATGAAGTTTCCGCTTTCCTCTAGGGCTGATTTGTACTTAATCTCGTCACCGATTTTCCCATCCTGAACTTCACGATAGGGCGTTTCGATAAAGCCGTACTGATTGATTCGTGCGAAAGTTGCCAGTGAAGCGATCAAACCAATGTTTGGTCCTTCTGGAGTCTCAATCGGACAAATTCGACCATAATGGGTTGGGTGAACGTCACGAACTTCAAAGCCCGCTCGGTCTCGCGTCAAACCACCTGGTCCAAGAGCTGACAAACGTCGTTTGTGAGTGATCTCAGAGAGGGGATTTGTTTGATCCATAAACTGAGAAAGCTGACTAGCTCCAAAAAACTCTTTTACAACCGCATTCACCGGTTTTGCGTTCACTAAATCGTGAGGCATCATAGTTTCAACATCTTGCAAGCTCATACGCTCACGGATGGCTCTTTCCATTCGAACCAAACCAATGCGGTACTGATTCTCAAGAAGCTCACCCACTGAACGAACTCGACGGTTTCCAAGATGATCAATATCATCCACATTTCCTTGACCATTTTTCAAATCAATCAAAGTTTTAACAACTGATTGAATATCTCTTTCAGTCAAAGTTCTGTGTTCAACAGGAGTCTCATCAAAAGGAATGCTGAATCTGTGATTGATCTTCAATCGGCCCACTTCAGAGAGGTCATAAGTTTCTGGGTCGAAGAAAAGACGCTGGAAGAATCCCGTCGAAGCCTCAATAGTTGGAGGCTCTCCAGGACGAAGCCGCTTATAGATCTCAAGCAAGGCTTCTTCTTCCGTATTCACTTTATCGATGAGCAAGGTGTTTCTCAAATAGGGCCCAACAGCCAAACCATCAAAAAAGATGATGGCAAGCTCTTCGATTCCAGCGGCTCGAGCCGCATCAAGAACCGCTCCATTGAGCTCACCGTTGGCATCTGCAATGATTTCACCAGTGTTTTCATCAATGATCGGCTTGGCAATGACCTTACCCTCAAGCTCCTCTTTAGAGATCGGAATCTCTGAAAGATCTAAGGCCTTTACCTTCTTGATTGAGGCTCGGGTGATACGTCGACCCGCTTTAACGAGAACCTCGCCTGAGTTAGGGTCAGTGATGTCCGTCAAAGCTCTTTGACCAGCCATTCTTTCGATATCAATGGTTCTTGTAAAACCGTCTGGTCCAATTTTGACGGTGTCGATATGGTAGAAGTTCTCAAGCAATTGCTCGGTTGAGAATCCTAAAGCTTTTAATAAAATTGTAACCGGAAACTTTCTACGGCGATCAATTCGCACATAGATCAGATCCTTTTGATCAAACTCGAAATCCAACCAAGATCCGCGGTATGGAATCACTCGAGCTGAATAGATCAACTTCCCACTGGCATTGCTCTTTCCGCCATCATGGTCAAAAAAGACCCCGGGCGAGCGGTGAAGTTGGGAGACCACAACTCTCTCCGTCCCGTTCACAATGAACGAACCGTTGGCGGTCATTAGAGGAATTTCACCTAAGTAAACTTCCTGTTCTTTCACATCACGGATGCTTCTGGCCTCTGTGGCCTCATCCACTTCAAAAACGATAAGCCTCAAGGTCACCTTCACTGGGGCGGCAAATGTCATTCCCCGCTGACGGCACTCATCCACATCATACTTTGGAGGCTCTAGTGTGTAGCTTACAAATTCTAGGCTAGAGGTGTTGTTGAAATCAGAAATCGGAAAAACCGATTTGAAGACTCCCTGAAGACCTTCTTCAGATCGCCGGTCTGGATCGACATCTTTTTGCAAAAAGGCCTCGTAAGACTTCTTTTGCAGCTCGATCAAATTTGGTATCTCAATTAAATGCTTTGTCTTAGCATAGGTTCTTCGTAATCGAAGATTTGAGGCAGTCACTGGACTTGTTTTCATCCTCTCTCCTTGTGAAACTATTCACACTAAAAATTCAAACAAAACGATACAAGAAAAACTCCTAGGCGATCCTCAAAGGACCGCCTAGGCTCAAAAAAAGCGATTACTTCAAATCTACAGTGGCACCGGCTTTAACAAGTGCTTCTTTGATTTTTTCAGCTTCATCCTTAGACGCGCCTTCTTTAACTGGCTTTGGAGCACCTTCAACAAGATCCTTGGCTTCTTTAAGTCCAAGACCTGTGATTGTTCGCACTTCTTTGATCACGGCAATCTTGTTAGATCCCGCTCCAGTCAAGATCACGTCGAACTCTGTCTTCTCTTCAGCAGCAGCGCCACCAGCACCTGGCATAGCAGCCATTGCAACTGGAGCAGCAGCAGAAACGCCCCACTTCTCTTCGAGTTCTTTGATCATTCCAGCCAATTCCATGACAGGCATGTTGGAAAGAAATTCTACAACTTGTTCTTTATTTACTGACATTTTTATCTCCTCAAAAATTAATTTTTAGTTTGGTTTAGATTCTTTGTAAGCGTTCAAAACTCTGACGAAACCACCAGGTACAGCCTGAGCTGTTCCAAGGAACTTGGTCATCGGAGCTGCAAACACGGCGAGTAACATGGCACGCAATTCGTCCTTGCTTGGCAGATCTGCTAATTGCATCACTGCGGCTTCAGACAATCTAAGCCCTTCCATCGCACCCGACTTGATTTGGAAAGCTTCAACTTCTTTTCCGAAGTCTTTTAAAGCTTTCGCAGCCGCACTGGGTTCATTATAGACAAAAACGATAGCGTTTGTGCCTAAGAACTCATTTTCCAGAGCGCCTTTCATTTCTGGGTGGTCGGACAATGCTCTTAGCGCAAGAGTGTTGCGTACCACTTTCATTTCTGATTCGACAGGTCGAAGCGACTTTCGAAGCTTCGTCACATTTTCCACGTCCATTCCTTTGAAATCGACGAGGAAAGCTGCTTTTGACCGGCCAAATTTCTCAGAAATGACGGATATCTCTTGAGCCTTTCGCTCTCTTGTCATCATAAAGAGATGCCTCCCTTTCTTTTAAAATTTGACCGCGGAGAGAGAATCTTTGAGGAGGTTATTTCCATTCAACCTCACGTCTCGGCAGGGTGATTTTTTAAGCCGTTTAAAGCCCCTACTGTCTCGGACCGCGATTCGTTAATTCCTAAACCTTCACCACGAAGGATTTAAGCTTCAGCACTAGATAATTCCACCTTCACTCCAGGCCCCATCGTCGAAGACATTGTGATGCCTTGAAGATAGACGCCCTTACTTGAAGATGGCTTGGCCTTCATGATCGCTCCCATGAAAGCGGCGTAGTTGTCTTTCAAAGACTCTGCGCCCATAGACTTTTTCCCGATGATCGCGTGAACGATCCCGTTCTTGTCTACACGGAAATCCAACTTTCCTTTTTTCTCAGCCTGAATGGCTGCTCCCACGTTCATGGTTACAGTGCCCACTTTTGGGTTCGGCATTAAACCACGAGGTCCCAAAACCTTAGCGACTTTTGCCACTGTCACCATCATGTCTGGAGTTGCTAGAGCTTTATCGAAATCCAGCCAACCACCTTGGATTTTCTCGACCAAGTCATCAGCACCAACATAGTCAGCGCCAGCGTCTTTGGCCTCTTGCTCTTTTGGTCCTTTCGCAAAAACCAAAACTTTTACATTTTTCCCAAGACCATTTGGAAGACCAATGGCACCACGAACCTGTTGGTCCGATTGCTTTGGGTCCACGCCGAGGTTAACAGCCACTTCAATCGATTCATCAAACTTGGCCGTCGCATTTTCAACAACAAGATTGAGAGCATCCATTAAAGAGTACTTCTGATTTCGGTTAATTTTTTCGAGAGAGGCTTTCATTTTTTTAGATAATTTTGCCATATTTCACCTCACTTCACTTCTAAGCCCATGCTTTTTGAGGTCCCGACAACTTGGTTGACGGCACTCTCTAGATCCAAACAATTCAGATCAGGCATTTTCAATTTAGCGATTTCTTCAATCTGCTCCATAGTGACCTTCCCAACTTTTTCTTTTTGGGGCGTCTTTGAGCCAGACTTCAACTTTGCCGCCTTCATCAAGAGGATAGAAACCGGAGGCGTCTTGGTGATGAAAGTAAACGTACGGTCCGAAAAAACAGTAATGACCACCGGAATGATCATGTCGCCCTCTTTTTGAGTGCGAGCATTAAACTGCTTACAGAACTCCATAATGTTTACCCCATGCTGTCCGAGCGCCGGTCCAACGGGAGGCGCTGGATTCGCTTTCCCTGCCGGTATCTGTAACTTGATTTGGCCTGTTACTTTACGAGCCATTTCCCACTCCTACTTACATTTTAGTAAAAGAGACCATCTCTCTTACTTGGGTTTGTTAATCTTACTTCTTCTTTCGAATCAGGTTTTCTCTACCTGAACAAAATCCAATTCAACGGGTGTCGGTCTTCCAAAAATGCTCACCGACACCTTGACCTTCCCTTTGTCCGCATTGATCTCTTCAACAGTTCCATTAAAGTTGCTGAAAGGACCGTCGATCACCATGACATTCTCGCCAACAGAGAAGCGAACTTTTGTCACTGGCTTGTCTGCGCCCACTTCCATCTGCTTGGTCACCCGAAGGACCTCATGCTCTGGAACTGAAGGGGGCTTGCCACTTCCACCAATAAAACCGGTGACCTTGGCCGCGCTTTTCACCAAGTGCCAAGTTTTATCCGTCAGGTTCATTTGAACGAAAATATAGCCCGGAAAAAACTTCTTTGACCGAGTGGCTTTTTTTCCTTTAACCAGCTCCACAACATTTTCTGAAGGGATTAGGATTTGGCCAAACTCGGGCTCCATCTTGAGAGACTTTGATCGCTCTTCAATGGAGGCCTTCGCCGTGCTCTCACACCCAGTTTGGGTGTTGACGATGTACCACTTAAAGTTTGGATTCGTATTTTCTTCCATCATCATTCCTCTAGTTCAAAAGGCTTAAAAAATTGGTCTGCACAAAAGTCGTCACAGCATGCCCTGCTGCAAAGTCAAAAAGGCCAAGTCCAATTCCGAAAACGGTCACTAAAACGCAAACCACCATGGTCATCGCTGTCACTTCTTGCTTTGAGGGCCACACCACTTTGCGAACTTCTGAAATCACTTCGTCGGCCCAAAGGCTGACTTTGCTGTTAAACTGAAGAACCAAAAATGTGATCACGCCAACTGCGATCGGCAAACCATGTCTAAAAGTGTCATCGTTTCTCAATCGCGCCACTTTACCAAAAGTCACCGCGAGAGATTCGAAGAGCACATCAATAACAACTGCGACCAGTGCGCCAGCAATAATAAAGGCCACCGCTCTGATTTTTTTATTATTGTCATCCATCATTCACCTCTTCGTTAAAGTTGGCAGGGCAGGAGGGATTCGAACCCACAACCTACGGATTTGGAGTCCGCCGCTCTACCAATTAGAGCTACTGCCCTCCATAATTTAATCTTTCCCAAAACGCGGAAAAGGGGACCCTCAAAAAGGTCCCCGATTCACTGTGAAATCACTTCGAAAACTTAAATGTTTTATTCAGTGATCTCAGTAACAACACCGGCTCCAACAGTTCTTCCACCCTCACGAATCGCGAAGCGAAGCTCTTTTTCCATAGCGATTGGAGCGATCAACTCAACCGACATCTCAACTCGATCACCAGGCATAACCATCTCAGTTCCTTCTTTCAGAGTCACAACACCTGTAACGTCTGTTGTTCTGAAGTAAAACTGTGGACGATATCCGTTGAAGAATGGAGTGTGACGTCCACCTTCTTCTTTGTTCAAGATATAAGCTTCGCAACGGAATTTCTTATGAGGCTTGATGGAGCCAGGAACAGCCAAAACTTGACCTCTCTCAACATCTTCCTTCTTTGTTCCACGAAGTAAGCAGCCAGCGTTGTCACCGGCTTGGCCTTCATCAAGAAGCTTACGGAACATTTCGATTCCAGTCACAGTGGTCTTAGTCGTTGGTCGGATCCCGATGATTTCAACTTCCTGTCCAACTTTAACAATTCCTCTTTCAATTCTTCCAGTCACAACGGTTCCACGACCAGAGATAGAGAAAACGTCTTCAATTGGCATCAAGAAAGGCTTATCAACAACACGTGCTGGAGCTGGGATGTAATCATCACAAGCTTTCATCAAAGCGTGAATGGCTGGTTCACCAATGTCACTGGAATCTCCTTCAAGAGCTTTCAAAGCAGAACCTTTAACGATTGGAATGTCATCGCCAGGGAATTCGTACTTAGAAAGAAGCTCGCGAACTTCAAGTTCAACCAGGTCTAAAAGTTCAAGATCATCAACCATGTCCACTTTGTTCATGAATACAACAATTGAAGGAACACCTACCTGCTTCGCAAGAAGGATGTGCTCTCGAGTTTGTGGCATAGGACCATCTGCAGCTGAAACAACAAGAATAGCCCCATCCATTTGAGCGGCACCAGTGATCATGTTTTTCACATAATCCGCGTGTCCTGGGCAATCCACGTGAGCGTAGTGACGGTTGGCCGTCTCGTACTCAACGTGAGAGGTAGAGATCGTGATTCCACGCTCTTTTTCTTCAGGGGCCTTATCGATCATGTCGTAACCCATAGCGCTCGAACCACCAGCTTTTGCCAAAACTGTCGTGATCGCAGCTGTCAATGTGGTTTTACCATGATCCACGTGACCGATTGTTCCGATGTTTACGTGAGGCTTACTGCGCTCAAACTTTTCTTTAGCCATTGAAGACTCTCCTCTACTCGTTGTTCTCTTAGTTATAGTTTATCTTTTAACT
>Ga0100403_1001281_pt1 | contig 23082 bp, 22 predicted proteins | sample CryGeymet201501t_FD_83663 | JGI IMG/M metagenome (GOLD analysis project Ga0100403, IMG submission 83663) | Groundwater microbial communities from Crystal Geyser aquifers in Utah, USA - Crystal Geyser metaG 2015-01t | ecosystem: Environmental > Aquatic > Deep subsurface > Groundwater | place... | reverse complement strand
GGGGGCGGGCTGACCGAAGAGGCTGAGCTGCGAGTGCGCGTCGGCGTACTCATAGACCCAGTGGTCCCCTACCCTCTTGCGCGACTTGTACTTGTGGCCGCGCATCCCCTTCTCAAGTGGGACGAAGAAGCAAGGACGGTGCTCCATCAACGCCGAGAGGCTGTCGATCGCGTCCATCATTCCGCCTTCGTTTTCCTGCGAGCGATCCTACTCGCCCGGCGCGCCCGGCGCGTCTTTGGTGAATCCTCGTCTTCATCTTCGCCGCTCGCCGGCTCGTACGGCTTCTGCGCGAACTTCAGCCGGTCCGCGTGGATCTTGGCCTTGCCGCGGACCACTTCGGCGCGCGTCGGCTCGTAGCGCAACTCGGGAGACACCTTGGGCGCCGGGCCCCAGAACCCCCGATGTTTCTCCCGGAGACCGGCCTGTCGCAGACGCGCAGCCTCGTCCTCACGCTCTTGCGTGTGGCGCTCGGGTGGGGCGTAGTAGATCGAGAAGTCGGGCAGGGCTCGATGGCGCGCACCAGGGCCCGTAGGGCCGGCGTTCACCGGGCCCCCGTACTCGGCGTTGAGCGCCTTCACCAGCGAGATGACGTACTTCACCACGTGTCGTTGGGCTGCGGCCTGCGGGTGGGCAGCATGACGGGGTCGCCCCCGTAGAGCGACTTGCGCATGTCCTGCATGTACGCGATCGCCTTCTGGAGCAACGGCGAGTTACGGAAATCAGCGAACAGCTTGTCGAAGTGCGGCTCCAGCGCGTCGCACTCAACATCGGTGGGCCACAGTTGCGAGCCCTCTCCCGTGCCCACGAGGCCCGACAAGTAGGTGTTCTTGCGCCCGCTCTTTTCGAGCTTGCGCTGCACGTAGCGCTCGAAGCATCGAGCGAACACTTCACGCCCGGAGAGCCAGTAGTCGCCGCTCTTGCCAACCACGCCCTGCTGCTTCAGCGCGCGGAAGTCCTGCCCGATGCGAACGCGGACCTTGTGCATCGCATCGCTCAACTGGAGCACCGCCATCGCGTTGAACGTGGGCTCTTGGTCGGGACTTTCCGAGGCGCCGGACATGGCCTCCGACGCGAAACGTCCCTCAGAGCGCCCATAAGTTGTCGGCTGCCCTGCGGCCTCGAAGATGAGGTTGTCGAACATGTGACCCCACTCGTGCGCCAGTGAGCCCGCGCCGGAGCCCCTGGTGAGGTTGATGACGCGGTTGTTGACCTCGTAGTGCGCGCTCGCACCCGCCTTGCCGCGAGCCCCGATCGCGATCGCGAGCCGGCCGTTGAACGATGCCATCGCGGGCGGAAGCCCGAGCACATCCGTCAAGTCGTTGAAGGAGTCGACGACGCTCTTGAGATGATGCTCTCGCTCCTCGTCCGTGACGCTCTTGCCCCACTGGACGCCACGCATCTGGAACTTGCCCCCAACACTCTTGTCGAGCAGGTCGAGACCTTGCCGCACGCTTCGGTACTCGCTCGGAGCCCCCGCGCGCTCCATCTTCGACGTGTTGTAGAGCGACGCGATGTCGATGTCGTTCTTCTTCTCGCTCTTCGTGCCGAACGCCACGTTGAAGGACTTGCCCTCCAACAGCGGCAACACGTGCTTGCCGATGTTGTGGATCCGCTCCGGGTCGTCCTTGCCGTACTTCGCGTTGAGCCGGCGTACGAAGTCGTCGGCCTGCCCAAGCGCCGATGTCTTCGTGCGCTTCACGGAGGCGTCGTGCATCTTCGCGATCGCCCGAGCGCCAGCGGAGGCGATGCCATGCTCGTGCACCGCTCGATTGTGTAAGGAGCGCAGCTCCCCCGAGATCTCGCGCATCGCAGCAACCGGATCCGTGTCGTTCTGTTGGTTGCCAAGAGACGCCTCGATCACTTTCCGAGCCGCCGACCACGCCTCATAGTACGACTCGCGCTGTCGTTTGGTGTGTTCCGCCAGCGAGACCTTCTCCCCGCCGCTCCGGTATGTCGAGCCATGCCGGTACTCCGTATGGAACGCCTTGCCCACGTAGTAGGTCTCGACGATCCCTTCGGAGAGCTTGGGGATCTCGGGTTTCGCAGGGAACTTGTTGAGCACTAGGTGTGCGATCAACACTTTGAGAGCCCGAGCCGGGGAGCCCTCGGCGATGAGCTTCTGTGCTCGCGCGATTAGCTCCACCGGCTCCTGCCGCTGAAGGAAGTCGCGCGTGAACATGGCCTCGGCGTCTTCGGAATCGAGCGCGTCCCGGAGGCTCTTCCACACGGCGGCCTTGTGCCGAGCTGAGCCGAGGACGTCCTCACCACGCTGTTCGATCTTCGAGGAACGATCGTTGATGAACGCGCCCTCTTCCTCCATCTTCGCCGTCACCTTGACCGCCTCGACGCGTGGGTGCTCCGGGAGGGGCGTCTTCCCGGCCTTGAAGTCGAGCATGAGGTGCTTCTTCTGTCGCACGTCCTTGGCTTCGCGCGCAGCGCGCGCTCGCTCTTTGACGGCCTCTCGCACATCGGCGGGAACGCTGTCCTTCGGGCTCCACCCCTCGGGAGGCGCGTTGTCGACGATCGTCTCGACGGGCACGCCCGCCATCGTCTCGACGGGTACGCCCGCGGTGATCGGGGTCGCGACGGGTGCCCCAAAAAGTCCGAGCTGGGGGGCCCCGGACTGCGGCGCCGCGGGGGGCGTGTTCTTCCTCTCTGCCCGCTTCTTTCGGTTCTCTTCTCGCTCAGCAACAGCGGCAGCTGCTGCGGCTACGTCGAGCGCCTTGTCCGCAGCCTCCATGACTCGTCGAGCAGCGATGAACTCGTCATCCCCGATCTCCTTGGCCCTATGGCGTTTGGCGGCTTCGGTGTACGCGTGCGTGGCGCCGCTGTACTGCTCTCGCGCGGTGGCTAGTGCGGCCTCGGGGGTCACGGGGGTCACGGGGGTCACGGGGGTCACGGGGGTCACGGGGGTCACGGGGGTCACGGGCGGTGGGGGAGGGGGCGCCCCCGCCCCTATGAGCCCGCGCACCTTGGCGGCGATCTCGGGGGCATCATCGACACGCCACGATCGATACACGTCGTCGTAGCTGGACGTCGTGCGCCAGACCGCCCCGTCGGGGGCCAGTAGGATTGATGCGTGCCCGGCGAGGTTGGAGTAAATGTGGATGTCGCCCGGCTTTGGTTCGATCTTCACCGATCCCGCGGGCGGTCGCGCTCCATCCGGTTGGAGATGCGCGGCTGTGAACGCCCGCGCCACCTCGCTGATGGTGGTCTTGCGCGTCTCCTTGTCAACGCGCGCGGCGTGGGCAGGGCCCCATTCAGCTTCCGTGGCGGGGCGCACCGTTGCTTGCGCCCTCCATTCGTCGTCGTCGTCGTCCCTGAACTTCCGGTGCACCTTCGTGACGGTGAACCAGTCGCCGTCAGGACCGCCCCCACCCGTCGAGCCCTTCAAGCGCACGAGCTGCCCGACGTCATAATTGTCGTGCTTGCTCTGGCTTCGCTTCTGGATCGTGCGGTCCTGTGTCACGGGTGCGGCGGCCTTTGACTTGCCCCCGCGGCGTGCGACCGCTTGAGCTTTCAGATCCTCCAGGGATGTCGCAGCAGCGGCCTCGGGCGCGGCGCCGTCACCGATGGCCTCCGCCTCCAACTGCGCTCGGCTGAGCGTGAAGACGGGGAGCTTCCGCGTGTCCTCCGACGCCGCCGTCTGAGTCGCGACGACGGGCTCGGACTCGACGGGGGGCGGAGGTGCAACGACGGGCTCGACGGGCGTGATCGGCGTAACCCTGTAGATCACACCTCGCTCACCTTCGTGGCCAAGTAGATGCGCGCCAAACATAGACGGGTCGTCTTCAGAGATCCGAAAAGTACGCACCTTTTCCACGAGCACCCGCACACCGTTGATATGCTGCTCCCCCTCTCGCATTTCCGACCCGGCAGGAACGGCTACAGTGCGCCCCCTGGCTGAAGGCGCCCCCGGAGTGGGCGCCACCTTCGCCTGCCGCTCGACAACGAGCTTCCCTCGATCCACGTCGTGCGCGTGGTTGTTCTCCCCAAGCGCGGCCTTGAGCGCCTCCACGCGCTCGTTGGGTACGCTCCACGTCTTGCTCCACTTGTTCCAACGCCCGCCATGCGCCTTGATCTTGTGGCGGGCGTCGTAGGTGTTGCCGCTGACCTCGGTCTTGCCACCTGGCTTGAGCGCTGGGGTCGTAGGAGTGGGCGCGACCTCGGGCGGCACCGCGACAGGGATCGTTGACACGACGGTTGACCCGAACTGCACCTGGAGGCGCGGCACCGCTGGGGCCGGAGGGGTGTCGGCGGACGCGGGCTCCGCTACCGGGGGATCCGGGTCCAGTCCGATCCCCATCTTCTGGGCGACCTCCGCCCACGTCGCACCCTGGTAGACGATCTTGTCCCGGGGGGTGTCGGCTGGTCGGTTGAGGTCGAGAACGGCCATTGCTCCGCCCTCTGCCATCGTGCCTGATAGCTGGCGCATGACCTCGCCTTTGCGCCCGCTGCGGAGATGTTGAAGGATGCGGCTCTCCGCGCGCTTCTCGATCACGTGCGCGGGCTCACCGCTCGTCGACGCCGCGGTGGGGGAGACGAGAGAGCGAGCGTACCTCTGAGCTTCCTCCTCTCGCCCCACAGGAAAAAGACGAGACGTCGGTACCGTCGCCCCTGCGTCAGCGTCGAAGAGCGTCACCGACGTCCCCCGCGAGCCTAAGTCCCAAACGCGCGCTTCAACCCCGTCCTCCCCAGGGTAGACGTGCGCGGGCTCGCTGCTCGGTCCCGACGTCGTCGACGCGACGGGCGGAGTAACGGGCGCGAGTGCTTCTTCCTTCTTCATGAAGAAGTTATAGATCTTCTTCAGCCCGTCACGCAAGGCGTCGGCGATCGCCTTCTGCTTGTCGCGCTGGTGCGTGTCCGTAGCCGCCCCGGCCAAGTCCCGGAGGGCCTTCTCTGTGCGCGCCATGTCCCGCGCGAAACCCCGCGCGGCGTCCTTGTCGCCGGCCGTCACGATCGCGATCGCGTCCTTGATGTCCTTCTCAGAGTCCGAATCCTCCCCGCTCACGGCCCGCGTCATGATGCGCGTGGTCAAGAGCTTGCCGGCCTCGGACTCAAACCCCTTGGCTTCCGCCTCAGCGGCGGGGTGCTTCTTGCCGCCCTGCCCGAGCAAGTACTTCTTGTGCTCGATCAGGTCGCGAAAGTGCGCTTGCAGCTTCTTGCCGAACTTGCCTTTGATGAACGCGTACGCGTCTTCGAGGACGTCGAGCGGCAGCGCCGACACGTGGTCGCCGAGATGCAGCAGACGCTCGCCGCGCTCGCCGTGTGTGCGCGACTCGTCGCGCCGGGCCGCGGCCTTGACCTTCTCCCACGCCGCGGCCCGGCGCTGGTTGTCGATGTCCTTCTGGTAGAAGTAGCGCCACGGGCGCTTGGAGTCGCCCGTCGGGAGCCGCTTGATGTACTTCGCCTTGATCAGATCTTCGAGCGCGCTCGTGGGGTCGAACCACTCCGCCCACGCGCCCGACTTCATCAGCGGGAACCAGTCGTCGACCACGCGCTGTGCATCGATGTCGAGCTGGACGTCGGACTTTCGGATCGCGTAGCGCAGCATCGGTGCTCTCTCCAGGTCAACGGGGCCCTGTAGCTTCCAGAACGCGAGCGCGCGGCGCATGACCTCGCCGCGAACGCCCGAGGGGATGTGCGGGATCATTGACCGCAACAGCTCGGTCACGCGGCTGCGCGCGAGCACGATCCGCTGCATGCCCGCGCGCGGCTCGAAGTCGGCGCGGGTCTCCGCGATGGTGCTCTCGATCTTGACGCGCTGCGCGTCGGGGATCCCGAGCCCTCGGGTCACGTCGGCGATGTCCGTGACCCGAGGAGGGGGGCGCGTGCCCTCCTCCTCGGTCGCGAACAAGCGCATGACCTCAAGCTGCTCGGCGTGTAGTTCGCCGTAACCGGCGACTGCTCGTTGACGCAGGCGATGACCGGAGAAGTGGGGGGCGTAGCCGCCCGGTTGCGAGCGCTCCGGCACGCCTACCGATCAGAGCGATCCGTTCACGTCGCGCGCGCCGTACGCGACGAAGCGCAGCACCGCGGTGGCCACCTGGATCCCCGTGTCCTGACCGATCGTGAACTGCTTGGTCCCGAGCGTGATCCCGAGCGACGTGATCAGCGAGAAGGTTCCGGCGGCGATCGTCTTCATCCCGTGTTCGACCGTCATGCCCGCGATGGCCTCCATCTTCACGGGTGCGCCGGCCTCCGTGAAGCGGAACACGACCACGTGGCTCGGATCGAACGGAGTCGCGACCACGAGATCCCCGATGGGGTTCTCGCACGTCACGGTGCCGTAGAACGCCTCCACGTTGTGCTTGAGGATCCCCCGGATGAGCGTCTTGTGGTCGGCGTAGGGAACGCTCGCTACCGCGGTCGGGATCTGGGTCTCTGCGTAGCTCTCGCGCATGTGTCTTTCTCCGTGAGCCCGCCGCAGCGGGGGTATGCCGGATCGTTACCGTGATCGGGGGGTCCCGTCAATCCACCCCGAAAAGCGAATCGTCGGGGTCTTCGCCACCTACCATGACGGACTCCCACGTCTCCCCGTCGTCGACGTCTTCATCATTTTCTTCTTTTGTATCGTCGCCGAACGCGAACGTGAACCCGCCGGCCTTGCTCGCTTCGACCGCGATCCACCAGGACATCGCGCAGTCGTCGTGCGCGCCGATGCCCTGGAGCTTGCCGTCGATGAAACCGAACTGGGTGCACTCGTCCATCCAGATGTCCGAGAGCTTGCGCGACGTCTCGTCCCCACGAGGGATGATCACGCGCTGGCCTTCGAGGAGGATGCGTAGTCCGGGCACACCGCGATCGAGCGGGTACTTGTTCGTCGCGAGGGTGACGAACTCCTTGACCGGCAGGTCCGTCAGCCGTCGCATCTCCGACGTGTAGACTTGCTGCATGGCGTTGCTCTCGATGAAGATCAGCGCGGGGTCGTAAAGCGCCGCGGCGATCGAGATCTCTTCGAGCTGCTGTCGGAACGGCAGCCCCTTGGAGCGCCGGATGTCCATGATGTAGTGCTCGCCCGTGCGCGTCTTCGCGATCACGAAGATCACGAAGAAGTCGGCACCGACGCTCGCACTTCGCGCGAGGTCCACGCCCATGTACGTCGTCCAGCCACGGTTGCGGATCTCCGTAAGCGGCATGCGCATGCACGCCTTCTCGTCGTAACAAGGTGGGAACAGGTAGCTCGGGAAAATCGAAATGTCATCCGACACGGGGACGCAAAGAATCTCGCGAGTGAAAGCAAGCGAGCCGATCTCTTCCCGCTTCGCGTAGAGCTTTTCGAGCGTCCACCGCCACGAGAACAGCGCGGCGTCCTCACCGGCCGCGTTCTTGACGATCCCCGGATACCGCACGAAGGTGTAGAGGCGGTTCTTGCGTAGCTCGGCGTAAAGGTCGTTTGCGTGATACGGCGTGGAGACCACGATCAACTGCCCGTCAGCCGTAACCATGTTCGAGATCGCCGACTTGAAATAGGAGATATTCTTCTTGCGGGTCATCTCCGACCACATGTCCTCGTCGTTCAACGGATCATCGAGGACGATGTACTTGGGGTGCCGGCCCCGCATCGCCTGCCCATAGCCCGCGACCCGGATCCGGCTCCCGTTCGTCAACTTGACGTCGGACTTGTTCAGCCGAAGCGACGGGTCGAGCTTCATCGACTCTCGACTCGGGACGAGATGATCAAGCCCCTGGATGTCGACCATCCCCCGCAGGTTGTCCCGACCGTAGAGGATGATGTCGAGGAACTCGTGCGCCTGCTCCAGGGTCTTCGAGAAGATGTAAACCTCACACCCGGGCTCGCTCCACGTGCGCCAGATCGGGTACGCGTAGGAGAAGATACAGGACTTCGAGTGGTCGCGTGCGGCAAGCACGCACAGCCGCCGAACGGTGCGGACGAGATCACCCCACGAGAGAATGTGTGGGCCGATCTCTAGCCCCAGCACGTCGTGTGCGAAGAGGCAGAGATCGGCCCGGAGCATCTCCTGGTACAGCTCGACATACGCAGGGTCAAGATGAAAGTCGACTTGCGCTGTGTCGAACGGCAGCCCAAGCCCGGTCGCCGCCGCCACGTCAGACGGCGGAAGGGCCAGCACCGAGCGAGAACTGCCCCACGCCACCGCCTTGGGTCACGTTCAGCTTGCGCAACCCCGACGTCTCGCCGCGCACCGCGTTCACAAGCGTGACGATCGCGTTGATGTCGGCCTTGGCCTCGACGCCGAGGGCCCGCGCCTGGTTCACCAGGGTGACAAGGTCGTTGATCGCGACCTTGTTCGCGTTCGCCAAGTCGGCGATCGTCTGGACCTCCGCCTCGACGTAGACAGCGCTCACGTTCGCTGTGGCGTTCGCCTGCGTCACGAGCGGATCGGCGAGCGCCGCGCCCGGGTCCGCGGTCGTGAAGAGCGGATCGGCGAGCGCCCCCCCGATCGCGGCGGGTACGACTGGCGGCAGCACGATCAGATCAGCCGACCCGTTCGCGTGCGCCTTGACGATCTGCGCAGCCCATGGGCCTTCTCCCTGCGCGGTGGCTTCCGCCTCCGTCGGCATGTACAGCACGCCGCGCCCCACTCGTACCCGTGATCGATCGCTCATCTCTTCAGCCTCCTGCGGCGGGAGCCTACCATAAGTCGATCGGAGGGTCGATTCCGACGAGCTGTCGGAGGATCCCTCGCAGTTGAGGGGCCATTTTGTAGCTGTACTCGATCTGGAGCGCGTAGGCGATGTCTGTCACCACGGCGTCCAAGTCCACCAAGTCGGCTCGGCTGGAGTGCAGCAAATCGGCTCTCGAAGAGTGGCGCAGCAAGTCCAGAGGAAACCACGGCGAATCGAACAAGTTGGTCTCTTTCATCACGACAGGCACGGGCTCCTCACCAGTGCGGTGGAAGCGGATCGCGGCGGCGAATGCGTCGTTCGACATGTCCACGCGCAGCGCTTCGGGTTGCAGTGTCGGCAGGGGCACCATGTGCGTCATCAACCTCAAGAACGGCCGGGAGGAGGCGCGGTGGTCGACCTTGTCGACCCTGCCGATCTCGATCGGCAAATCGATGTCGTCGCGGTAGCGCCACTGCTCACTACCATGGCGCTGCCACAGCACGAGGATTCGGCCGCTCTGCCCGGCGACGTGTGATTCTCGCACCTCCGCTAGGCCCCCGGGGGTTTCCAGCTTCGTGGAGACCACGATCGGCGGTACCGCCCCGGGTTTGAAGCACGACGCTGTGATCTCGACCTCCGCGCGCAACTCGGCCATGCATGCCGAGTGAAGGTAGAACAGCAAGTTGTCGTGGCCGAACTGCGCCCGGTAGATCTCCCTCTCGATCTCGAAGATCCGCTGTAGGATGCTCACGAAAGGATCTAGCTGATAGCGCGCAAGAACGCGGCGGCGTAGGACGTACGCTGCGAGCCCACGATCCACTTCGAAGACCAGTACCGCACGTGGCGGACCCCGAGATCCGCAGCCGCGTCGTACGCGAGCCGCAGCGCGACCTCGGGCGAGAGCCCGCGGAAGCCCGACTGCTTGTAGGCAGCAAGGCCCATCACGATCTCGCGCGCCTTCACCTTCACCATGCGCGCGTGGATCCAGCGCTGGTGATGTCCCGGCCCGAGGTAGCTCGCGGGGTCGACGATACCGCTCGCGCGCGGGCTCACCGAATAGCCCTGCCCGACCACGCGATCGACGCGCGGGGTCACGGTCGGAAACTGGCCCAGCTCCGCATGGTGCCCGAACGTCGTCGCTTCCGTCTTCGCGTGCAACAGTCCCGCCGCGTCGAGCGTCGAGCGCATGTTCGTCACGAGGTACTCCGCGGCTGCGTCAAGCGCCGAAAAACCTCGGCGGTACCGGAGCACCCAGTTGCCCTCTACGTCGACCTCCCAGCCGGAGGCGTGCGTCACCGTGAGGAGCGCGAGCATGTCGGCGCACATCGTGTCGATCTGCTCTCGCTCGGGGCGAGGCCACGTCGTGAGCACGACGTCGATCCCCTCGTGCCGCATGGCGTCGGCGACCTCAGCGATCTCGTCGTCCCGCCAACCGACGGCCCCTCGATCGGTCCACCGCAGATCCCACGGTTCCGCGTCGTGGGACACGTTCGCGCGGTTCATCATGAGCGCAATCTCCGTCACGCCGAGATCCCGCAACTCCGCCGCGTAGTCCGCACGCGCCATCATGCGCGGGTAATCGTCTCCCCACACGCCGATCTTGATCGGCTTGGAGTCTCGGGCAGGGGGTGTGCTCGGGCACTCGTCGAGTGGGTCGTAGGTGACCAGCGCAGCCCACGTGACCGTACCCACCTTGCCATCCACGCCGAGTCCCTGCGCGGCCTGCCAGGCAGCCAGAGCGCGCACGGTGCGCGAGCCCCATGCCCCGTCCGGCGTCGAGCCCGTGCGCTCCTGGATCAGCCGGATCTCATCGGCGTCGGTGTACTTCGAGCGATTGTAGGCGAGGGCCTGCTCGACCTGCGAGACGGCGAGGATGCTCATCCCGAGAAGACTACGGGATCTGCACCATGATCGCACCCCCGCCACCGCAGGCCACCCAGGGCTTGTACGAGCGCACGAACAAGATGATATGCGATAGCTGGGGATCAGCCACGGCGCACAGGGTGGGGAGGCCCTGACCCCGAGCCCAGCCCTCCATCGATCGGAACATGGCGAAGTCCTCGCCCGAAGGGACGCCGACCACAAAGCTGTACGCACGCCCCGGAGCGGAGATCCACAGGTCGTGCTGTCGCACCAGCTCCAACACAGCCGCGCGGCGCGTAGGTCGCTGAAGCGCTGTGTAGACCAGCCCCACGTCGAACATGACGTCGCCCCAGTGCATGCGGCACCCCCCCGCATCCCTGCCGATCACGTCAGGTTCGCCACCTAGTTGCGCGTACAACGAGCTGTAGAGAACGCTCCACGCTTGCACGAGCGCGCCATCGGCGAGCGCCGCGGTCCGGGTCGCCGCGTCGCGGTGATCGCGCATGTGGGCGGCAAAGTCGTTGTCATCCATCCGGCGCAAACCCCCGCAACCACGCGTCGCGCGTGTCCACGATCACCAGTGCGCGCTCGCCGAGCGTCAGGTCAGCAGTGCATCCCCCCAGCAGCTCGATGATCGTCCGCTCCGTGTCCTCGACGCCGTCGGAGAGCGCCACCGCGATGTTCCGCGACCTTTCGATCGCCACGTCGGTTGGCAGGTACACGCTCAGCGCGACCGTCATCCGGTCCACCGCCGCAAGCACCGCGTCGTGGTCGATCGCGCGAGGGCTCTTCATCTCCTTCATCAGTCGCCTCCTCGGGGATCGTGCACGTTTCCAGCTCGAAGGCGCGTCAATCACCGCGTCGTCGGTGCACAAGCGCGAGAGCCATATCTAACCGCGACGCTTCGAGCTGGACTAGCGCACGCAGAAAGCGCAGCTCGGGCAACGGCCCTAGCCCCTCACAGTCGCCGAGCACCGCGTTGACGCGCACCTTTTTGATCTGGGCCACTAGCTGCTCAAGCGTCACGAGTCGCCGACGACGCTGTTCGTCGCCTCTGTGAGATCCCCACGGCCCGCGGCATGAAGCAGCACCTCACGCGCCCAGCGCGAGAACGAGAGCATGGGTAGCCCCCGGGCGAGCCGCCCCGCGTTGCGGCCGTCGAGGTACACGTTGAACGCCTCGTTGACGTCCGGGGAACACCGAACAAACTTGGTTTTCGTCGCTTTGCTCGCGGGCGGGACCTTGGGGCGCCCGGCGCCCTTGCGGGCCCCACCGACCTTCTTCTTGACGGTCTTCTTCTTGGTCACTCTTCCACCTTCCCTGCCTCTAGCTGATGGTCACGAGCTTACAGCGCGTGAGCACCGTGGATTTTTCGCCTCGGTACTCGTCGAGCTTCTTCACGGTGCCCTTGACGGCGTAGCGCTCGCCGGGGCGCACGTTCTTGGAGCCCGACGCGAACCACGTCAGGATACGCCCGGCCGCGTCGCGGAGCTTGATGATCGTGGTAGTGCCCCAGGCGCCCCCATCCGTGAAGCGCACGAGGACCACGTCCGCCTCCGTCGTGATCCTGTCGCCGACCTTGCCAGCGAAGCCCTCCGCGACCAGCGGTGCCTCGGCGGCAGCCTTGCGCTCCAGCGCGCGGTTGTAGGCCACGATCCCCGACACGGCGATCCCGAGCGCACGCCGCGTGACCGCGATCGCGCAGACGGACCGCAGGTTGTGCATGTAGTCCGACGTCTCGGTGTTTCCCAGAACCCACTCGACGGCGCTTTCGCCGCGCTCGCGGTCGCTCTCGATGGCGTCGCAAAGCATCGCCTGCCGCGACGCCTCAATGCCTGAGTCGCAGGCGGGCAGCAGCAGCCCCGCCACGGCGTCGCGCGTCGAGCCCTCTTCCTTGGAGCCAGACCACCCCCACGTCCGCACCGCGTACGAAGCGAGGGTCAGCACGAGCACGGGGTCCCATGCGGCGGGGCCCCCCGGTCCAAACCCCTCGACCTGCGCATCGAAGCCAAGGCCCCCGAGTCGCGCGAGGACCGTAGCTTGCGCCGCGATGTCGGCCGGCGACTCGTGCCCAAGGAAGTCCCGGAGACACGTGCGCCCGACGACGATCGTGCGCCCGTTGTCGTGCTGTACGAGGAACGCGTCGTTGCGGCGACGATCGAGCTTACAATGGTCGCAGCGCCCGCGATCGACCGTGTAGAAGTCGGGTGGACAGACCGCACCGGGGACCATCATGCGCAGCGTCGCGGGCGCCGCGGTCTTGTAGTCCAGCCGGCCGAGCAAGCGCCAGCCGTCGAAGCACGGCGCGGGTCCGCTCACGCGCACGGCGTGGTAGAGCCGCTTCTCGTGATGCCGCACGCCGTCGTTGCCCGTGAGCACGACCGAGCGGAGGAAAGTCCGCTCGACTGCATACGCGATCGCGACGCCGCAGCGCTTGGCCGCGATTGAAAGCTTCTTGAACCGCACCTCGAAGGCGGGGAGGTTCGCGCTCGGAATCTCGTAAGTCGTAACCACGGTCACCACTACCGAGCGGCCTCCACTACCGAGCGGCCTCCATTAGACGCCCAGCCGCTTCGCGAGCCCGGGGACCTGACCGATCGCCTGGACGTCGCCGCATATCACGCGGAACAGCGCTTGCGCGTCCGGTGAGAGGCCCTCGATCCATCCGTCCTCATCCTCGGCGAGCCGCCGAACGATCTTCGGCGTGAGGATCTTCGGCATGCTCTGTGAGGGCTTGCGGCCGTTCGCGGCCTTCCTCACGTTCGCGGCCTTCCTCACGTTCGCAGCGGTGGGCTTCTCACCAGAGTCGAGCAACTCCTGGAGTTTCTCGCTTTGCTCGGTGGCGCTGAGGCCGTGGAGCTGCGCCGCTGCCGTGAACGAGATCTGTCCCGCGTCGACGGCCTTCTGCACCCTGCTCGTCAGCTCGTTGAACTTGAGCCAGGTGTGGATTGCTTGCGTCGTGACGCCGAACATGGTGGCGACGGCGGCCTCGGAGTGCCCGAGCGCGAGCACGCGAGCGGCCTTGCGGGCGCGCACGCTAGGGGTGTCGTCGCGGCGCTGCTCGTTCAACGAGATCATGATCCCGGCGGCCGTCTTCTCGTCGCAGCGCTCGAACTCGATCTTGAGCAACGGGGGGACCTCCCCCGCAGCTTTCGCGTGGTCGGCCGCAAGCCGACACGATCGCGTACGCTGGCGTCCCTCGATGACCTCGATCACGTCCTCGCCCGCGAGCGCGTGGCCCTTGGGGTAGACGCCGTTCTTGCGCACCTTGACGGCATCTTTGTTGCCGTACACGGCGATGTTTGCCGCGAGCGCTTTGTCGACTGGCAGGTTGATCCGCTCATCCCATAGCGGGTGCTCGCCCTCCTTATGAGGAGTGTCGACGCCGATGATCACAACCCGGTATGGGTCGGCGTGGAACACCTGACCGCGGGGCCCGGCGAATACTTGCTTGCCCATATGCTCCCCTTCTAGTTGATATCCTCGATCAGCCGCCGGATCCGGTACTTGTCCAGCGACTCATCCCAGTGCTCCGGGCCTAGGTGCGCGGCTAGCGCGCTCTTGAGCGCGCTCTTGAGCGCGTCCGCTTCCTCGGCTTCCTCTGCTTCCCGGGCCTCCAACTCCTCGATGCGGGCCTCCAACTCCTCGATGCGGTCGGCATCTTTGACCGCGCGCTTTTCGGCGCCCTCGGCGTCCTCCTCGGCACAGTCGGCCGCAAGCTTCAGCGCGTGTCGCGTCAGCTCCACAAGGCCCACTAGCGCGCGTTCATGCGCCGCGCCATGGCGCGCTTCCCGCACGAGCTTAGCTTGTCGTTCGACCCATTCGATGTCGTCGCTCATCGCTTCACCTCATCAGGTACCGCGCGCGTCGCTCTCGAACAACCGAACCCAGTCCGCGCGCACGATCCCCTTCTCATCCACGTCGAAGTACCGCGCGCCGCTCGGTCGAGGCAGCATGATCACGCGCAAATGGTCGAGCTGTGCCACCGTCGACGCCGATGATCACCTCCCGGCGCATCGGCATGATGACGCGAACGCTGCACGGAGCTTCGACGCACGAGATCTTGATCGGGTCGTTGCCTGGATCTTTGCTATAGCCGTAGTTCAGCACCACCTCGCTCCCCTCAAGGCTCTCCAGCGCTTCGACGAAGTAGCTGTGGTTGAGTCGAATCTCGAACCCAGGCGTAACCGATATCGCCGGGATCAGGATGGACGACTTCGCGCCGTCGGCGGCCTGACCGTCTAGCTTCAGACGCTCGCCGTTCGCGTCCGCGATCAGGTCGACCTTCTCGGCCGTCGACAGGCGCTTCAGCGCGTCGAGCAACTCCTTGCGCGAGCGCAGCGCTGCCGTGAAGCGCCCTTGGCTAGGAATGACCTTTTGCCACGGAACGTAGTCGACGTCGGCCAGTTGAGCGCGCAGGATCCAACCCGCGCCCGTCAACTCCACTTGCCCTTTTACGCCCCGGCCCGGCCTCTCCTCGTAGAACCAGCACCAGCGCATCACAACAGGTCCCGTCATGCGCTTGAGCAGGCGACCGTGTAACAAGTCCACCGCAGGGCGCGGCAACAGCACGCCTTGATCACGCGACACCTTGTCCGACGCGTCTACATCGGTGACAGCTATACGGTGGCCGTCCGTCGCAATGGCAACACCCGGACTCAATTGCACACCCCAGCGATTTGGAAGCGTATAATCCTTGCTGACGGCGTGATGGACGCGCGCGAGAAGTTCTTGCAAATCGCTCGCGACGAAATCGATCGAGCCTGAGTGCCGAAGCTGCCACGGCCCACCGTCGGGCGCTACGTCGAACTTCCCCATGATCGGGTAGTCCTCCGCACCGGCCACGTCGATCTGAAACGTGGCGTCGCCGTTCGTAAACGTGCGCGCGCCGTCCCACGTGATCGAACCCTTCGCGCCGCGCAACGCGCGGTACAGGGCCTCACAGTCGACCACTGCAGCCATGGGCTCCGGTCCGAGCGCGGGACCCTCGCATTCGAGCTGGAGCGCGTCAGTCCACGCGCGCAGGCCCTTGCCCGTGAGCAGAACACGACCCATCACGGGCTCTATGGATCGTGCGGCGATGAGCAGCGCGCGCCACGTCGCGGCGGCATCGCTCTTCTTCGAGGAGCGCGCGGGCTTGGGCTTGGCGCGCACGCGGAGCAGCTCCTCGGCCATCATGGCGGCTTCGCCCGCCGTCGCACTTGGCTCCTGCGCTCCGATCGAGCGCAGGCGGTCGTCAGTGATCTCCATCTTCTATCCCCTTAGCTGATACGTGTCGTTCAGCCGGCAGGGTAGAGCCGGCCGGCCAGGTGCGCGAGTTGCGTTTTCGAGTAGGTGCGCAGGACTCGGAGCGCCCACGCGGCCTGCCGGTCGGTGAGCCCGCCGTTGCGCGCTGCGTCGACGAGATCCGCGACGAAGGGCGACCGTGCGTCTCGGCCGTTGAAGCCCGCGCCATCCTGCTCGACGGCGCCGTCGCAGCGATTCGAGAGATAGCACAGCGCCTCGCCCGCGGCCTCGACGATGTCCGCGGTGAGCGTGATCGTCTCTGACTGCGATCCGTCCCGGTGTGACGTCGTGACCGAGCGACCCTCGGACTCGACCTCGACGCGGTCCTCGGGGATCACTGCCTCGACCTGGCGATCGAGCGCGCGGTCGGCCACGTCCATTTTGCCGACCATCGTCTGGAGCACCCTCGCGTCGAGGGTGCCGGCCAGCGTGAGGTACTCCACGAGCACGCGGTCGGCCTCCTGCCCGATGCGGTGCGCGCGGTCCTCGGCCTGCACGCACCAGCTCGGATTCCAGTCGGCTTCGGCGAAAACGACGAGGCTGGCGGCCGTGAGCGTGATCCCGACGCCCGCGGCGTGCGTCGAGAGGATCGCGACCCGGATCGAGTCGTCGGTCTGGAACTGATCGACGAGCGCCTGCCGGTCGGCCGGTGGCGTCGAGCCGTCGATGCGGATCGCCTGCTCGCCGAACGCGGCGCTGAGCGCGTCGAGCATCGCGCGGTGGTGGCCGAAGACGATGATCTTGCCCGAGGATTCGAGCCGAGCGGCCACGTGCTCGACCACGAACGGCGCCTTGACGCCGGCCAGCTCGGCGCGGTAGGCGGACAACTCCTCGAAGTCGACCGTCTCGGAGGCGAGGCCCGAGGCGTCGGCCGCGAAGTCGGCTCCGGCGCGCGAGTCGATCTCGTGCGCGAACCCGTGGTCGGTGAAGGCGACCACGGAGCGCACCTTCGGTGGCAGTTCGGTGGCGACGTCCGCCTTGAGGCGGCGGACCATCCAGCCGGAGCGGAGCTTGCTCTGAAGCTCGTCGAGCCGCGTCGCGCCGTCGAAGGTCCACGCCGTGCGTCCGCGGCCGATGCTGATCTTCTCGGCGCCGCAGTAGCGGAAGAGGAACTTCATCTCGTTCGCGGCGATCCCGCTCGCGCCGATCGCGCCGATCGCGCGGAGCAGCGTCAGCGACTCGCGCACCGTGTTCTGGATCGGGGTGCCCGTGAGCAGGAGAGCGCGCTTCGTGCGGTGGATCAGCCCCTCGGCCGTGATCGTGCCCTTCGCCCAGGTGCCGAAAAACGCCTTCGTGCGCTGCGCCTTTTCCGATTTCAGGAAATGCGCCTCATCGAAGATCACGAGATCCCACTCGTGGCCGAGGAGCAGCTCGCGCACGGCCTTCGCCTTGGCCGACGATCCGACCACCTTCTCGTAGTTGAGGATCACGAGCTTCGTGCCCTCGGGCACCGGCTTGCCATTGATGACGTGGATCGCGTTCGCGATCTCGGGCCACCACTTCGCGGCCTCACGGCGCCAGTTGTTGCAGAGCGACGCGGGGCAGACGACCACGACGCGCTGGGCATCGAGCGCGATCGCGGTCCCGATCGCCTCCATCGTTTTGCCTAGCCCCATCTCCTCGCCGATGATCACGCCCTTTTGTCCGCGCTCGAACGCCTCGAGCGCGAACGCGATCCCCGCGCGCTGGTAGGGTCGCAGCTCCAGCCCCTCGGGCAGCGCGATCTCGATCTCCGCGTCCTGCGCGCGGCTCGCGACCTGCTGGGCGGCGCTGGTCTCGACCTGCGCGCGCGCCTCGGGGGTCCACTCGATCCCGTTCGCGCCGAGGAGCTGCGCGGCGATCTCGCGGCGGTTGCCGGTGAGCCACCGGGTGTTGATCGGCACGCCCGCGGCGCGGAGCTTCTGCGCGAGATCGGGAGCGCTCTTGCGGCCGAAGAAAAACCAGCCCAGCGCCCCGAGGCGCTGGGACTGCTCGTAGTCTGCGCCCGCCGCCCAGAGGGTGTCGCTCGCGTAGTGGATCGTGATGGTCATCTTCGGTCTCCTTCGCGGGCTCTCTGGCCCGGTGAGTGGACTATGGGGGAGCTTGAGCTAGAGCGCAAGCACTATTTCAACTTTTTTCACCAGCGCCTCCAATGCCCCCGATTTCCTGCTCGAAGTCGCCCATCATCACACGGTCGGCCCCGCCGCCCTCGTACCGCTGCTCGATCAATTTGCGCGCCGCGGCCCGGTACATCCGCAGAGCACTCACTACCCGAAGGACCAACCTCCTGTCCCCCTCAGGTGCCATTAGCGCTTCCAGTTCTTCCTCCTGGAGTGGCGTGCGCTCCTCCGCTCGGGCCTCTGGCTCAGAGTCGTTTAGGCACGGGTTGCAGTCGGTCACCATGGGCTCACACACCGCCTTTCCTACTCCGTATGCAACTCACGAACTCGCCGATCCACCTCGTCCCCAAAGCTGGAATAGACCCCTGCGCAAAGGACGCACATCAGCGAGATGCACAACACGAAAACCACGGCTGCAATCACTCCACAGCCGAAACGAAAACCTCTCGCGGTTTCTCCGCTCATCTCCCGACCCGTCCCTCTAGTCGATAGCCCCGCGCACGATCGCGCCGCAGCGCAAACACTGCCCCGATCGCATGGCTCCACCGCACGGACAGCGCCGATCTCCCGGACCCTCCATAGGCGCGCCGATCTCCGCACGTTCCGACGACGACGACAAGGAGGAGGGGGAGACCGGACCGCCCCCGAGCCCGTGCGACGGTGCTCGTAGCTCGAGCCAGCTCTCGAACGTATCGGAGCACGCGCGCGTCGGACCCTGCAGCCGAGCGATCACGGCGCGCGTGTCGCCGGTCACCGAGCGGAGCCGGATCGGGTCCTCGGCCACCCCCAGGCGCGCGTCGACGACGATCGGCCCTGGGTCGAGCAGAGGGAGCACGGTCGCGAGGAGGTTGAGGTCGAGCCGGATCCCAGCTGTGAGCGAACCCCCCCGAGCCATGTCGGCGGGGCGGCCCCCTCGCTTGCCGGTCCCCGCACAGCTCGGGCACGAGTCGTGCGGGGGCTGCCACGGGGTTCCAGCCCACTCGATCAAGTCCGCGTGCTGGTACATGCGCGAGTACCGCCGGCGCGAGGGCCCAAAAACGAGCCGCATCCCCACGCGCCAGTCCCCCGGCTCCCCCCACATCGGAGCGCCGTCGAGCCCTTCGACGACCCCCCGGAGCGCGATCGCGTAGGAACGCGCTTCACACCAAGTCCACGATTCGCCGCCCGAATCGACCACGATCGAAAGGGGCAAATCCGCGAGCTTTCGGAGATAGGAGGCGCTCATTTTCAAGGTTTCGATCATCCCCTACCCCCTCCCGGGGTTGCAAGCGGCCCTTCCCGGAGCAATGATGCTGTCGCTCCGGGTTCAGTCGCGAGTTCAGTCGCGGGTTTAGTCGCGGGTTCGGTCGGTTCGTTACTCACCCCCCACTGTAGCCGATACCCGCCGCGTGCCGCTCCCAAGCGCCTAGAAGGCCCTCCAAAGCTTCCGAGCGCTCGACGTCGGAATGTACGGGCCCAAGCCACAGAACGGCATACAGGAGCGCTCAATCGCGCCCACTGGCCTCTCGCGCCTCGTGCTGCATGCGAGCCGCCTCGACGCTTTCGGCGAACCGGCGCGGCGCAGTTTCGCCGACGCCCCCCTGCTGCTCAGCCCAGGCCGCAGCCGTAGCCGGGCCCACCGATCGCCCGTCGAGCCCCCGCGCAACACACCAATCCACAAAAAGACCGAGGTAGTGCCCGTAGATGCGCCGAGTGTGTTTTTTGGTGTTCGGTCGCGCCACATGAAGCCACATGTCCCGCAGCGTCGACAAATCGAGGCTCCACCCGATGTCGAGAATCGGGGCCCTACGCCCGTCGCTACGGCTCCCCCGCGCAAGGGGCGCCCCGTTGTCGGCGTCGAACCGAGCGTCGATGGCCACCCCGAGCGTGTCCAGGCCGCCGCGATCGCGCCCTCCGAGGGTGTACCACTCCACCTCGTTCTGGCTGGGCCACACGCGCACGATGAAACGCGCCGTGGCCCAGTGCAGCTCGAAACCCCCACGCACTTCGACGCGGGGCACCAGGGCAGCCGGGCTAGGAGCACATCGACCACCTGGACCCAGGTTGCTCCCGAGTCACCCGTCGCAGCGTTGAGGATGATGCCCCGACTTCCTCGGCAGTTGACGAGCAGCCTATCCATGAGCGCGCTCACGCCGCCGCCGCCCGCGCCGCGCAGGCGCTCTCGACGAAGCGCCTCGGCGCGACCTTGGCCGTGACCTGGCCCGCCTTCCCCGCCCACTGCTCGGCCCACTGCTCGACCTGGCCCGACTGAAGCGTCCGGCCCGTGATCCGGGCCTCTTCCACGCACCACTTGACGAAGCTGTCGACGTAATACTTGTACGTAAACCACGTACTTCGGCTCACGTTTCCATCCAACGCTCCGAGAAAACGATCGCGGAGCACCGCGACGTCAACGCTCCACTCGATCTTGAGCACCTCCGCGTGCCGCCGGTCACCCCCTCGACGGGCCTTTCCTTGGCCCCGGCTCCCTCGCGGGGGTCGCAGGTCGAAGCGCCGCTCCGTGGCCTCCCCGAGGGCCTCCAGCACCCCCACCGCCGAGCCCGGCTCGTACCACTGCACCACGTCCTCCTCGACCCACACGCGCACGATGAAGTCCACCGCGGGCCCTACGTCGGGCCGGGCCCGCCAGTACAGCTCGAAGCCCCCGACGCAGTGCGACGCTCGTGGCGCCGGCAGCCGCGCAAGGAGCACATCGACCACCTGGACCCATTCCGCATCGGGTGTCCCGATCGCGTGGTCGATCACCATCCGCAGCTTGCCTCGACAGGTAGCATACAGTCTGTGCATAACTTTCCTCACGATCCACAAAACCGCCATGGGCTTTGCAGAGATCTCGAACCTGGATCAAACGATAGCTTGATTTCGTAGGGCTTTCAAGGCCAAAAATCCGCTAGAGAGAGAGAGAGAGTAAACTCTGTTTAGTTTATTGGATCTAGGGATCCAGGTCCCTCCAGAGATCCAGTGTAGTTCAAAGCGGGAATCGTGAGGAGGGGCTTGAGAAAGCGTTACAGCCTCCCCCTACCCCAGGGGTGTGTGACTACATAAAATCCGTCGCTCGCAGGTGCCGAGCGCAAAAAAAGACGGAAACCCACATCTAATCCTGATTTCTGGCATTGCTGAATGATTCCGCACACTAAGACTGGATCAGGACCGGATCTAAGTGGGTCTAATGGATCCAAGCACCCCGTTCCCAAACCAGAGCGATTACCGACACTTAGCTATTAGATTGCTAAAAATCTAGTGGATCTAACACAACCGCAAAAACGCGTCCGAGCTTCCGCTCGGGCGCGTTCCCGTTCGTTTCCCCATTCCCGTTAGCGCACTGGGTAGCGCTTGGGCCTAGATCTGCGAGCCACGCCGGGAGTCCTTCGGGGTGTTTAGCGGTCACCGACACATGGAGGATGCGCGCCGGGACCCGATACGCGCGCAGCGCGTTGACACGCCGTCCATAGATAACGTCCCCGATCACGATATCGTTGCCGAGCTTGAAGATCATCGCTTGCCATCCCTTCCCTTCGACCCGCGCTCCTTTGGTGGCCTTCGATCGAGCGCGCGCTGGAGCATGATCACAGCGCTTTCGACGACCTGGACGAGCGGTCTTCCCTCGGGACCGGGCTCGACCTCGATCCTGGCCCCCCGTGCCTCGGCCACGAGGACCCGAGCCGCGTCGCACGCGTCGCACGCGTCCCAGTCGAGCAGCCCGGCCATGCGCGCCTTGGCGACGATCTGTCGCGCCCTCTTGACAATGTGGACTACGGGGCCCTTCGGACTCCAGTGCTCGAATGCTTCGTAGCTCATCGTCGCCCTCTCACATGGTATAAGTAGCCGGCCGTGCAGATCGCCTCGCCGGACCAACAGGCGCCGGGCCACGTCAGCCACAATATCGGCGTCCGCGCGATACCCCCACGCCAGGCGGGCCGGCCACGGCAGCCCGTGACCCTCGCCGTCTGCGATCCGCCGGAGAATCGAGGGCCACTCGGGACCCTCGATCGCCTGAGATTCCTCCGCGCCTGTCGCGCGATCCGTGACGATCAGCGGGGCACGGAGCGGGGTCGGGGGGGTCAGCGACGCGGAGCGAGGGCGTAGCGCGTCCGCCCGTCGACCCATGTCCCGAGGCGCTCACCCACTCGCGGGGCCCGGGACCCGGGCCGGTAATGCACCTCTAGCTGCGGCGTGCCCTCCTGCGGCGCCAGCGACGTGACGATCACGTCCGTGGAGCCGATCAGCTCGCCGTCGCCCCACGCCTGCCCCACGCCCTCGATCCCGATCGTCGTCGTCATCTCTGTCTCCTCTGCGGGCTCCCCCGCGCTCTCTCAGCCGGGCTCCGTGCCCGCCCTCCGCGGTCGCTCTCGCGAGCGGTCGGGGAGGGCGACCCCGGAGCGGGGTCGTTGGGTCAGCCGCGGCGGAGTCGGCCCTCCGTGTCGGGGGTCCACCCCGCGATCCCGCCCTCGGGACGGTACACCCCGTTGAGCCTCGCGTCGACGAGCCTCGCGCCGTCGAGCCTCGCGCCGTCGAGCCTCGCGCAGTTGAGCGACGCGCCGTCGAGCCTCGCGCCGACGAGCGACGCGCCGGCGAGGTTCGTGCCGGCGAGCGACGCGTTGGCGAGCGACGCGCCGTCGAGCCTCGAGTGGTCGAGCCTCGCGTCGACGAGCCTCGCACCGCGGAGGTTCGCGCCGCGGATGTACGCGTCGACGAGGTTCGCGCCGTCGAGCCTCGAGTGGTCGAGCCTCGCGTGGTCGAGCGACGCGCCGTCGAGCCTCGCGTCGACGAGCCTCGCACCGCGGAGGTTCGCACCGCGGAGGTTCGCACCGCGGAGGTACGCACCGCGGAGGTTCGCACCGTCGAGCCTCGCGTGGTCGAGCCTCGCGTGGTCGAGCCACGCCCCGTCGAGGGACGCCCCGTCGAGGGACGCGCCGTCGAGCCTCGCGCAGTTGAGCGACGCGCCGTCGAGCGACGCGCCGTCGAGCCTCGCGCCGTCGAGCCTCGCGCCGTCGAGCCTCGCGCCGTCGAGCCTCGCGCAGTTGAGCGACGCGCCGGCGAGGTTCGTGCCGGCGAGCGACGCGTGGTCGAGCGACGCGCCGGCGAGGTTCGTGCCGGCGAGCGACGCGTGGTCGAGCGACGCGCCGTCGAGCCTCGCGCCGTCGAGCCTCGCGTCGACGAGCCTCGCACCGCGGAGGTTCGCGCCGTCGAGCACGTGCGGGACGAGCCCGTGCGACTCGAGCCAGCCGAGCGCGCCGACACGCGG
>Ga0100403_1001279_pt1 | contig 23094 bp, 40 predicted proteins | sample CryGeymet201501t_FD_83663 | JGI IMG/M metagenome (GOLD analysis project Ga0100403, IMG submission 83663) | Groundwater microbial communities from Crystal Geyser aquifers in Utah, USA - Crystal Geyser metaG 2015-01t | ecosystem: Environmental > Aquatic > Deep subsurface > Groundwater | place... | reverse complement strand
TGTTTAAGTAATTATGTCTTGCAATATCAAGAGATAATTGTCTGTTTATTTCTGCACACTCAGAGCAGTAAATACAATTCTTTTCAGGTTCTCTATTACAATTTGGTTCCGGACAAATTCTCGTTTTTATCATTGATATATTCCTTTAATAAAACTAATATGGTAAAAATAAGTGTTGTAACTGCAAAAATAATCCAGGACTGAAAAGAGTCTGATTTTAAAACATATATTATACTCCATAACCATAATCCTGCAAATATAGTTCTAATCATAGCTCTTCTCCCGTCTTTCGTATCGGTCCCATTTGTGTTCTGAGCAAACCCGTTTAGGATCCTTCAAAAGACACGGTACTTTTCTGAATTTAATACAATTTGCACAGTTTTTAAGATCACCTATCATTTCCCGTGCGTGTTCAAGCTCAGATTCAAGAATTAGTTCTCTATCGCTCATATCGCCCCCACTGCAATCATGTTTTTAGCGGTTTCAAGAAGTATGCTGTCAATGTCTATTATGGCATTAGCACGGCTTTTTTTCATGCAAGACGGACACAGGCTTTGGTTAATACATTTATCTTTAAAACTGATATACTCTTCTTCCATGAGAATGTTAAAACCCACACTTACAACGGCGTGACACTGCTTACATACAATAACTTCATCTTCTTCTCTATACATTTTTTCACTCATAACAAAACCATCCTTTTTATTTTATTATCGGCTAACCTACTTGAGAACTATATATTTTTTTTTCAAAATTTTGTCTTCTGATCTCAATAGCGGTCATTATGCAGTAATTTGCCATATCTAATAAAGTGTCCTCTGATGATTCTGATTTTACTTCTATTTTACCCGTGCTGACGATATTATCGAATCTCTGAAATTTATCCTCTATGCGTGTAAGAGCTGCGACAAATCCTCGTTTTTGAATTGATCTGGCGAAACTATCGCCGTAATCAGCGTTTTTTTCTCTGTATATCTTCGCAGCTTCACCGACTATTTTATCAAATTCAGCGTATTGGTCGAATTTTATATCAATTCTACCCGATATTTGAATGTATGGCGTTCCTTTTCCCTGCTCTGCCCATCTTTTTTCAGCAAGTTCAACATCGACAATAAGCATTTCGCCGACTCTTTTTAAACACATGAAAGTGTCGAAGTCTATTTCTTTAAAACCGCAAGTATCATAATATAGATTAAAGCTTTTAGAATCAAATCTTTGATCATAAAAATATAGATATTTCATTATTCCAGACTTCGGAAAAGATGAACGATATCCACTTTTAATAAGAAAAGATAGTTTATCTACAATTTGTCCTACCATTTCTTCATCTTCCGGTACTCTCATTTTAAATTCTTTCATCTTTTTCCTCCTGCTCTCTTTTCTCGCTCTCTTTTTCAGCTTTAATCTGCTGCTGTAATCTTGCCGTAGTGCCGAAACTGAACGGATCAGGCTGTTTGTATTCTCTGAATTGATTTGACATATTTACCTCTCACTTTTTATTAAAAATACATTAATATTATTGGTTTGAAATGTCAAGAACTAAAGTAAAAATTTTTAACTTTTTATGAAACTGAATATGTGTTTTATAACCTCAATGGTCCACCCATTGCCTAACATCTGGTATCTCTGAGAATTTGAAACATAGTTGGTGTAATTATCTGGAACAGTTTGTAATCTCTCGCACTCTACAGGTGTTAATTTTCTCCATAGAATTTCTTTTTCAGTTTCATCTTCAATAAGTCTGGGATGTCTTACGACTTCACCTACAAGGCAGTGTCTACCGCTTCGCCGTTCTATTCGCCATTGCCTTATAGTTATGCTTGTTTTACTCATTTTCTTCTCCAATACTTAATAATACAGCGGTTTCGCCGAAATAAAGCCTGGCAGCTTTATTATACGCAAGAGCAGCAAGTCTTTCTGTTTCAAAAGTACCAAGATGTATTCGCCTCCGATTTACCGTAATCTTTGACGTAAATTTATCCAGGTTTTTCTGATAATATACGTTTTTATACTTACCCGTATAATCAGCTTCCGAATAATGCTTTCTCCGGTGTCCGGTTCTTTTTTCCTGATAAGACTTTCGTGCTTTTTCCATTAAGTCAGCATGAGTCTGTTTTTTAAGATTCTGTCTTCTACAATCCAGAGCGTTACCGTTAATAAAGTCCGTATAATCGTCTTTACTGGAATTTAATATGATATGATGCAAGTATTTCTGAATAAGTACACCGTTCTCATACCTGTAAAGCCTGGCAAAAAATATCCTGTGCTTTACAATATAAAGTCCCCAGCCCTGTAGTAAATGCAAGTCCTCGTCATCGACTAAGACTTCGTGAGTGCCGTGCGTTTTACTTGATCGGGTTAAGATCATCGGTTATCTCTTTTTTTATATTAGTTTGATAAATTGACCCCTTAATAGAACTATAAATATTCAATCCTATTTTAAAACCTGAGTCACCTGGAACTGATTGATTCCCCTCTGTGCTGGCTATGATTATACTTTTACCCGAAGATGATTCTCCATAGTTTTTTGAAAGATCGACTACTATAGTGAGTATGTCGCCTTTTACTTCCATTTCTACATTTTTCATATTATTCTCCTTTCTATTTAGTTTATACGGCTTTGCATTTTTTAAAACAAGATCCCTGATATTATTATTTTTAAAGCCTTATATCGTCCGTTCTGACGCTTATATGAGCCGAATACAAGGCTTTTTGTATATCACAAAATGGCACTTAAGTGATATTATCTATTTTTCTTATAATCATTATAAATCTTTACATGAGTTGAAGCAACTTGCTTTAAGTTATAAGCTACTATATATAATAGACACAACCCTGTTATCGAAACTATCAAAAATAATATTAAAAACAATATCCCTATTACTTTCATCCCCTTCACCTCTCTTCTGGTTTAATTATTTTCCATTCATCTATTTTTTTTCTTATTGATACCGTACATTCCACACATAAATCCGGAATATCTATCTCCCTACCAGATCCACCTCCGTGACTACCGACTGAGTACGCAAAATACAATTTACCTTTTCCATTCAAAGATCCAGTATCAACTTTATTTAACTCTCTTCCGCATCTATCGCAAATCGTTATTTCTGTCTTCATGTCACTTAATCCTCCTTACTTGATAAACTAAAAACATCGTCACTGCATATTTTCCAGAATAAAACTATAGCTGATATTGTTATTATTGTTAGTGTCATTTCTTCAACCTCTCGTTTTCTTTTATCAATGCTTGAAAAGCATTTTGTAATTTAACTATTAACTGAAAATTTATATCTAATGTATCATCATGTGCCAATTTTTGCCAACGTCTATACATCTCTCCCGCTTCCTCAACCAGTGTTTCAAGTTCTGATTTTCGGATAACTCCATTTTGCCTCATTTCTCTTATAGAACATTCAATATCAACTATGTCGGTAAAGTCTTTATCTGATGCCTTTAAATATACACAATTCCATAGAAACCATCTTGCTTGTTCTTCACTCTCAAACTGAAACTTTTGTTTTTCCATTTCCCTCTCCTCTGGTTTAAAAGGAGTGCCACACGTTTCGCACTGCCATGTGTTTCTCATAGCCCCTCCACCAATGCCAACTGTTTTTAATACAACTTTAGAATGTGAACAACATGGGTTTTCCATTTCTTTCTCCTTTGGTAATATAATAGTAAAACCTATCCTATCAGCCATTTCTTTCATCCTGATAATTTCTTTCTCAAATCTATTGTTCATTTTATACTCCTAACTAAATAATCATTATGTCTTTATTACTGCCTTATTACTTCCCCTTTACTGTCATAATCCCTATTTTGTCAGTTATTCCCTTATCTTATGCTTTTTAATCCAACTCGTAGACTCAAGCGCAAACTCTGGAAGTGTAAAAGTTTTCTGCAGCTTCCATTTTTTAGACTTTGTAAAAAACCGGATATCTTGAATATCAAGATCAACATCGAATCTATTATTTTCTTTTCTGTAAATAAACACCTGACTTGTTTTTTCAACGCCATAGCCCATAAGTTCGAGATTATCAGATATTTTTTCTAAATCACTTATTTTTATCATCTTCATGTACCCTGTACTGGTCTTTTGTTAGTTCAATAGTTTTAGGATTAGTAGTTTTAAAATTATATTTTATATCGTTTTCACTACTCTTGTTTTTTATTTCATTCCAGAATCGGGATAAGGCTTCTTTTTGATATTGATTACAGTCTCTTACATTATCCATTACATATCCTCGCATAATCTGTTGTTGTTAGGTGCTTATTCTTACGCTTACTCAAATAACTTATTATATGCTCTTCTTCGCTTAGATCCGGTACTTTGGCAAGATAAAGAGCTTCGTTTACAAAGCATTTTAGCTTTTCACGGTAAGTATTATATGTTTTATCATCACCGTATCTATCTCTGTACTGACTTAAACAAGCGATATAATGATCGACAAAATTATAGAAAGCAGTGCTGTTTTTCCAATACCGCCATGTGTTTGGATGATAACGACTATATTCTTTGTTTTGTCCAGTCCATGACAAGCCAAGAGCATGACCGCAATCGCTAAGTATCTGCCACCCCTCTCTGATATTGACTCGCTTCAAACAATAGTCAGGAAGTATTTTAGCGTTCTGCCAAGACTCAGCATCTATAATATAAAATTGCATTTGTTGTCCTCCTGATTAAATATATGTCTCACATAATAAATATGTCAATAAATTTTTTTACTTTTAAAAGAAAAAATTTTACTTTTTATTAAACCGCTATAAACACCTTTTTCCTTTTATTATCTGCTGTAATTTCAATGTGTTCTTCTACAAGTTCTGAATTAAGAAGAGTTTCCATAACATCTTTTCTCTCATTGCTTTTCAAGTGGTGGAACTTTTTAACAAGATCTTTATTCAGTATTTTACCGTGCTTTCTTATCTCTCGGAGTACGTCTTTAACATTCTTTTCCTGAGAGCTTGAACTGATTCGGTTTTCTGCATCATAATGCAGATTATCAAATATATGACGTGTTAGATTTCTTCCATAATCAACGTGTTCGGGTTTAATAATTGGGCGTTCTTCACCTATTGCACAACCGCAGGCAAGGATAAGAGCTATCTGTTCACAAATAAGACCACATCTGTTGTAAATGCTATGAATTTTATTCTCAGATTCAAGCTTTTGTCTTAACATCTGAATCTCTTTATTGAAGTCTTTAACCATAGCCTTTGCTTCTTTTGTGTATGGTATTATCAACGGATTCACTACTTCGGTACCGCTTAAATTGCCTTTCGGATCACAATTAGTTGGTCTGTGAAATAAAGCCCGTGTATTCTCAATTAAAGTTCCTGATGGTTTCATAATTTCAATATCATCATTAGTATCGGGAAAAGGATTTTCGCTTTCAAAGATAAGCATCCTCGCAACAAGTCCTTCCTCGATACTCTTTTTAGTCAGTGATTCATAAAACTGATCAGGGGTAGCTGTACCATAAATACAAAGATTCGGATTATTAATTGAAATATTACGCTTTGTATCTGCATAATTCTTACCAGGCATTGACGTTCTCGCACTGCTATAAGCTTTTAAGAATACGTCAACAACGCCGTGTAAGTGACTGTTTTGAGCTGAGTTTGTAGTCTGCAAAAATCTGCCTATCTCATCAAGTAAGAATATCGGACTCGGAAAGGCATAAAGAGCGTTATAAACCGCTGCATCACTCGCAAGAGTTTCAACCGTAGCAAGTCCAGCCATCATAGGATCATTGCAGCAATATACAATTTCCTTTATACACTGCCTTGCATTGTCTTTTCCGCAACCGCTTTCACCCAACCCCACACAATAAATATTAGTACGAGCGTTCTTTTCGGTCCGGACCTTACGCCCCAGAACTGCACCGGTAAAGGTTAGAGCTGCAGCAAGATGAAGTATGGGTTGATCCTGTATTGCCTGAGAGTTCATATATTCCATGACTTCGCCCACATATCCAGGAGGTTTTAGCAGTTCAGTAGGAAATTTCTTCTTTTCGTAAGACTTTGGCAGGTTTATTCTTGCCTCTATTTGCTCTGGTGTAAGAGTTTCAAAGGCGTTATTGTCTGTACTTGTATAGGTAGTTACCCACCCTTTTTGCTTGGCATATCCAAAAACACTGGCTATTGTAATATCATGAGGTTCAAAGCTTTTCCATTTCTGTTCGCTATCAACCGGATCAAACTTCTCTGACTTCATACTCCATTCAAGCCATAAGCCTTTAGCCTGTTCGGTCTCCGTACTTTTGCAAGCATGTCCTATTCTTACCCATAAATCCCTATCATCTGCATCTAAAAAACAAAGAGCTGAGCGTATTTCTCTGACTTCTGAAGCCGGTAATAATTGCAGTTGTTTTTCAACGGGTTTTGTATCTGAATACTCACTAGGCTTTTTATAGTTTTCAACCCATTCCGGTAATTCAGCCATAAGACTTTTAACATCACTATCGTCTTCGCAATCGAGGGGGAAGTATTGCCTGTAGTCAAAAGTTACACAATATCCTCCATTTGCTCTGATATCAACGGGTAAGGTCTTATCAAAAAATCTGACAGCAGATCTAAGCCTTGTACTATTTACTTTGTAATATAAATGCCTGCCCCCACTCATTGTCTCAACTTCAAAAGTAGGGGGAAATTCCCCGTAAGTCTTAAGCTCTTCTTTTAAATCGTCAACGCTTCTACCGTCTTTTATGTCTATGTCAATGATGACTATACCATTAACATCTCCGCAAGGCAATCCTATTAAAAATGTATCTCTAAAAAATTGCTTATATAATAATTCTTTATCATCGTGTGCTTCGAGAAAACCTTTACTGTTCGCTGGCGTTTTATTTGCATTACACGGAAATATTTTAAAGCCCTGATCAACGTACTTATCTATTAACTCTCTCTTCATAAAAATAACCTTTTCATTGAAATCTCCATTTCATTTATATATATAAAAAAGCTCTGCGGTCAAGTTGTGTGTTAGTAGACCGCAGAGTGACCAGAAGCTAAAATAATGTTCCCTGACTTCTTAAAGTTTCTAATCGCTCACATGATGATTTATAATAATCTTCATCTTTTTCAATTGCAAGAAAATTAAATTTTTCTAAATGACAAGCACAGGCAAGCGAACCACTTCCGGAATGAGTATCAATAATCTTGTCTCCGGTTTTTGCATAGTTTTGTAATAGCCAACGATATAAGGCAACGGGTTTTTGAGTGGGGTGAAATCTTTGCTTGTCAGAATTTATATTTCCGTAATATGTGTAATCGTAGTGCACTGCTTGTCTATCCGTAAAACTTGTATAAATCAATTCACCATCTGAATAGTTTTTTATTGGTTGTCTTTTATACCAAAAAATAAACGCTTGGCAATTGCCTAATATATCCGCAAAATAATTATATCCACAAATAATTTGATTTACGCTTATTCTTTTCAATTCATTAAAATACTTATTGTCTGGTTTATTGTCCCATTTTTCAGCACGTATTTTATATTTATGAGGGCTACGCTGAGTCCCTCTTTTTGTCTTGTTCATTATCCCATACGGTGGATCAACAATAGCCAACTCGAAAAATTTATCCGGTATAGTTGCCATTATATCATTACAGTCGGCATGTATTATTTTATTAAGTTCAATCATTTATCAGTCTCCTCTAAAACCCTGTGTCCACAGCTACAAACCCATAGCTTTGCAAGTGCTGTATTAAGATTAGAACTTGTGTCTCTTACCATTTTTTTCTTACATTTTGAACAGGTCATTCGTAATCTCCTTTTTCTATCTTCGCAAGAGCTTTATCAATTACCTTTATCAAGCCGTCTTGAATCACTTCTTCATTATAAAGCAATTGCAAATTACAGCTTATATTATCACATATTTCTGTAACTATCTTAGGTTCAAGAATTGTACTCATACCGTTGAGAATATACCTGTCTCTATACTCTCCACACTCTTCAAAGAGCTTTTCAAGCTTGTTACTCCTCCCCTCAAAATAGTTATAAATCCGATTCAGTTTTTCTATAAGTTCAGGTGTTATTTCAAATTGTGGCTTCGGTTCTGACATTTTCTGTCTCCTGTTGTTCTATTTTTTGAAAGAGAAAACCTGTAATTTGCGGATATTTCCCGTTAGTATCTACAAGAATTTGAACGGGCTTCTCAATTTTATCCCTGTTTTTAACAATATCTTCTATACTGTAAAGCGGTTCGTCAAGCCTTTCTACTGGAAGTCTTTGATCTAACCACCTTTTCGCCTTTTTTTGTGCAAATCCCTGATGTAAAGGGCAAACATACTCATCATAATGAAGTAAATCACTTACATAATACTTAACTCTTAAACAATCCGGACTACCGGCTTTACTATGAACCTGATAATCGACATAGCTCACGTCATAAATAACGGGTTTTTTCCACTTACTTATTATATCGGCTTCGCTTGCTTTATCCTCATGCTTATCACGTTCAGGAAAAATATATCCACAGTCAGGGCATTCCATGACGGCAAGAGCCATTAGTGATTCGCAAACTGGACAAGTCTTTTCGGGCATAGTGCCGATCTCAGTATTGCCATCTTTACCCTCTCTTATTTCGATCTTATCTATCGGTCCATGAGTTGTTATCAAATTGCCAAAATCTAAAATTAAACAATCTTCTTTTGACGGATCTATTCTTGTTCCTCTTCCTATAATTTGAACATATAATCCCGTACTTTTTGTGCTTCTTAAAACAGCAATACAGTCAATATTCTTTTGATTAAATCCGGTAGTTAACTTGTCAACATTTACAAGATATTTTATTTTACCTGTTTTAAAATCAGATAAAGCCCGTTGATTTTCAATATCGGTTCTTTTGCTATGAACAAAATCAACAACCTGACCAAATTTATTAAATGCTTCTGCTATTCTTTCACAGTGTTCAATACTTACAGAGAATATAAGAACATGTTTTCTATCCTGAGTATATTCAATAATTTCTTTTACGCTGCGTTCTACAAGATCATCTTTATTAAAGGCAATATCAAGTTCATCAAGAGCATATTCCCCAGCCCTGATATGAACACCGAATAAATCTACCTTACTTTTCATTGCTTTTTTAGGAGTTATAACATTACAAAGATATTGTTTTTTATCTTTATTTTTAGGATGATTCGGGTTTATTAATTCTGCTATTGTAGCCTCATAGCAAATGTCATTAAATATTTTTGTCTTACCTTTTGTAAGCATACCTCCCTTCATGCGCCACGGAGTAGCACTAAGTCCCCCTATAACAATATTCTTGTTTATTTTTTTCATCTCATTTAAGAACGTTCGGTATATACCCTCATCTTTATGCGGGCAAAGGTGGGCTTCATCTATAAGAATTAAATCTCTAAATCCTATAGCTGACCAACTTTTTTTATGAACACTCTGAATAGACGCAAAGGTAATTCTGTTCTTATATTCTTTTCTTTTAAGCCCTGCACAGTATATGCCAGCATCTATTAGCTGATCATTCATAAGAGTTGTAAATTCGTCATAATTTTGCTGGACTAAATTTTGATCGTGAGTCAGTAATAATATCTTAGTATGATCCCACTCAAGCATCCATTTTACTATCATAGCTTGAACGTACGCTTTTCCGGTTCCAGTTGGAAGCACTATTAAGGGATTTGAATTATGATTATTAGCCGTATATTCCTGAAACGCTTCAAGGGCTTCTTTTTGATAATATCTTGGGATTATAGCAGTCATATTTTAAAACCCTCTGGTAGTAAATGTTCTATATTATGTTTTTTAATTAAATCCGTATCTATCTTGTTATTTTTTGTTAAATTTTCTTTATAAGGTAATAATCTTAAGTTTTTTGGATTCCAACACTTTTTTATATCCTCTTCATTTAAAAAATTATATATAGATATCGGAATAATATGATCTATGTGTATTTTTTTATTTTTACTATCATATTCATTCCATAAAGGATCTTTTTGTAAATGTTCAAAATATTCTTTAAAAGATATACCTGTATATATAAAAAATTTGTTTTCTTTTTTAATATTTTTTTCTTTAAATTTAATCCTAAATAAATTTCTAATAGTTTGATAAAGTTTGTAGTCTAAATCATTATTATATTTATCTCTTTGTTTTTGATTTAATTTATCTTTATTCTTAATTCTATATTCTTTATTTGATTGAGATAAATAATCTTTATTTTCTTCTCTATATTTCTTTTGATAACCCGTTCTTTCATTATATTCTTTACTTTTTTCTCTTTTTTTTTCTTTATTTTTTAAATTGTATTCTTTTTTTTGAATAGCAATTGATTCTTTATTTTTTTCATTATATGCTTTAGCTCTATTATGTCTTTTATCTTTATTATTTTTTATATACTCATCCTGATACAAATCTCGGCAAACTTTACATTGATAAGTATGTCCATCTTTTCTGTTTTTGTCTCTGTAAAACTGATCTATATTTTTTTCTTCTTTGCATTTAGAGCATATTTTTGTAGTCATTATAATTACCTCTTTAAATTAAAAAAGACTTACCCCCTCTGTTCCCGATTTAATTAAAAATCGCCTTGACCTGAACAGAAGAAATAAGCCTTTTATAAATGTCCTATTAAAGACAAGCTCAACCGGTCAAGGTCATTCGAGTCTATCTTTAATGCTGCGTTATGTTTAGTTTTTAAAAAGTGTAAGTCAAGGAATTTTTATTCAAGTTCTTAATTAAAATTAAAAATTATATGCTTCTTTTTTAATCTATAAATTGTTTTTTTATCGAGTATTTTCTTTATGTAAATGTTTTGACAGTTTTCTCTGTAATCTATTTGTATTTTTGTAATTAAATAGTTTTCATCTTTATATTCTACAAGAGTGTTCATGTCTTCTGAAAATAAAGTTTTAAATTCTGCGTCCATTAAAGGATTGTTTTCTTTAGAATCTATATCATATACTTTTGTTCTCATTATCTACACTCCTCCTTGTTGCATACATAAAAGTAATTTTTAAGTCTTCTGTTTATACACAATTTGTTTTTACATTCTATCTCTTTCCATGAATTGCAGTCTTTAACCCACGGGAAAATATTCCAGTTTAAAAGCCTGTATGTTTTATCTACAGCTTTTTCTTGTGCCATGTCTCTTCTCCATTTACTTCTATTGCAAAAATTTCAAGTTTTTCCCATTCTTCTTCTGTAAATTCGGTATCTGCACCATAATCTTTACCATATCTAATATTATCAGATCCTTCGGCTTCAAAAACATATCTGATATATTTCTTTAAAAGTTCTTCCGATTCTCTTAATTTCAGGTTTTCTCTTTCTTCCAAAGCATTAACATAATCCTCCATTTCTGGGATTAAACCACCGAAGTGACGTATTGCTTCTTCTCTGTATTCATAATATTTTTGCTGTATGGCTTCAAACTCTGTCATCTTACTTCCCTCCATTTTTTCTTTTTACAGTCTGCGATAGTCGTTATACATACAATATTATCGACACTCTTGATCTCTTTCACACACCTTACATCACCGGATTCAGTACAGTCGATAAAATTCTTACATCCAAAACACCTGACTTTTTGACTGTGGGTTACTACGGTCATCGCCTATATCTCCCACTTATTACTTTTATCCCAAGCCTTTTTAGCTTGTTCCTGCGGTATTACACTGCCTTTAAACTCTTTTACAAATTGATTGGTAATGTCATTGATATTAACAATATTTTCTCTAAGTTCTTTACTTGTAAATATTCCGTCAACTCTGCCCTTAACATCGGGAAAGCCCGTGAGATTAGTATTGGCAAAGAAAAAGTCTTTACCACTGACCTGATATAAGCAGCCGTCGTCTTGGTGTTCGATAAGTTTAGCACCGCTAATCAACGAAGGATTATATATATGCTTATCACAACCCGAATTTAAGAGGCTATCTTCTATTATTGTGTCTGTGGCAAGGCACATGCTTTTACCACCGTCAATACATTCCCTGTAACGGCAAGTTTTGCAGTGTACGTCTGGAAAGTCGCCGTCATGACATATGCCTTTAAACTGACACCATCCGCACTTGAAGAACTCCCTCTTATTACTTATCTTCGCCGGTATAGTCCAGTTTTCAAAGATAATGTTTTTAGCTTTTTCAATTAACATTTCAGCGTAACTTCTTTTGTATTCTGTTCTACAGCTCACATGATCTCTTCCACCTGGTAAACATGAAACGAGATAATGCCGTTCCAGTTCAAAAGCGTGCATGTATATTTGAGATTGAGCGTAATATGTGCTGTCTGTATGATAAAGAGCGTCTTTCTCTCCTTTATCTGCAATATTCTTTTTCAGCTCATTAAACTTTTTGTCATTCGCTTTATGCTCGAAGACATGCCAAGTCTTTGGAGCTTGTAACAGGCCTTTAATCATACCATCACAATGTCCCCGAAAATGCCCTAGTAACATTTCAAAACCTATCTGATTAGGTTTGCCGTCTTTGTCAAAGGTGCCGTCAGTGTTTACAAGCTCAATAAACGGCAAAGCCCTAAGTCTTGCAATAGTTACGTCCTCTTGGAGGTAGCCGTCTTCTATAGCCTTAATTCCTTTTGCTGATATTTTTCTTTTACAAGCATTTCTAAAACTGTAAAACAAATATCTTTCACAGTCGTTGCCTATCTCACTTGCGCCAAGATAATTACGGGGTTTTTCAAGCTGCTGTTTCAACTCCATAGCTTTATCCATAGCCTCAAGAGTCGGATCTGAATAGACATTATGATTTAATTCTGCCATTATATTTTGTTCTCCTTTAGTTTCTTTTTAAGTATTTTTTCAGATTCTTTTTCAGAAATTTCTTTTTTTTGCATTAAATCATAAATATCTTCTTGGAAAATTAGCCCCGTACAAATATTATTTTTATCATAACAAGACTGATAACCATTTCCTATCTCTAATGTTATTTTGTTTTTTGATATATTGTTTAAAACAATCATTGAAAGTATAAAAAGTTTTTTTTTATCTGTAAAAGTAAAATCTGTTTCAAAACACCAGATTTTTTCTTCGGGAATAAAAGCGATCATCCCCAGAGGAAAAGATATACATTCTATATCTTCTGAATAACTAACATCTTCTTTCTCGAAATAATCATGTAGAATTTCCACCATGATATTTATTTCTTTTGTTTTTTTGTTTAGTTTTGCTATTTTTATTTTTTCAGTCATGATTATTTTTTCTCCTCCTTTTTATTTAAAATACTCTTGATTTATTCCATACAAAAAGTCAAGAAATTTTTTAATTTTTTATTTATACGTTTTTTAATTTTAAAAATGATTGACAAATTAAATTACATTTTCTATTGTCATTTTCATTACTTAGGAGGTGAACATGGCAGAATCAAAAAAAAAAGGATTTACGCTTTATCTTGACTCTGGGGAAAAAAAAGAAATCGAAGATTATTTCTTAGAGCATAAGATTAAAAACTATTCTCAGGGTTATAAACATTTAATTTCTTTAGGCTTTGAGCAGTTTAAAAAAAAAGGAGGAAAAATCAGTGGATGAAAAGGAAAAGGAGAAGCTTTTTAATGATCTTATAAAAGCTAAAAAAGCAGAAGATCAGGCAAAAGACAAGCGTATTGAACTGGAAGAAAAAATTGCAGAGCTTTACACAGATCAGGTTACTGGAAAAAGTAAGACGTTTAATGAAGTAATTGGTAAAAACAAGTTTAAAATTACTGTTTCTAAAACAGTGAATGTTACTTTTGATCAGGACGCTTACTCAAAAACAAGACTTAATATTCCCGAAGACCTGAGACCGGAAAAAATTCAGTACAAACTTGATGCTGAGGGCATGGCATGGTTAGCAGTAAATAAGCCTGAGTTGTACAGAAGTGTTAGTGATTGTTTAAGCGAAAAGCCTGGTAAAACCGGCGTTAAGATTGAAAAAATTTAAAAGGAGGAAAAAATGGCATTTGATCCAGGCAGTATAAAAAAGGGAGCGAAAAAAGAACCTCGTAAAATGGTTATCTACGGTCCCCCGAAGACAGGGAAAAGCACGCTTTGTTCTTCAGCTCCGCATTCTCTGATGATTCCTACAGAGGACAGAATTTCGCACCTGACGGCGGATAAAACGGAAGTAATTACATCTTATGATGATATGCTCTCAGTTTTTGATTATATCTTAAACGGTCAGCATACTTATAAGAGAATAGTTATTGATACCTTAGATGAACTAGAGCCTCTCTTACATAAAGCTATTTGTGTTAAGAACGGCTGGAAAAGTCTTACAGAAGACAGTAATAAAGAAACAAACTTTCAGAAAGGTCTTATGTATCATGCAACAGACGGTTGGAGAAAATTTCTGCACAATTGTGACAAGCTCAGAATGGAAGCAGGAGTTGATGTAATTCTTGTTGCTCATGCTCAAACTCTAAAAGTTAATCCACCTGACCATGATTCCTACGATAAATGGGCGATGAAAATTGATAAATGGGCGATCCCGATAGTTGAGGGTTGGAGTGACATTATCGGTTTTTACGATAGAGAAATGTGGATTAACAAAACAGATAAGCAACCGTCAAAGACTGGTAAAGTTGTAAGTTCGGGTGAACGGATACTTCATCTTTCAGGTGAAAGCGCAGCAATGGTTTCCTGTAATAGCTATGGTTTTTCAGACATAAAAGTGCCGGAAGACCAGTGTGCAGATATTATGGAGTGGTTACTTACCGGTCCATACGATGAGACTCAAACAAAAACTAATAAAAAAGGAGATAAATAATTATGGCACAACTGGATTACAATCAGCAAACAGATGAACTGGAAAAGGATTTTACCGCCGTCCCTGCCGGAGAATATATCGCTGTAATAACAGAGAGCGATTATGTTCCGAATAAAGCCGGTACAGGTATGAATCTTAAACTTACTTATGAGATTATTGATGGTGAGTTTAAAGGTTCAAAACTTTTCGAAAATCTCAGCCTTGAGCATGAAAAACACCAGACAGCGGTTATAGCTCAACAGGCTTTTAATAGTATTAAACTTGCTTGCGGTGTTCAGGCTGTACAGGATTCATGTCAACTTCACAATATCCCGATGTTACTTGATGTTAAGTATAAAGAGGGATCTGACTTTCCTAATAGTATCAAAAAACACCTTCCAGTAAACGGCGCAGCTCAGCCAAAACCAGCGCAGACACAGACCGTACAAGCTCCAGCAACAGGGGGAGTAAAGAAAAAGAACCCATGGGAAAAATCATAGTATGAAAATCGGGGGAGTCTTCGGACTCCCTTAAATTAAATTAAAAGGAGGTAAGATGAAAGTTTTAAAAATGATTGTTTTTGATTTTACGCTAATTGCACTTGTTATACTCGTAGGTCTGAGGTTTCCTGAATACCGATGGTTTGTTAATTTCTTAATAATTACAGCTTCGGTCTTGATAGCTTTTATCGGTATCGGTGGTATAGCTGACGAAGATGTTAAAGACGAGTTGTTTAAAGCTTTTGATAAAAAAAGCTATTACAATACAAAGCGGTTTAAGGCTTACGATGCAATAACTGATTTGATAATGATTGTAAGCATGGTTTATTTTCAATTTGTGGTTGCGACAATTTTCTACTGTATTTCGAAAATGTTTTTAATCGTACTTAAAAAAGGCTACAGAGAGCATAAAGCAGAAGTAGTATAAAATTTTCATCACAGCCCTTTGCTATCCGGCGAAGGTCTGGGATGAGAGTTTTTAAAATAAAAGAGTGAGGAGGATTGAAATGTCAGAATTGACAAACATTCAGAAACAGCAAGCGCACTTACTACTTGAAATGAGGAATATTTATGAAGACGTAATGGGTAGTGAATACGGCAATCTGCATATTATATTAGCCGATGGAAATTATCGGGACTCCGATGTTGTATTCTGCAATCAATGGTGTAATGAATCAGGAGATTATATCGGAAAAGAAATATGTAAATTATTGTTTGAATTTACTGAAACCCAGAGAGCTGATATTCTTGATTTTACTGAAAATGATTATGAATTATCTTATGACGAATATCATAAAACTTTAATAGCAAAATAAACAGAGCCATTACAAGGGGCTTCTAAAAAATAGAACGTATCTGCTGATATGCTGTTTTTTGAAGCCCTGTGTAAAGGCTTAAGAAATAATAAGGAGAGTATATGAGTAAAGCAAGAGATGAATATAGGGAAAGTATGGATTTTTTAAAGACTCAATATTACTATGGCATAGTGCATAAAACTGAAAATTACATCGGAAAACTCGAATCAGAAAAAGCGGAGCTGATAGACTGCTTACAAGAGCTTTACGATGATCATGATAATTACGCTTCAATAGCTTGTGATAAAGCAAAAATCATGCTAAATAAATACAAAGAGGAAATATGAATGAGCAGTAATTTTAATACAAATACAAAGAATAATGATGAGTGGTTGACACCACCGCATATTGTCGAATCACTCGGAGACTTCGATCTTGATCCATGTAGTCCGGTAAATCGTCCGTGGGCTACAGCTAAACATCATTTTACAGAAATAGACGATGGATTAAGTAGAGAGTGGTTTGGTCGTGTTTGGTGTAATCCTCCATATGGAAAGGAAACTTTTACATGGCTTGATAAATTACACAAACATGGTAACGGAATAGCCCTGATATTTGCCAGAACAGAAACAATTGGTTTTCATGAACAGATATGGAATAAAGCCGATGCAATATTTTTCTTCAAGGGTAGACTTGCTTTTCATTATGTTGATGGCAGAAAAGGTGATGTTGCGAACGCTCCAAGTTGTCTGGTCTGTTATGGAAAAGAAAATATTGAATATATTCAGAGGTCAGGCTTAAAAGGAAAGCTTGTATTGCTTTAAAGAATTTAAGACAATTCCGTCCATTTTATCAATAATAGCTCTTCATATGGGGCAAATAGAGCAGAGTATGGGGCGTATATAAGGTGTTTATAAAAAGATTGAAATATCACAATATGTATGTTAAGTGATAAATTGACAAAAATAGGAGGGTTTATGGAAATATGGATGGGTTATGTTATATTTGCTTGTTTATGGCTATTTAGTATTTGCTGTTTATTTTCTAAATAAATTCAAGGAGTTATACAATGCAACCTAACGATTTAAAATGTTGTGGCAACTGTATTTACCGATACAGCGTTGATATGGGTGATAATTATGAGGAAAGGTGTATTAAAGGGCGCAATAAAGAATCGCATAAAATGTGTACTGAATGGAATTTTGACGGATTATATTATATAGATAGGGTTAAATAAATGTTTAAGAAAACTATAGCCAGAGTCGTAAAAACCTCACATGAAGATTTTTGGGATAATTTTATAGTAGAATGCCAGAGGCAGTTGATAATTACCGATACTTTTACAAAAGAAATGTTTTTTAATATATATCAAAGAGATCCGGCTTTTTACCAGCTTATTCAGTGGTATCGACACATTTATCATGCTTTTACGCCGAACGAATCGGTAATATTCTTTTCATGTTTTAAAGTTCTTTGTTTAAAGTGTATGTATGAATATTTTCCAGAAACTTCACCGGCGACTATATTGAAAAATGTAAGGATTAGATGTAATTTTATTTAAAAAAGGAGAAAAAGATGAGTGAAGCAAAAGACAATTACTTAAAGTTGTGTAAAGACCTGAAAAAAAGTAAAGCTGTTATAAATAGAGCTGTAAGCAGTTATGTTAATGAACTCGAAACAAAGCAATCCGAAGCTATTAAAATGCTAAAAGAATTATCACAGTCTACAAAAGCAAGCCTTATGGAAATTGATGAAGTTATTAAAATATTGAAATAAATAAATGTAATTTTTTTTTACAATTGTACTTGACATTTTCACGGTATTATATTAATGTAATTTTATTAAAATTTATATGGAGAAAAATATGAAACGATTATTTTTAATTATGTGGTTTGCAGCACTTCTCATTTTAAGCGCTTGTTTTGATGATGGTGGGAGTAGCAGTGGAGATAGTACAGGTGATCCCGTTGTTTTCGCAGGTAAGATTGAAAAAGGTGCGCTTCAAAAGGGTGCAAATATAACGGCAAGTGAGTGGAGTGCAACGGATGGTTATTCGGGGAAGACTTATGCAAGTGAGACTTTTGACGATAAGGGTGGTTATGAAATATCGAGTTCCGGTCTTCAGGGCTTACTTGATATTAAAGCCGATGGATTTTTTATAAATGAAAATACCAATACTGTTGAAAACACAAGAATTATACTTTCAGGTCTTGCCGATAGTGAAGCCAGCGGGGGCAATATTAACATCATAACCCATATTATAAAGCAAAGAGTTATCAAACTCATTAAAGAAGAGGGTAAGACTTTTGCAGAAGCCAGTAATCAGGCTGTGTCTGAGCTATATTCGGGTCTGGGTTGGGAACCTGAGAATCCATTAAATACCAATATCAGTACAAATGCTAAACTATTATTTTTATCTGCTGCGGTTTGTAAAAACAGGAATGTGAATGCTGTCAGTGCTTTACTAACTCAACTTACAAACGATATGGTTGATGGAGTAGTGGATTTATCAGTATTAAATAATAGCTTCAGCCTTGTAAATGTTGATGAAGTAACGGCAAATATAACGGCAATGTATGGTCAGTGTCCGGAAATAGGCAGTGTTAAATCTGATATTTTGACTTTAAAAGGTATTGTCGATGCGACTGTAAGAACTGTAAACATACAGCCTGTCAGGACGTGTGAATTTTATATGTTCAATGGTTCTACTCTATACGGTTATTATGACGATGATATCCGCACAATTGTAATCACTTACAATCAATCGTACTTACTTGTAGACAGTGTGGGCGCAATTACAGTGCAGGATTTTTTCAGTATTACTGATGCAGGAGTTAAGACTCTTTATTTTAAAACTAAATATGACTTTGAAAGTTTTTCACGTTATTTTAAGCAGGTCGGGACAGTAGTGACAGAGCTTGAAAGTCTGCCGAATAAGCCTTTAGCTGTTGAGCAAACCGTTGCAACTGCCGATTTTAGAACTTATCGCTCTTTCGATGGTCCGCTTCCCGTAACTACTGTTGAAGCTACATTATATGATGGGGCGACACAAAGAGGTGTCCTCACTGGTTATTATATTGCAAGTAATTGGCAGGGACGTGGTAAAGGTATTTTTACGACTTGGAATAGTAATGGTAATAACGTCTGGTTAAGTGCTGATGCTACCACTGCTCTTACAAGTACGATGATAGTTAATACTATTCAGGGCATTACTCAGATATGGTAATTGTAAAAAATAAATAGAGGGCTAAATGATATGTAGCTGTGACAAGATATGAGGTTAAAAACTATTTATAACAAATTATAATTTAAAAAGCCCTCTTAATTGAGGGCTTTTTGTCATAGAACTGGTTTCGGATATCTGGTTTTAATCTCTTCAATTTTGTTTTCCCACACACTCTTTTCAATCTCACCACGCTGATAATCAAAAAATAATCCATCACTTTCTGATAAGTAAGCTTGTTTTCTCAATTGCAAACACTTTGTAAGTTCTATATCATAAATCTCTTTTGCTGAAAAAGGCTTTATAATTATCTCGCCATTCTCATAAAACATACGGTCAAAATCGCCATCGGGAAAAGTATCGCTTACATTGTATTCTTCTAGTAGTAGGTCGCTATTATCGTTTCCACCGTTCCAACATACTAATTTTTTATCCTCTTTTCTTACTGTTATTTTCATTTTAACCTCGCTTTAATCTGCATATCTTCCATTTATGTTTCATTCCTCGCTTCCTGTTACGCTTAGATTTTTTATAATAATATTTGAAATTCTATTAAATTTACTAATAATACTCCTGCTCCACCTGATGCATTTGCTGCAGTAATTTTATTGTCATAATTTAGCAAAAATAATCTTCGTCTTTCTCCAGTTGCTCCCAGAGGTCCAAGATCCATAGATTCACCAGGTGCCACTCCAGTATATACACTAAAAAGAGAACCCGCAACGGTTGCTTGAGCCGTAACAGAAAAACTTTTTATTTTTACATTGGGCAAAAAACCATCTGTAATTAAACTGTTATTATAAGTTTGTGTATTTGATAAAGCACAAACTTGAACAGCATTTCTTGCGTAATTTTCTCCATTTTGCACAAAATCGACAAAATTACCACTTGTATTTCTGACCATAGATACAAGTCTTTTTAAAGTATATCCTGCTGGCATTGTCGGAGATGTACTGCTTGCGCTTAAAATTGCTGAAACTGTACCGTCTGCTTTTGCAATTATCCATATGTAGTACCATGCGTCGGCAGATTCTACACCGGTATCAAGTCCTAATGCTCCTGATGCGGTTATATTAAGTGTAAATGATTGTGCACCTGTTTTCATCCAACCCAGATAAACTTCTGTCCAGCTAATATCGACCTTAGACGCAGCAGCACCGGCGTTTATTTTTACTAGTAGATTATCGTAGGATTTAGTATCAGGAGGCATAGAATTATAATTATTGATATAATCGTACAAATTCTTGCCGTTAATTACATCGCTTCCGTCACTAGCCCATGTACTGTTTAAATCAATATTTCGTATCATTGCAGCGGTAATAGTTGTTGTAGCCGTATCTATATCAATTTCAGCAAGTTTTATCCAATCATTTACACCTTCGTAAATATAATTATAAGCTCCTGCTGCGCTTACGCCAAAAACTGTTTCTAGTGCGTCTGCGTCACTATCGCTTACCGGAGGTTTGATTTCAAAATAAGAAGTTATTCCCGTACCATTTCCAGTAAGATTTATAACGCTTCCACCGCCTATACTTGCCATGACTCTGCCGACCGCTGCGTTTATATTCGCAACAATTTCAGCTCCGGTTGTAGCTTCGGGAGTAGCACCTCTTAAGTCAATTTCCTGAAAATTTCCGTCTTCACCATCGCCTATATTAAGTAAGTAATTTGCGCTTAAATCAATGGTTCCGGCAATACCTACTGTACCTGATAATATCGCTGCCGTTGCTTCCGTTGCAGTAGTTGTACTTGTTTTTTTCTGTACGGCAAGATAATATTTTACATCTCTTTTTATAGTCTCTAAGCTGATTATACCCGTACTACTATCAAGTACGGATTGAGCAATATCGTTCTTATCAATAACTTTCTTAACCTGACATTCAACCATATCAGTTCTGGCAACACCACTTGCTGCGTCCATAGTAAGAGTTTGTTCTGCTGTTGAAATAATAGGTAAAATGTCGCCACTAGGCAGTCTTTGAAGCATTGCACCTACTGGTATATTTACAACCATACCGCCACCACTTGCGACTTTAAGACCGGATGTAATAAGAGCTTTACCCGTATCAAATAAACCTATTTTAGCAAGAACGCCAAGATCTCTATAACTTATCTCACCCATTCTCTTTATTATCTTGTCAGATTCAATCTTCTGACCTTCTGCCATATTTACAATTCTCAGATCTCTTCCCATTTATAACCTCATATCATTGAAAATCTTATTTCTATTTTAAAACTTATACCTGCGGCAATATATTTATTAATAATATCACTTACAGTATAAAGACTTGCGTTAGGCGTATCATAAAGTATAATTACAATCGAATAATAACTGCTACTTGCGGTCTGACCATAAGCCGGATATACGACAAAAGTTTCTCCGTCAAAAGTGGTTTGATACTTTGTATATCTATCGGCAAAACTACTATCAGCAAAAGCACTGTCACCACCACCGGTAATAATCTCAGGTTCCATACTTGAATAAGGTCTTAAAGCATAAACAATACTGGCTTGCGATACACGGGGTTGAAAAATCAGTGAAATAGTTCGGGCTATCCAAGCAGCTTCGGTTTCGTCCTGAAGTCTGAGACTTTTAAAAAATGTTTCAAGCTCATATTTTAAAAACTCACCACTGGCTTGATCTATGTATAGCTGTTTTACAAGGTCTTTGCCAAGTCTTCGCAGGTATTCAATATTATTAGCAATTGCGCCTATGTTAAAGTCAGTGGGTTTTGAAATAGTAGTTTCCGGAACCCCGTCTTTATCACAAATCAAGACCTTATAAATAGGATCAGTATCTACCTTATAAATAGCTCTGAGACTGTCATTTATTCGTATAGTAATAGGATCTGACATTATGTTGCCACCGTTACTGTTACTGTTACTGTTCCAGAAGTTCCTGCTCCTGTTCTGGCGAACTCATCTTCACCTATCGCAACATTTGAAGACGGACTTGCAACTATAAGATCGTAAATAGCACTATTGCTGTTTTTACCGACTCTTATTACTTCTGAAAGAAGTACATCATCTCCAAGTTGAAGAGTGTTAATATACTGTTCAACTGCGGTTTGAATACTGTTTTTAATTTGTAGTAAATCAACATTTACATTCGGCAGTCTTGTAGCTGTAATTCCTATGCTTATATCGACTATTACCGGAGCTGTGATAATATACCCGATTCCTGCAACGCCTTTGCCTGGATAATTTACAAGATCGTTCGGATCTCCATTTATTACTTTATTAACTTCTATAAGTAATTCCGAACCTATGCTTCCACTTCCGTCGTCTACAATAACTGTATTACTACCCCTGAACGGAAAAGAAGTTCGCATACCCGCACTTTTTACACTATCTATGGATTCAATTGCCACTAATATTCCCTGCTCTGTACCGGCGTTAAGAGCATTAACGGTATCGGCGAATCTTATCGCACGGGCTTCCTCTGTTTCAACTTCAGCACCTCCGCTAAAAGCACTGTCATTTATCACATATTCTATGCCGTCAACAACGCTATTTATAAACCCTTTTCCACTTGCGGTATCGACTGCATTTACGCTTATATTTCCGATAGTCCCAACCGTTGTATTTCGAGCAAGGCACTGAACACCGCTTGTACCGGCTAAAATTGTCGCATTTGCGGTAGTGATTATCTGCATATTATCAATACTTACGCTGTAACCAGCACTTACAGGTATCTCAATAGCAGTGGCAAGCATTATATCCATGCCCGTTGAAGCCGTGTAATCCGTTTTCCCAATTACCTCAACCGCAGTGTATTGATAAAGAGTGTCGCTATTCACATCTTTGATAGCTGTACATTCCCAATTTGTAAGTGCGTCAATAGCAGCAGCTAAAACACCGGTCTTATCATAAC
>Ga0100403_1001275_pt1 | contig 23109 bp, 22 predicted proteins | sample CryGeymet201501t_FD_83663 | JGI IMG/M metagenome (GOLD analysis project Ga0100403, IMG submission 83663) | Groundwater microbial communities from Crystal Geyser aquifers in Utah, USA - Crystal Geyser metaG 2015-01t | ecosystem: Environmental > Aquatic > Deep subsurface > Groundwater | place... | reverse complement strand
GGTTCACGTGGCGATGACCATACGCCAGGACCTGTATGATGCCGCCCAGTTCATCAGGGAAATGGCTCGCCGCAGTGGTGCCAGGGCTGCTATCGGCATGATGTACGACATGGGCGACGTGGATCTCACGGCGAAGCGCAATGATGCGATCGAGCTGATGACCGCCCACAAGGCCAAGGGCCAGGAGAACAACGCGATCATCATCCTGGACGGTGACAACTTCCCCCACGTTCGCACGGACCTCGCCAGCGAGGGCTACCACCAGGAGATCAACCTCCTCTTCGTCGCCATGACGCGAGCGAAGGACATGCTGGTGGTCATGCGCCACCCGAAGTCGATGATCACCGAGGACGGCCAGGTCACGATCACCTCGTCCCTCTACAACAAGGTGGACTGGGACGATCAGGTGCGCTGGGACATGGGCGAGGAGAATCAGAAGGTCTTCAGGTCATGCTTCCCCGTGGTCAAGCAGGCCAAGCCCAAGCCGAAGAAGCTGAGGAGCTGGGAGCAGGCCGACTGGCCTCCCGCGATCAAGTCGTTTCAGACCGGCAAGGACTTCGAGGACTTCAAGGCCAAGGTGGCCGGGAAGTTCGACCAGGAGGGTTGTGCTACCTACCTCCACCAGCCTTCCGACCGTCTCTTCTACGAGCCCGACACCCTGGAGAAGCGAATGGAGGTGCTCAAGAGCACGGCCAAGGAAATGATGAACAGCCGGGCCAAGGGCAAAGACGAGAACGATCGGAACGAGGATAAGCAGAAGTGGCTTACCTCTGGGTCGAAGCTCCTGTCCGGCCACATGGGCGCTGGTTGGCGTCCGGGGATTTACTACGAGCGTTCGTGGCTCAGGAGTGTTACCATCCAGAAGGACCAGATCTTCACCCTGACGCCCCCTCCTGGGGACGGCAGGACGTCTGAGACGATGCTGGTGGCCTCTCTGGTACTGACCATTACCGGTCACCCGCGGATCAGGGCCTCGCTGTACCTGAAGATCAGTCACGTGAAGTTCTCGTTCTGTCGCAGTGCCGAGACCGTTGAGTCTCTGCTGCGCTACGAGTTACTGCCTGTGACTTCGCCGATCGGTATGCTGCTCTGGAAGAGTGAGCGCGACTGGTCGAAATCCATCAAACCCGAGGAGGGCTTCCAGTCAGCCATCCCCTACGTGATCAAACACTTGCCCGAGATCCGCCCCATCGAGACTGAGTTTGACGCCCTGATGTCGGATCCTCCGGCATGGGTCTTCGATCTGAAACCCTTCCCGTTCCACCCAGGGGGACACCTCTGGATTCACCGTGACCCTGACATCCTGTGGCCGATCCACCCCACCGACGTGCGTCTGGTGGAACACATGGGTGGCCGGGTCAACTACACCTTCGACTTCACCGCTCAGCAGCGGGAGCAGGCCTTCTACGAGTCCTTCCGGCTTGGAGAAATGACAGCTCCATTGTCCACTATCCCGCAGCACATCGAGGAGACGAAGAAGACCTACCGGGCGCTGCCCGTACCGGCCTGGGAGTACATTGTCGCCGCTGGCTTCAACGTCCCGCCAGCCGGTATCGAATCGGACGCTACGGGCAAGAGGATCCAGTTCAACCTGAACCCTTGTCCTGAGCTAACCTATCCGGAAGAGGGTTTCGACGAGAGCGTCTCCGCGTTCTTGAAGAAGCCAGTGCGGTTCAAGATCATCTGATTTTCAGTCTGGAGGATCATATCTAAGGGTAGAAGGCGTTTTCGCCAAGGTCCAGGAGAAAGGACCATGACTTGTTGTCAGCATTTCATCGGAATCTTCTCGTACTTCCTGGTGGGAACGATCTGCATGATTCTGGTCCGATGGGACCTCGATAAGGTGCAGTACCGTTGCTTCGTGAGGTGCAACATGTCAGAAGAAATCACACGTAAGAGGGAGTGCTGCGAAAGCAAGCACAAATTCACGTGGGGTATCCTCCTCTGGCCTATCGTCCTTCCAGCCGCCCTTGGTTTGTTCCTCCTCCGCTCACTTAGTCTATTGTGGAGCAAACACCTCGCAAGGAGCCACTCACATGCCGTTTCTGAAGGGCAAAATCGGGTTCACACCCCTGACGGTGATCGGGCGCGACCTGCCTGACGCCACCACCATCGAATCAAAGATCGTTATGCACCCGTACAAGCCTCTCGGCGAGAAGGAATCGTCGAGAATGAGCTTCGTCACGCCCATGACGACCATCCCCGAGGAGTTCGAGAAGACCTTCGAGAACCCTGTCTTCAGGGACTTTGTCCTCACCGGCGTCGTCATCGAGCAGCGCAAGGTCGACATGGCCGTGGTGAAGGCCAGGATCAAGGTTGAGTTCGAGAAGGCTGTGACCCTCTTCAAGGTTCAGGGAAGGCCTGGTCTCGGCGGCAGTAAGCCCGACAAGAAGGAGATCAGGGCCCGCATCATCCAGGAGGAGTTGCCCAAGGCCCCCATCGTCAGGAGGACCTTCGAGGTCCTCTTCGCGCCCGACGCGAACATGATCTTCGTTTCGACGTCTTCGGCAGCCACCCTCGACGCGGTCATCCCGCACATCAAGTTCGTCGTCTTCGACCACCGGCCCGACGAAGAGGGCGTGGAGGCGCAAGGCGAGTTCCTCATCCTGAATGGATTCAAGTCTGCCTTCATCAACAAGAGCGAACGCACCAAGCTCGCTCCCTTCTGCTTCGTCGACGGCCAGGAGAGTGCTCCTGTGGAGGTCGAGGACTACCTGCGGGAATGGCTCACCTGGCTCATGCTCAGCAGCCTGGACAAGGACAGCGGCATGAAGGTTCAGGTCGACAAGACCGTCCGGCTTCGTTACTCTCCTCGTTCTGACATGGAACAGAGTCAGTTCAAGGCTCGCCAGGACAACCTCCCCATTCAGGTGGTGGGTGTCGAACAAGCTGCCGAGGGTGGTCTCGTCGATGACATCACCTTGTATCTTGCAGACGTAGATCTGTTCAACATGGGGACTCTCGGCTGTGATCTCAGGATCAACAAAGCCGGTTTCATCTCCAACGTGGCAGCGCCCAAGCTGAAGCCGAAGGAAGCCGAGGATCTGCTCCCCTATGTGATGGAGGGAGTGGTCGAGCTGTTCCAGGCTCTTTCCGATCTGGAGCAACGCTTTTTCAAGATGAGGAAGAGCCTTTCGGCTTGGACCGATGAAGTGGTGAAGATGCGTGCCACGGCGGTCGAATATGCTGAGCAGCACCTCGATCACGAACTGAAGCTCGATGGCGTTACGTCCTCGGAGATCACTGGCGAGGCTGACATGGAGGTCCCTATCGGTAAGCCAGCCTAACGCAATGACCCGTAAGTTTCGATGGATTCAAGGAACCCCGCCTCGCGAGAGGTGGGGTTTTCTCTTTCAGGGCCTTAGATACAGTCGGAAACTGGTCTCTTCAGGGATTAGAGGATCATGAGAAGGTACAACCCCTACATCAGAAACTGCCTGGAAGTTCGCCCAGACGAACACAATGATGTCTGGTGTTTGTTTCAGCATCTGGTCAAAGCATGGCAGGACCCCAAGTACGACGTCGACATCATGCTCTGCTTCTCGCATCTGGCGTGGGCTGTCGGCGTGTGGCTCTCGTATCGCTTCCCAGAGTCTTTCATGAGCTACACGGGCGATATGACCATGCGGCACGGTCACTCGGTGTTCTGGGTTTTCGCGGCATTCTTCCTCGGTGTTGGTCACTACTTCAGCATCTTTCTGAGGAGGCCCTTGCTCAGGATCCCCATCTTCTTCCTATCCATGTTGTGGGGTGTCTTCGTCTCGTTCCTTATGTTCAGTACTTTCGGAGGCAACCTTGCTTCACTGGTCTACCTGGTGATCTTCGCGTACATGCCAGCGAGGAAGATCGCAGGCATCATCAGGACCAGTATCCAGGACTTCAAAGAGGAAAGGTTTTTCGCGGAGAACGAAGAATATAAAGCGCTTCGCAGTGATGACCGAGGAGAGGCCTCATAATGATTCATCTTATGGCACAAGCTACGGGGACTCCCCCTCCAGGCATCGTGATCAAGATCATCGATTGGATCGTTGATCCTAAGATCGCCACGGGTGGCGGAATGATGATCGTGATGCTGGTTCTGCTGTACGTGGTCTTCCCCTCTGTCCGCCAGGCCGTGAACTCTTGGCTGAAACGTCAGGAGAAGGATCAGGACCAAGAGCATGCGAAGGAGCATAACTTCAGCAACTGGCTGATGAAGCGTACCGACCAGCTCGAAGAAGAACGCGAGCGCAGGATGATTCGTGTGGAGACCGAGAATACCTCTCTCAAGGATCGCCTGGGCAGCCTCGAAAAGGACATGCGCATCCAGATCATTCGCCACGAGGAGACCCAACAGCACCTGAGAAACCTGGAGTGGATATTCCTTGGTGAGGTTTGCGACGCCCTCATCGAGCGCGTGAACAAGCAGAAGGAAGAGATCGCGAACCACCTCAAGGAGGTGGGCCAGGAAGAACTGGCGAACGCGGTCAAGAAGGAGTTCGAGAAGCTCATTGAGGACGTCCGGGAATCCTTCCTCATCAGGAATATGGAGCGTACCAGGGAGTTCATCGAAGAGAAGGGCATGTTCAACCAGAAGTTGAACGATTCTGACGAAGCTCCCAAGTCAGAAGGGTAACTCCTTGTCGAGTTTGTCATCGCGACGCACCAGTGCCGTGTTCTTCTGGATCAGCCAGATCGTTTCACTCAACACACCGAACTCATAGGCTAAGTCCCGAGGATCATCTTCGCGCTCCCAGATGTCGTAGATGGCCTCGTCGGTGAGCTGGTAGGACCTATCCCATCGGTAAATGGACTCCAAACTTTTGGTAGCCCTCCTGTTCTCCTGCTTGTGGCGCTCGTTGACGCTCTGGGTGCCCCACGTGAGGTTCACGATCCTGTTGTCCCATGGATCGTCGTTCAGGTGACAGGCGAAGTGCCTTGGTTCATCCGGCTTGGGCCCTACAAAGGCCGTCAGGACGAGATCGTAGACATACCAGTGCTCTTTGACGTTTCCCTTCGAGAGATCGATCCTGGGGCGTTCCTTGCGACCTTTCCAGGGTTTTATGCCGCGGGGTATGGATCGATGCGGCGCACCCTTCCCATATCACTGACTTCGTAGAGGTCCTCGTACCCAGGCACGGGGAGCCAGTTTTCTGGTGGGCGTGTTCGGAGAGGCAGCTCGTCACCAGGAGGATCGATGAGCTTGATTTGACATGCCGGACCTATGGCGATCAGATCTTCGTACCCTTCGGCGTAACGCCAGCCGGGAGGCCTCCAGCACCTCTCATGGTCTTTATCCCGGTGTTTTTTTCTCGGAGGTCTTCAAGATGTCCACGGCACAATAGTTGATGGCCCCATCGAGAATCTTGGACCATTCGCTGGCAGTGAAGCAGACTTGGGCGAGCTTGATGTAGAAGTCGATGCGAGCACTGTCTCCCTGGTACTTGAAGCGCTCTGCGTTCTTGTGAATGGAGATCAGGATGTTGCCATCGTCGTGCTTGCGGGTGGCTGCGGCCCAGTCGCAGATCATCTCGATCTCGTCGATCAGAGTCATCCCGTGGATGCCTTGCTCGTGCCACTCGGGATGGTGGCGATTGGCGTCGTAGTGGGCCTGGATGCCTGGCTTGATTCGATCGATGGCCGCCTTGTACTCTGGGCTGCCGTAGGTGAGTTTGCGGAGCCGGTGGTTCTCTCTGACGAACCAACGCGCCTCCTGCCAGGTGTACTTCGAGAGATCGTGAATCCAGAGCCTGCGACGCAGCTCCTGGCGCATCCTCTTCAGTTCATTGACATCATCGCCATCGCCGTCGCGGCACAAGCAGTCCCAGAAGTAGTCGGTGACCCTCCAGTCGGGAGGGTTCTTCAGCGAGGGGCCGAGGCCCTTGATGGCGGCTTTCATGCCGCGGGCGACCTGGATCTTGTGTGCGGTGTTCTGCCAGTACCAGCGGGCGAGTTCGATGAGCAGATTCATTGGGTACTCCTTTTCGGGTAACCTAATAGTAGGTCATTTGCCCTCTTCGGGAGCTATGACCTCAACGCGATCGATGGGGAACTGGCTCTTCGCCATACCTACCTGGAAACCATCTCCATAGTGGATGCCGTCAAACCCAAGGAGGGGGAGCACTTCGCCGTAGGTCCTGATGGACTGAGGGTGCTGGTAGAGCTTGTGCATGGCTGAGCTGAGAGTAATGCCTGCGCGGATAGGGTCATAGCTCCTGCGCTTGTTGCCCTTGTCCAGAATAGCAGCCTCGCGCTCTGTGAGCTTGGCGCTGCGGTTGATCAACTTGGTGCCCGCCGGGAGAGTGATGACGAATACAGCACCATGCTTGGGTCCCTTCCTGCGCTCGCCCCCGCGGGCGTAGCTGACCGCATGCGCCTTTCCTGTGGCAAACCAGATGAGGTCCTTCTCTTCGAGGGTGCCAGATGAAGCCTTCTCGACTTCGTCAGACTTGAGGAAGCCATCGGCCATGATCTTCTTTACGTTGTCCGCAGGGGAGCCGTGGTAGACGACCTTGGGAGACGTGAGGGTTACCCGGTCACCTTTGACGGCCCCAAGGTCCTTTTTCAGCTTCGCACGACGCTTGTCGCGCAGACGCTGATCAGCCTGGCGCATCTTGCGGGTGAGCCTGCGCTTCTGCTTATACTCTTCGGGCATCCACCGGTAAGATTTCTCATCCCAGTTCGGATCCTCTTCTTCATCGTCATCGAGTTCGACTTGTTCGTAGATGAGGCCCTCGACCAGCTTCCACTTGCTCTTGAGGCCGTACATCTCACGAGCGATCTTCTTGTCGGAGTTGCGCTGGAGATCCAGTACGGCGCGGTCGCTGACGCCTTCCACCTTCTTCACCCAGAAGTCGACGATGTAGCGGTTGTCCACGACCAGGAAGTCGTGGCCGTCAGCGTGTTGTTCCAGAGAGGTACCGGGGTTCTCATCCATGAAGTACCCCATGACCTTGCCGCCAACGATCTGCTGGAGGAACTTGGCTGAGGCCGTACAGATGACAGCATGTCCGGCACCGCCAGGCATGGAGCAGTAGGCGTCGGTTTCCTCATCGTCTTCAGGGAGGATCTTGTCGGTCTCGTATGACCGGTGCTCGCAGGCATCATCGAGTGCATCGACGAGCTTTTCGAGCTGGAATTCCTTGGTGCCACCCTGCTGGCGAATCTGCTGCCAGATGTCCTGGAAGCGCTCTACGGCACAGGCCTCCTCATCCTTCGCAGCGGCCTCTTCACAGAAGACCTCGAAGGTGAGAAAATCCAGCTCGTCGGTGGCTGGAGGATTGTAGAGTTCGCTGAGTCTCACAGGATCTTCTCGTGTCCTTGCAGGCTTTTTTCAGGCTGGTCCCACGTGTGGCGACCTTGCTTCGTGGTATCTACGATCCACACGTCACTGACCGGCAGGGGCCTTGCACCGAACCTGATCTGGACTTCTCCAGAAGCTCGTTCCACACCTCGGTGTCTTTGAGCAGCGGGATGGCTTCTTTCGCAAAGCGCAGCCAGGCTCCGCGACGCCTTTCTTGTTCTGGGTTGTAGTCCTTCTCCATGAGACCCTTCGCCCTGCGTTGCATGGCCTTAGGGAGACTCTGGATAATCCTCATCGCCTGTCTGTAGACGTCGGTGTCCTTGCCGTCTCCGAACCTCCACTGGAGAGCCTCGGTCGCTGAGTAGAAGATGTCGTTCAACTCATCCTCGTCGGACTCGATGGTGTTCCTGACGATATTGGCATCGACCCGCACGATACTCATCTTCTCGGGTCTCTTGCTTCTTTCCCACCTGAGCGTGTAGTAGTAGGCGATCTGTCCTGGGTCGCTCGCGAGATACACGCGCCCAGGCCTTGGCTTCCAGTTCCCCTTCTCGAAGGAAACCTCCTTGGCGATCTGGCGTGCGGAGGCTTCAGTGGTGACATGCCAGTACCACTTCCCCTTGTGCTTGGGGCCGATCGCCATTTCCCTGAGGGTTTGCAGCTTCATCAGCCAGTCCCCCAGTCATCCAGATCGTCGCTGTTGCTGCTGGAGGTGGTGACTCCCAGAACAGCTACTTCTCTGCCACGTTTCGATTCGGCAGCTAGAGCGGCGGAGTGAGTGACGTGCGATTCCCCTTCACTGGGAAGGAGGGCATCGTCATCGATCTGAACCACGTTCTCGATCTCTCCCATGAGGCGCTTCGCCATGGCCTCCGTTTCCTGCTCATTGTAGGAGTAGATGGGCTTGTAGTCGAGGTCGGCACCAGGAGGCAGATTTGCCACAACCTGCTCACGAACGTAGTAGCCGTAGGCGATGGCGGTGAAGAGATCGTCGTGATAGCCCTTGAGGTGATCGATGCGCTTGGTCTTCTGGTTGAAGACCAGGGTGCGCAGCTCGGTCGCCGTGGACACGGAGCGCAGCTTCGCCAGGCCTTTCTCCAGGATGTGGATCGCGCCGGTGTAAATCATCGTCCTGTTGGTGTGCGAGATGATCAGGCCGAGCTTCCGGCTTGGGTTAGAAGAGTAGATGTTGTCGTACTGAAGGACGTGCAGCAGGTGGTTGGTCATGGACTGGCCGATAGCCGATGCCTCGCATACCACGGTGCCTTCGTTGTACATGGTACCCAGGGCCCGCACGACCTTCGCGAGATCCATGGGAGTGACAGCATCGTTCTGGTACTCAGCTACCTGGGCGAGGTTGTCCAAACGCAGGACCTGGATGGTCGAGTAGTCCGCCTCGTCTTTCTTCATGCCAGCCGGGTCGTTCGAGCCCAGGCCTTCGGCAACGTCGACTGAGACAATGTACTCCATGCCCTGCTTGGGTTCTTCGTAAATCCGCATGTTCTTGTGCGGAGACCCCTTCGGCAGGAGGGGGCACGGAAGAACCCTGAGCGGCTTGATCTTGGCTGTCTGCTCCTCGATCCTGGTGACACTCTCGTCCTTGAACACACAGTTGCCCGCGGAGATGAACTCGCGGAGCACTTCCTGGCGAAACCGGTGTTCGCCGAGGGATGCACGTTGCTTCTTGAGCCACTCGGGCTTCGAGTAGAGCGGGTGCATCTGGTGAGGCACGTCGACTGGCAGGAAGCCATTCTTCCCGGCGACCGCCTCGATCCAGCAGCGGTAGTACCACTCGCCTTTACCGACGACGCCGTTGCAGGTTGAGATGACCCAGCACTTACAGCCCTCGCCAGCGGAGATGACGGGGTAGATGTCGGCCCAGCGCTCGTCCATCTTGTCGATCTTGGCCGCCTCGTCGATGAGGAGGATGGAGGCCGAGAACGAAGCGCCTGCGGAGGGGGTGTAGCACTGGATGCGAGATCCGGTTTCAAGTTGGAACACGTGAGCGTTCCTTGTGATGTACCGGGGCCGCATGAAGTCCGGGAGGCAGTCGAAGCACGTGTAGATCATCTTCAACACGTTCATCGCCTCGCGGTCTGTCTTCGAGATGACGAGGATGTCCTTGTCAGTCTCGAAGATGAGTATCCAGAGGACGTAGAGCGCGGCGATCGTGGTGAAGCCGCCCTGGCGGAACTTGCGCGTGACGAACTGCTTCACGTGCATCATGGCTGGGAGGACCATGTTCTTCTGGTAGCCGTAGGGAATGAACGGCACCAGACCGTCGTCAGGGTGTCGGACGATGCAGTAGTTTTCCAGGAAGTAGATGACACTCTCTTTGCACTTGAGCATCTCCTCCAGCTTCTCTTCTTCGGTGAAGTCCTGCTTGTTCCAGAGAAGCTCCTGGTACTCGTCTCCTTTGACCCTCCGGTACTTTACAAGATCGCGCAGGCGGACAGGAGGTCGCTCTTGCCGCCTCTTCATAGGCGCGAAATCGTCAAGCTGTTTGAAGGGTGTGGGCATGGCTTACCGCTTCGTCAGGAGGGCTTCCTTCTGAGCGAGAGGCGACAAGTCGTAGAAGTCGTCGGGGAGATCCGCCCACGTGGGGAATCGCCAATCGTTCTCCAGAACCCCAATCAGGGAGATGATGTGGGTAGGGCTGGTCGCATTGTTCCTGTTGGTGTAGAAGTAGTAGGTGATGTGGACAGGGTCCTGCGAGGTGGCCTCGGTCGAGTAGTGGATCGTGAACTTCAGCTTGCCGATCGAGGAGTTGTCCTCGGGGTAGGGTTCCAGGACGTTCGTCTTATACCTGGAAGGGGCGCTGTAGCTGACGTCAGCCGCGGTGAAGTCGGCTTCGGAAACGAACTCGCGGTGAATTGCTCCACCCCAGGTGGTACGTGCCAGCAGGCCCTTGAGGACGAACTGGTCATAGAAGTTGGGGCCGAAGAAACCTTCCCCAACACCGATGATGCGCGTGCCCTGGTTCTTCGGCGTGGGCAGCTCAAGGGGCGAGTCTGTGGCGTTGTAGTAGTACTGCATGGGAATGGCTCCTTAGAATCGGGCGACAAGCGACCTGTATCGTGAAATTCCGGCTCGGTGGTTGAAGTCTGGCGGGAGCTGTTTCCACATGGGAGGCTTCCATTCGCTTTCTGGGATGGGCGCTATTTCGTCGATGACGTCGCTCGCCACCGCGAGGAGGCTCTCGATCGTATATGGGGTTTCGAGGTTATCAATCGCCACGCGGTTGGCCCAGAAGTAGTAACGGACGATCATCGGTTCACCCGGCGAGTAGCCCTCCGGGAAGAAGATGATGGCCTTGGGCATCTCCAGCATGGTGTCCAGACCTCCGGACTGCTGGGGCCAGAAGTAGCGGTGCATCGGAGGACGTTCGCCGCCGAAGCCTGGAAGGTCGGCCAGTTGGAGCTTGAACTCGATGCGGGTCATGCCGGGCTTGTTCCAGGAAACCACCGACTGCTGGGCAAGGGAGTTCTCACGCTGGAACTCCAGGGCTTCCCAGGCCACGTACCTCCGCTCCCTGAAGGCGATGTCGCCTCCCGAGATGTTGTGGACTTTGCTTATGTCGAACATACCCATTCTTGTTTGATCCTGTTCACGACTTGTTCGGTCATCTCTGCCTGGCTACCCCTCAGGACGTAATGGATCACTCCAGAGGCTCGCCAGGTATCTATGGCCCGCGGCGCTTTGTCTTCCCCGGAGATCCAGGCGTCATAGGCCTCCGGACGTTCGCGCATGGATTCGGTCACTGGCTGGTCGATTCCGAAGACAACCCACCTATCATGGTCTGGAGGCCCTTCCACCGAGCACACGACGATGGGCCTCATGGTCAGACCCTTGCAGAAGTTGGAGATCGTCTTCGCCAGCTCCTCCGGGGTCTTTGACCGAGCCCACGCGAACCAGGGATCGTCACTGTCAACAAGATGGAGCCTCCAGTCAGACAAGACATCACGGACCCCATGGCAGATCGAGGTCTTCCCACAACCGGGAGGACCAACGATCCAGACGCCGATGCGTTCCTGTTTCTGCTCTGGAAAGAGGTAGATGCTGTTTGCTCTACGGCTCATGATGATTCTTTGGTCTGGATGACTTTCGCCCACTACGTGTACGCCCGGACGGGACACCGTATATGGACCCTGGCCGCGCTATTCCACCACGTCGGAGGTACACCAGAAAGACGACGCGCAGCTATCTCCAACATGCTGCTACCTCCGTTTCACCCTATAGTACTTCAGGAGGTTTTCAGAATCTGCGAGGAGCTGGACCAGAACGAAGGTCCCCTGGTAGGTTTGGAGCCACCGCCTGGCTATCGCCAGTACATTCAGCACAGGATGGAACAGATCTATGTCTTCCAAGATCATTCTCCCCGAGGGTGTGAACATTCCCGACGATGACGCCAAGGCCCCCCAGGGAGTGCAAGGTCCCCCGGTCGAGCCCTCTGACTTCCCCTTCAAGGTCAAGTACGTCGCCCCCGTCGAGATCAAGCTCGTCGACTTCGTCAGCAAGGAGGGGAACGTCCAGGGGCCCCGGAAGCTCGTAGCCTTCCTGCCGACTGGCGAGGCTTTCGTGATCGTGCCCGACGCCCAGGCCCTGACGCAGCTTTCCCAGGAAGAGATGCAGGTCATGGGTGACTGGGAGAAGATGCTGCACGAAAAGGCTCGGCTTCTCGGAGGCAACATCATCATCGACCCAGCCACCGGCGACGTAAAAGCCGCACCGATGCCTCCTGGTATGTCCAGCATGCTTGGAGGAATGGCGCGAGGAGGGCCACCCAAAAGGGGGTAAGTTCCCATGAAGATTGCGCTCTACACCCTGCCAAAGCCTCCAGGGGCTCTTGGAGGCGAGGATCAGATGGCTACCTTCATGGTGGAGGAACTCGCCGCCATGGGAATAGAGGCCAATGTCTACCACCCCCATGAGGCTCATCTTCTCAGACAAGCCGCCGGGGAGTATTCGTGTCTGATCTCGAACTCGGTGAACGCCACTTCGTCGATCCAGCCAGCCGCCTTCTGGCATTTCAATGAGTCATTTGATGGCTGGGGGTCTCTGGCGTCCATGGGGTACACCCACATCTTCACCAACTCCTCTGATGATAATCTTCGAGCGATGCTGGAGGAGAGGTCGAATCTTCCTGTGGACATGGTCCCCCTCGCCGCTCCTGAGCGTTTCACCACCATGGAGGTGGAGCCCCAGATCGAAGATGGATCCATCGGGTACATCGGGAACTTCAATGAGTACAAACAATCGGCTGTCGAAGAATGGCTTGTTCCCATCTCAGAAGCCTTCGGTAGTCGTCTGAAGATCTGGGGAGGTACGGCCTGGCAGCGTCACAAGCTGGCGAAGCACTACCAGGGCATTCTTCCCACCAATCAATGGGGACGCATCCCGGCAATGGCCCACCACTGGATCAACTTCAGGTCGGAGACCCAGGCCCTCTGGAAGATGCTGAACGACAGGGTCTACTGGCTCCTGGCCGCGGGCGCTCGTTACGTCCACACCGACTCAGGCGTACACGGGGATCTGCCTGTCAATATCTCCTTCACTCCCGAGGAGATGATCCACAAGATTGAGGCCGGTCACGGCTTGATCAGGACTTGCGACTGGACCCGCTTCATGATCGCGAATTCCAACCTCTACCACCACCGGATGCTCTACATGCTCCACGTCATGGGGGTGAGGCGAGTTGCCAAACTGGGAAGTTAGAGTCATTGCCGACAACCCCCGCGACGTTGAGTGCGTAGCCTCCGTCCTTGGGAGTGGTCAGAACATTGTCGCCTGGACCCATGAATCCAGGCGTCTTCGGTTTCTTCGTGCCTCCTGCCAGTATCGTTTCTACAGCGACATCGGCGAAGCACTGGTAGCCCCGTCCGAGGCTGAGTACATCGGATTCTTCCCGAGAGGGTTCGTCCCATCGGATAAGTTCATCAAGGAAGCATCCAGGTGTTTCACCAGGGAACGTGCCGGGATCGTCACTTTTCCCGTACTCATCGAAGGCGAGGGCAAGGAGGTCTTCTTCGAGGAGCTGGTACTCGGTTGCTTTGCGTGGCGGCGGGAAAACCTTGGTGTAGGGGCTCAGGTCTACGAAATGAAGTATGCGGGGGCCAGGTGCCAAGCCTCCGGTCTTTCTCCCATCATGCAGATGGTCTCTTTGAAGAAGAGCGGCGTGCGCGTCAGCGGGCTGCTCAGTCCTCAGAACATCCCCATGAGGCCAGAACAGGGCGATCTCGTTTTCGAGGACAAGTCCGATCACAAGCCCCACGGCATCCAGGGCGTGAACGAAGAGATCAAGATCATCGATTCGGCCTCGGCGCTCGACCTGGTTCTATTCTCTCCTCCTGAGAGTCGCGGCTCGTGGCGCTTTGTCGAGGAAAGGGACATCCCCCAGACCCAGAAGGACTTCGAGCAGCAAGCAAGGGAGGTGAGAGGGAACTGGATGGCGATCCACTGGGGCAGTGGAAGCTGGAACTGGTCAACCGTCTGCCGGACTGCATTCGCTCACATGGACAAGGCCGTTCTGGCCTTCCCAGGCCTGACCCTGGTTCACCCAGGCAAATTCCGCAGACTCCAGCCCCTGATGCCTGACATGAAGACGTGGACAGACGAGGTCAGGGATTACGCTCATTGCGTCACTTTCGATGCCGAAGGTGCCCAGATCGCGGTATCCAATGTCCCCAATGACCCCATTATGTCCCAATTCTCAGGGGATCAGGACCCCATCTACGGGACACCGATCGAGAAGAAGAGTGGTCGTGGACTCAAGGTGGCGGTCCTTTCCATGTGCGGCGTTACCTCTTTCGAGGACCAGTATGGCCTTGGGGGCGAGCACCAGGTCGTCCATTGGCTGAGAGAGGGTTTCCTTCATCACCCGGATGTGGCCCTTTGCGACATCTACGATACCCAGAACATCGGCCTGGCCCCAGACAACTACTACGACCTGGTCCTGTCGAACTCCTGCTGGCACACCCCTCCCAAGGTCACAAAGGGCGGAATCTCCATCTTCTGGCACTTCAACACGAACGCCTACCGCGGGAACGAGCTGACGGTCATGGCTTTCGGGTACACCCACGTCTGGACGAATTCTCCGATCAGTCTGGCCGAGTTTCGGCGACACGGTATCTCGTGCCGGATCAAACACCTGAACGCCAGCTCGTTTCACCACGGGATCTACCCGTGGGAGTCTGAGCTGTTTCGCCATGATGCCTGCTATGTCGGCGGCTACCAGGTGGAGTACAAGGGCAAGGGGCTGATCGACCAGTACATCAAACCCTGCATGGGTGTTCCGATCGACTTCGTCATTTACGGCAACAGGAAGTGGCGCTACGACGTCCAGGAGGAGGCCCTCAAGACTGACCGCTCCTTCAAGAAAGAGCATCTGGATACGAGCTTCGAGCCACACTACCGTGGTGTCCTTCACCCTGATGACTTCTGGATCCTTGCGAAGAACTGCAAGGTCTGGGTGAACTTCAACGCCGAGGACCAGCGCCCGCTGGAGATGGTGAATGACCGGCCTATCTGGGCCATGGGTTGCGGCGCTTTCGTCATCACGGATGACTACCATGCCCAGCGAGAAGTTTACGGTGCTACCTGTGACTACTCCCACGGAGGGCCCGATCTTGCCAGGCGGGTCGAGAGGTGGGTCAGGAACGAAGACGAGAGGCTAGAGAGAGGCGAACAGGCCTACGAGAACATGAAACGCCATAGACTGTTTACGAATGATACCGTCGATCAGGCGGTAGAAACACACCTGAAAGGCAGGGCATGACCATGCGCTCCCGTATCGATCAGAACGAAGAAGACATCGACCGTCTCGAAGCTGAGAACGCGGAGCAGGAGGAGACCATCGAAAGCCTGGCAGCCAAGGTGCGTGACCTTCAGCACTGGCGGCGTCGCCACGACTTCATCGAGCGAGTTTCCTTGGTTGTCATCCTGGTGATCTTTACCGCCGCGGCGATCGGTATGTGGATTACCCTGAGAGGACTTCAGTAATGGAAGTGAACTTCGATCTCGAATCATTCAACCGAGCCCTTGAGGCCAAGGGGCTCCCGCCAGTCACCGCCGAGGAGTTCTATGGCTCGGGCGAGGAAGAAGGTCCCAAGCCCATGACGACCAAGCAGAGGGCGAAGCGCAAGTCGCGTCGTCAGATGCAGAAGAAGTCGAGGAAGGCCAACAGGCGCAAGAAATGAACTTCACCACGACCCCTCACGAGCACGGCTTCTACCTGATCGTGGACGACTCCACAGAGCGCACTCGCATGGCGGCATGGCGTGCTGAGGGAGAAGAACGCCAGGTGTCGGGTCAGGTGGAGCTTGGTTTCCTTGACGAGAAGACCGGCGTCTTCATCCACACCGGCTTCCGGCCAGAGGCGATCGAGATCGAGCAGATTCGCGATCAGACTCCTGGCGTTTATCAGCCTGTCGTGAGCCAGATCCCGGCGGGAAGCTGTCTCCTGAACATCCAGGCAGAAACGGCAATCAAGGGGAAGATCGACATCATGGTCTCCCCGACCGGCCACCCCAACGATTCCAGGTCCTGTGGCAGCATTCCTCTCTGCACATCGCCCAAGAAGCTGATCGTGCCGATCGTGATACGCCAGACCTGGAAGCGCCTCTTCATCAAGAAGATGGAGGACTTCGAGGACGCTGTGGTTCTGTCCGGGATGATGGTGGTTTTTCCGGACAAGATGCGCCGCTACACAACCATGAACCACCTGATCAAGCCTGAGCACGCCTCGCTCAAGAAGAGCGACAAGAGCCGCATCACTTTCCCGGCGCGGTCGCCTCGATACGTCTACTTCAACATCGGATTCCAGAAACAATGAGCGACCTGACCCAGATCGACCCCTACACCTTCGGCGACGACGAACTGCTCTCCCATGCGCTGATCCTCAGCGACATGTGCCAGGGAGAAGCGAAAGACGTCGTGGAGGGCATGACTCCCTACCAGATTGAGCACTTCGTCCTCGGCAAGATCCCGCCGGTGGGTCGCTACCATCAGTGCTGCCTGGAGATTCGGCGTCGCCTTGAGATCATGCAGAACACTCGCGCTGCCCTCGTGAGGCTCATGGAGAAGAAAGAGCGAAACTCGGGGGAAGAAGCCGAGTTGACCGAGAAGCGTGAGATCATGCGAGGCCTCCAGAAGGAGGTCGCCGTCTTCAAGGTCCTTGCCGACAGGTACAAGCCGCTGACCGAGGGTAGGAGGTTCGATGACCCTGCGCTTCAGGCCGAGTACTGGGATCAGCATTTCGGCTGGAGGCTCGCTGTGGGCTTCATTTCTGGGCGCGTGCCGCCCGACCTTATCCAGTCTATTGCCTGTCTCCACGAATCCTCTACGACCAGGTTGTTCATGCAGCGGATGCTCAAGACACTGGCCTCGGGGGAAAATGGGCCCGCACGCTCTCAAATAGAGGAGAGCCTGTTGACCTTCATCGAGGAGTATCGTTGTGTTGAAAACGTCCAGAGACCCAGACTACCAGCCGGGTGATCTCTCTGTCTTCCCGGTCTCTCTGGATGACAGGGGAACGACCTACGAAGCCAGAAACAACGCTGAAACCACACTCGCCGCTCCCATTGGATGGCGGAACGACACGGTGTTCGTCACGGACGGACACAAGTTCCCGGAAGCCAATGGCGTCATCCGAATCGACGACGAGCTGGCTCACTATGAGACCCGGTCGGGCAACCAACTGATCGATGTTACCCGCGGCCTCATGGGCACGGTGCCAACGAGGCACGAGGCAGGTGCCAGGCTGATCGCTCCGGCGGTCGCCGACATGCACAACGCCGTCAGGGACATCCTGCTCAAGGCTGAGCAGAAGATCGGCATGCCTGACGACGAGGCCAGCGGCGACCTGGAAGGTACGCTCTGGGCCCGCGTCAACTTTCTGAAGAAGAAGTGGTTCACCCCGAAGGCACGCTTCTACTCCCACAACAACGTGAGCTACGGCCCTCTGGGCGTCCAGTTCTACGATTTCTCGATAGGTGAGCCGGTTCGCTGGTTCTGGGACTTTGGTGACGGCCAGGTCTCGAACGAGCGGAACCCCTTCCACCGCTACGACGAGCCTGGAGTTTACGACGTTTCGCTCACTATCTTCACTCTGACCAATCAGAACCTCCAGTCGGCCACGGGACAGGGGGTGAGTGTGGTGCAGAAGACAGGCTACGTCCGCGTGCTGGAAAACTCCGACATCGTCGAGGTTCTCTTCTACGCCAAACAGTTGCTGGAGGATGGTTCAGAAATCGCGGCCCTGACCGGCAGGCCTCCCATGACTGTGCGGTTCTACGACCAGACCAGGGGCAACGTCACTACGCGCATCTGGAACTTCGGAGATGGCATCACCGAAATCATCGAGGATCCAAATCAGTATGTCGTGGAGCACACATACGATCGTGAGGGTATCTTCATCCCGAACCTGGCTGTATCGAACGGTCAGGAGAACTTCAGGCGTGACCTGGGCATTCATATCCGCGTCAGTCTCGGTTCTGGGGTAGCGCCATGAGCCAGACACCCATCAACTTCCCAGCCGTTTTCGACGATGAATCCACGCTGTTCACAGTGGCGGACGAGGGGGTCACGCGCCTTGCAGAAGACTGGAGGCCAGGGAATACCGAGCTGGTCCTCGAAGATGCCGATCGCTTTTCACCGGCGGGTGGGTACTGCACGGTTTACAGCTTCCACGACGCCATCTCGGTCGAGAAGAGGGTCACCACCTTCCGGTTCACGGGCGTCGATGGAAACAATCTCACGGGCGTGGTGCCGCTCAACAACGAGCAGATGCCCAGGGTCAAGGGCTGCCGGGCCGTCCTCAACATCATGGCTCAGCACCGGAACGCTACTACCAAGGCCACCCTTGCGATTCAGGGGGTCCTTGGAGAGTTTGGCACCGAGGACCAGAAGACGATCGAATGGTTCGCGGACCTGCTCACCAGCACGGTCAAGATCCCGCGGCCCTTCTTCACGGTGAGGCCTTCCCGGACAGGGTTCAGGTTCACCACCTTCAAGTTCCAGGACCAAACCTACCGGCTCCAGGCCTGGCAGGACATTGAGTGGCACTGGGACTTAGGCGACGGTGTGACTTCCAATGAACAGAACCCCTCTCATGCCTATGAGGCTCCAGGTCTCTACACGGTCACGTTGAGGGTTGCGAACAACTATGGCGAAAGGACATTGGTGGCTCGCGAAGTCATTCGTGTCCTGGGCGATGCTCCGCTTCCCGGCGAGATCACGATTCTGCCCGACACCTTGGTCGCAGGGGAGACCTATACCGTCCTCTCCTTCCAGCCGTCTCCGGTGCAGGATGAGTCCAACATCGTTGACGAGGTCGATTGGGAGATCAGTGGCAAGGTGCTGAGCGGCACGACCGTTCGTGCTCTTTTCGAGACGCCTGGACGCATCTCGCCTCGCATCATCCAGCGTACTCGCCTTGGGAACTACAGTATCCAGGAAGGTCCTGAGATCAACGTGATCGACCAGAACTCGGTCTGGTTGGTGATTCAACCCTCCCTCAACCCGAGCTTCTCGATTCAGGAGTACATGCCGAGCCTGGACTCGTACAAGACGGGCAAACAGCAGTTCACCTTCGAGAGGACCTGGTACCAGACGCAGAAACGCGAGCTGCCCAACGAGAACTTTCTGTTCTGTGGTGGCCTGCATTCATTCCTGGGAACCTACAAGGCCCTCTACCTGGCGAATTCAGACCAGAGCATCATGGTCGTCAGGCAGATTGATCTGGACCTCGACATCGTCACTGAAGCCGGTACGCGCTCACGCGGCTGGGGATGGGTGAGTGGCCGCATTGTCAGCAACGATGTCGACGACCCTCTGGAGAACGATCAGATTTACGTGTTCTTCGGCAGGGCAACCGACGACGAGCGCCAGCGTGAGCTGCTGACGGTCGAGCACTACGGCATGAATACGAAGACCTGGGAGAGCATGTCGCTCTCAATGGCCGCAGCCAGTCTTGATGACGAGGACGTCATTAGGGAGGCGGCGCATGGAGCCATGGGTTCTCGTGGAAGGCGTTGGCGCTCGACGAACTGGAAGGACAAGATCTACATCCTGGGAGCTGACGATCGGAACTACATGTCCCGCTTCCTGTCATTCCAGCCCTCAACTCAGGCGTGGAAGTCCCTTTCGATGCCTTTGATCTCGGGCCGGTCGCTCGATCTGGAAGAGGCCACCTTGTTCTCCCTCGCTGAGGGTGTGTACATGGCTGGTATCGACAGGTTCATCTCCAAGTACGACCCTGACGATGATTCCTGGACCTCGCTCGTGGGTTCCTCTGCATGGGCTGTCAGCAGCAGTGGTACGGCCATTGACAGCCGCACGCCGATCAAGGCGATTTCCTCTGAGGAAGCTCCCAAGATCGACAACACGAAGGCGTACATCTCTGGATACGCCACCGACAGCTTCGCGAGTTACGATGAACTCACGCGCACAGCGACATCTCATCGATTCTGCCCAGGCGGTCTTCTTAGCGCAGGAGCCCTTGTCTGATGCCTACCGTAAACCTGCCAGAAGTCCGCTACCCATACGGCCTGGATGACTATCGCAGTCTCATGATGGTCCTCAACCAGACCGAGGCCGTCATCATGCGCGAAATCACGCCCATGGATCGTCGCATCGAGATCTCGTGGGACTTCGACAAGCCTGAGCGCTTCTCGCGCTGGGGCGGCTACGCACAGATCATCAGCCAGCACACCTTCGAGGACCTCTACTACGGCAAGGGCCCGTGGGTTTACAGGGAGAATGCCGAGATCCACGCTGTCTCGGGGTCCTATATCCCCTCCGGAACGGACTTTGACCTGGATGGCCCGATCATCCCGAATGGTCTGGCTCCTACCAACGAGAACGTCTGGAACACGACCACCCTGATCGGCCAGAATTACACAATGACCGGTGTTCTTTCGGTCGGAGGTGTCGTGGTCGACTTCTCGGTGGAACACTTTGAGGGTGAGACAAACAAGGCACGCTTCTTCTTCTCCAGGCCTGATCTTTTCCAGGTGGAGCTTTCCTATCTGGACGCAGATACAGGAACGCTGAGGCTCTACCCCATCGGCTTCGGCATGAACATCCTGAGCATGAACTTCAAGAAGGCCATGCTCGATAGTGAGGGACAGATCCAGCGCCGTGTATCGGTCCTCACCGATCTTCGTCGAGGCCTGCGGGACACAGGCGTCTGCACCCATCACAAGGGGAGCTTCATCCGCGGTTATATCATGGCCGAGCACCACGCCATTTCGGCGAAGGCTGCGTTGGCTGTGCAGAAGCATATCGGGGCCAACTTCTCTGAGGATACGGATACCCTGGACTTCAGGCTCAGGGATCTCAGTGAGCTTTGTGTTGAGGGAGAAGACTGGCCCTGTCCCGAGATCACTTTCGACTTCAGGCCCGTGGAGGTCGGAGAGGGCGACGATGAGTGCGTTGTCATCAACACCTACGAGTTTACCCTGACGGTCGACGGCGAGTTCAACAGCTTCGGCATATTCTTCGGAGATGGTCAGAGCGTGAATGACGACCTGACGCCGACTCACGCCTACCCCCCGAACAGCCGCGTCGAGCCCAGTGCGTTTGCCTCCAACGAGAACTGCCGTGTAGCTACGGCCTCTTTCGAGGACCAGGCTCAGTCGATCGGTGAGATCCCCGAAATCCCTGGTCTGGTTTGCCCGGAGATCATCATCCCCGACATCCCGGCCATTCCCGAGGCGCTGATCCCCAACTTCAACGCCCCGACCACGATCGTGAATATCGAGACCCCTGATGTCACCGGCTTCTCGTTCCAGAGCATTGATTTCAGTCAGTCTATCTTCATCTCGATCCCCAACACGATCAACGTGAACACCTCTTTCGGAGACATCAACATCTCCATCCCGCCCATCACGATCGACATTACGTTCCCGGATCCTCCCGACATCACCGTGAACTTCAGTGTGAACATCGACTACCCGCCCGAGGCCGGTCCTTGCTTCGCCCTGGTTCCTTGTGGAGGCTACTGTCATGGTTCTTGATGTTGAGTATCTGATTCGCGAACAAAAGGGCAGGGAATACGTGGTGATGCCTGGAACAGGTGTCGCCGTGCCCGACTTCCTGCGCCAAGAGGTGCAGATTCCCTACCGAAACTCCTCGGTCGACATCAGTGCCCGAGAGGTCGGCAAGCTCATCGAGAACAGTCGTTTCCCGTCTGCTCACCGCATGAGCAGCGGCAGGAAGATGGCGGTCTGCATCTCGGGCGAAGAGAACTTCCCCATTTTCGCTCACGAGAATGCCGTCTGCATCGGTATCAACCGCGGGATCTTCTCCTCAGTTGCGACCCACTCCTTCATCCTGGACCCCATGGGTGAGGTCGTACCCGAGCTGAGAAAGCGCAAGAGACTCCCCCTCGGCATTTTCGACATTCGTACCAGCAACCAGACCATCAAAGAGTGGGAGCGCAGGTCTCGCGTTGGGGTTTACCGTCCTCGTTCAGGGGTGGACGGCTGTGACAGCGCCATCCTGAAGGGTATTCAGTGCCAACTTCAGGAGGACCCCCTGGCCGCAGCGATTCATTTCGCTGCCAAGTACATGGGTGCTCTGGACATCTACCTGCACCAGGCAGACAGGTCCTATTCTGAGCCACTCGAAGGTTACCCCATGCGCCAGATTGGCGACAGGTGGATCCTTCCAGAACACCAGAAGGATTTCGACACACTTTCAGCCGTGGCGATGATCTTGAATCGCAACGGGGTCAACCTTCACGTGACCCGAGGGTCTATGGTGGAAGTGTCTGGAGCGAATGTGATAGATAGGGAAGCACTCGCTACAGAGATTCTTGCTGGACTCTCTGAGGAATACTGACAGGAAACCTCTCATGGCAAAACGACCCGGCACACAGCTCAGCAACCACCAGGTGGCTGATGATCAAGTCAGCCAGCCAAAGATGGCGGCCAATTCTGTCGGCAGTCGCCAGATCATCGACCGTTCGGTGATCAGCGCGAAGATTGCCACGAGGTCGGTCATGCTTGAGCACCTTCAGCAAGAGGTGCTGGACCGTCTTTTGCCAGTCTCCAGTGGTACTACGAGCGCACGTGACTACCGAGCAGCTCTTCAGAATTCCCCGAACATCCCGAACGCTGCGAACCCCTTCGCGACGATCAACGACATCGCCGCGGCCCAGACCTTCTGGAAGAAGCCGATCGAGCAGGCGTCGCTCATGGAGAGCGACCAGCCGGGAACCGTTCGCCTGGTCCTCAGCGACCTGAGCCTCCTGGTGAAGGACCGCACGGGCAAGGCCATGGCTCCCGCGGTCGATCATGCTCGTGCCAAGAACCTGGAGTCTCTTCCGAACTCCCGCCACGTGACCGCCGTCGAGAAGGCTCTCATCGAAAGTCTCGCGACAGCCAACCTGGTACCCGGAGACATCCTCCAGGCGGTTCAGGTAGCGTCCCGCAGCGGGCGCTCCTCCGTGCATGTCGAAGAATCGATCTCCCTCTCCTCTGGCGAGGTGAAGACGATCATTCACCCAGAAGTGGAAGACGCCAGCCTGGAAAGGAACATCATCGTTCTCCAGCCCTCGTCGACCATCAATGATGTCACCAGGGATCACGGGCATGGCTTCTGGTTCAATGGCCGCAACGCCCAGCGCTACGCCTTTGGCACTACGCCAGAGATTGACGCCGCGGAGTACCAGGTTTCAACCGGAGGAGAGAACCTCATCCCCATCAGCGCATCAACGCGATCTGCGTCGAAGCTGCGTCTCTCTTTCAGGCGCAGGACCTTCGTTGACCGTGTCCGCAGGCTGAGCGCAACGGAAGCCACGGTGGACCTTGGAGGCGAAGCCATCC
>Ga0100403_1001272_pt1 | contig 23148 bp, 13 predicted proteins | sample CryGeymet201501t_FD_83663 | JGI IMG/M metagenome (GOLD analysis project Ga0100403, IMG submission 83663) | Groundwater microbial communities from Crystal Geyser aquifers in Utah, USA - Crystal Geyser metaG 2015-01t | ecosystem: Environmental > Aquatic > Deep subsurface > Groundwater | place... | reverse complement strand
CTAAAGTCGAAAAGATGCGCATTTTCGCTGAAAGTTCCGAGGCAACATGAGCATCGGTATCTTTGACGACACTCGCCTGAACGAGACTCAACGCCGCGAGTGAAGCCGAACTTATATATTTTCCTTGAGTTACAGTATAGACATTGCATGTCAGCTGCCAATGCATACTTGGTGCCAACACTGCTCATTCCATGCAGCTTCTACAACACTTTAGCGCGCACAGTTAAAACATCTCAACACGATCGCTAGGTAGCATTCCGCCGCCTGATTGAATGAGTGCAACAGCACCATCGAGGCCGAAGTACTCGATGACTTTTGCGGTGCCTTTCACGCGTCCAGGAGCTTGGCCGATGTAGCGGCCCGTTTGAGGGTCGTGAACATCACGCGGAGCCTCTACGACTTTTAAGATATCCCCGATTCTAAGACCAGAACTTCGTCCCGCATTGAGATAGAGCCTTGCGCCTTCAATTTTAAGTAGCCGCCCAGCCCAACCGACTTTTGCGGCGTGAGGATTGAGCTCTTTCAAAATGTGCGACGACATATTGTTGAAAATCTTTTCCATCTTCTTTTGTGGTTCGCTAAGCCCCGAAGCATAACCAAAAATTTCAGATCGCTGTTCCTTGAAAGTATTTTTACGAGTGCCTTTCACAAGGCTTCGCCCTGTCGAGGAATCAATCAATTCATAATCAACTTCCACGGTGAGTAAAATTTCACGAGATTGAATCAAACCTGTAGGGTCTAGTTTTTCTTCAACGTTTACCGTTTTAATCTCGCCGCGGATGTAACCAGAAACCCCGGTCCCTCGAGCCACACGCGAAACCTCCTCTGGAGGAGTCATGGAATCAATTCTCAAGTCTTGAAGGGTCGTGGTATCAGTCAGAACAGGAACAAAAGCGCTGTTCTCTTCAGCGAGCATAACCTCGCTGAGTTCTTTACGCAGAAAATGCGAAAGCGGCATGCGCTCTAAAGATTTAGGCAGATCTGCAGACACATGAAAATCGAGAATCCACAATCGTTTCTTCAACCCCTCAACTTTTGGAATCTCGACACCCTCTTGTTGGGCTTCAACACGACTTCTATTTTGGGCGACTTTGTTTCCACCGTTATCACGACGCTGCGGAGAAACACATCCCGCAAGCGTGAGGGTCGCCACACTCAATCCCAAAAACACGAAACGCTGCCATTTTGATGAAATTTCACCTATGCCCATACTAGATATATTAACACGACTGAAAGTGAGGGCAATATCGCCAGAGTAAGCAAATAGCCACAAATATAAGAGGCGATGCCCTTTTAGTGACGCGCTTCGATCTGAAGTGCGCCAGGAAGAGCAATGATCTGCTCCAACTCAGCCTTGAGATTCGTGCCCCACTGGACATGATAGTCAGGCCCCAATTCAAGCTTGGTATCAAAGACCCCAGACTTCAAAATCGACATACTCACGGGAGTTTTCCCGCGGTGCTTTCGAAGAATATTCGCCATTTCGACGTACAAACTTTCCACAGAGAACTTGCCCTCGACGCGGTCGACATCAACAGAAATAGTTACAGTGTGAGGGTGCTTTTCTTCAACGAGACTAAGATCCTCTACTGAGATTCTCCCCTGAACCGTAACTTTTCCGCACATAAGTTTTGGTTTGTCTTCTTCGAAATCAAGCTCTGCCGTAACTAGCAACGGCGATCCACTTTTAAAAAGAGACTGAAACTCTTTGTAATGTTCAGGAAAAGAAATCAACTCCACAGATCCACTAGCATCCTCAAGCCTCAAAATCCCCATGTTCTCTCCAGCCATTCGTCCACGCTTGACTCTCACCTCTCGAAGATCACTCACAACGACTGCGATAGTATTGTTACTCTTTGGTGCTTTTTCTGCGAGTTCAAAAACCGGGATGGCTCCTGCGACTTTTGCCCTTTCCACGTAACGATCGAGTGGTGATCCACTCACATAAACTCCTAGCAACTCACGCTCCCAAGACAACTGTTCTTTCTCAGTAATCACCAAGGCTTCCGCCATCGTTGGTCCTTGTTGAGATCCAAAAGCTGCAGCCCCCTCATCCCCTCCGAATAGAGAAGTTTGGCCAGCTTCCTTTTCTTCAGCAATCTTCTGCGCCCACTCGATACATTTTTCCATGTTAGCCAGATAATACCCGCGAAGCTCTCTTACAGGTTTGGCGTTGGGCCCACTATCGCCTAGAGAATCAAAAGCACCTGCCTTGATCAAAAACTCCATAGCGCGCTTGTTGATCTTCTTAAGGTTCACTCGCTCCAAAAATTCAAAAATATCTTTGAAGGCTTCGCCCTCGTTCCTCGCGCGAATGATCTCATCAACCGCGATATCACCCACGCCCTTGATCGCAGCAAGTCCAAACCGAATCACACCTTCACTGGCAATCGCGAAGTCATTAAGTGATTCGTTCACATCAGGAGGAAGAATTTCTAATTTTCTTGAACGCGCGTCTTGAATGTAGCGCGCAAGCTTTTCGGTGTTGTCACTTTCAATTGTGAGCAGCGCTGTGAAGAATTCCGTCGGATACACGGCTTTTAAATACGCTGTTTGAACGGATAACTTTCCATAGGCGATGGTATGGGACTTGTTGAAGCCATAGCCTGCGAATTTTTCGATCAGATCGAAAAGCTCTCCAGCCTTATCCTTCGGATGCCCCTTCTCGACCGCGCCATCAACAAAGATCGCACGCTGCGCCTCCATCTCGGCCTTAATCTTTTTACCCATTGCTCGGCGAAGTAGATCCGCACCACCGAGAGTGTACCCTGCAATGACTTTCGCAAGAGCCTGAACTTGCTCCTGATAAACGATAACTCCGTAGGTTTCGTTAAGGACTGCTTCCATCTCCGGGAACATCACTTCGACTTCGGTCTTACCGTGTTTCCTAGAAATGTAGTCGTCTACCATTCCCGCATCGAGTGGACCTGGTCTGAAGAGTGCTACAATCGCGCTCACATCAGCGAATCGGTCGGGCTTCATTCGCACACAAAGATTCTGCATGCCCGAACTCTCTAGCTGGAACACACCCAAAGTATCACCCGCCGCAATGAGTTCATAAATCTTCGGATCATGCATGGGGATATTGTCGTACTTCAATCCCTTAGCTTCAGGCTCCTGTCGCTTATTGATCCACTCACACGCGAGTTGCATGAGATCGAGTGTTACAAGTCCCAAGAAGTCGAACTTCACAAGTCCAGCTTCCTCACTTGTTTTCATATCCCACTGACAAATGTAGTTACCGTTCACATCGCGAGAAAGAGGCGCGAGATTGTCTAATGATTGACTGGCAATGATGACACCGGCTGCATGGACACCCGGCTGCCTTAAGGCGCCTTCGATGCGCATGCCCAGGTCGACAGTCTGCTTGACCTTCGGATTCTCCTGAGTCACTTGCACAAACTCATCCACCTCATCCATCGTTTCTTTGATGGTGAGTGGCTTCATCTGCACAGATGGAATGAGCTTCGTGAGCCGGTTGGTCTCACCGAAGCTAAGCCCGAGGACACGGCCCACGTCTTTGATCGCGTTCTTCGACTGCTCCTTGGCGAAGGTTACAATTTGGCAAACGCGTTCTTGTCCGTATTTTTCTGCCACATACTTGATCACCGAATGCCTGCGTTGCTGACAAAAGTCGATGTCAAAGTCGGGCATCGAGAGACGCTCTGGGTTCAGGAAGCGCTCAAACAACAACCCATATTCAATGGGATCGACGTCGGTGATGTTCACACAATAAGCACAAAGTGATCCCGCACCCGAACCACGACCTGGACCCACGGGGCAATTGTTGTTTTTGGCCCAGTTCACAAAATCAGCAACGATTAGGTAGTACCCAGCAAAGCCCATTTCATTGATGATGCCGAGCTCATAATTGAGACGGTCTTGGTATTCTTTAATTTTGACTTCGTCCGTAATCCCAGCTTCTTGCAAACGGATTTCTAATCCAGCCTGACAATCATGACGGAAATTCTCTTCCGAAGTCTCGAAACCTTCTTCTTTGAAATCGGGAATGTGATAGATCCTGCGACCTTCATCATCGGTGAACTTAAGATCCACATTACAGCGTTCAGCGATCGCTAGAGTATTTTCAATAGCGGAAGGAATATCCGAAAACGCTTCCTTCATTTCCTCAGCCGACTTCACATAAAACTCTTGGGAGACAAGCGACGAGCGAGGATTTTCCTCTAGGTTAATCTTTTGATCGCACATCAGCCAAATTTCATGAGCAAAGGCATCGTCACGATGCATATAGTGGGCGTCGCAAGTTGCGACCATCGGAATGCCCTTTTGCTTGGACCACATTCGCATTTGCTCATTGGCTTTGTTCTGCGCACTAAGTCCCGTATCTTGAAGCTCCAAGAAAAGTCGGTTGTCCCCAAAACCTTTTTGCAAAAGATCGAGAGTCTTAAGTGCATCCTGTGGTTGGTCTTGAAGAACAAAGGAACTCAAGATTCCTTTCATACCTCCGGTGAGCGCGATCAATCCCTCGTTGTGCTCAAGGATATAATCCAGGGGAAGTTGCGGATTGAGTCCCTCTTCAGAATACCCAAAATCACAATGGGCCTTAGAGCTGAGCTTACAAAGATTCCAAAAACCTTGGTTTGTTTCAGCAAGTAGAACCATGTGTCTGCGCAAAGGACCCGCTCCACTAACAGTGACTCCGACTTCCATTCCGTAGATCGGCTTAACGAGTCCATCGCCCTTTTTCTTCACAGCCTTGTCGAAGTAAAGCGCACCGTAAAGATTACCCCAATCCGTGCACGCAACGGCCGGCATCTCCAATTCCCTCACGCGCGGAATCAGCTTATCGATCTTAATGAGACTCGATGACAGCGAGAATTCCGAATGTAAATGTAAGTGAACAAAGGACACGGTCTGGCGAGAAAAGCAATATTGCCCCCGCCTATCAAGAGAGAAGATAAGCAGAGAAGATTGCGTTGAGCACCGCACTTTAAACGTCGTTGCGCCGCGTTGAAACCACCAGCTTGAAAGCCCCCTCTTGCCCGATTTTGCTCGCCTGACCCCCCACTTACGTTGAAAATCACAAGCTCATGAGCCCCCATACGCCACCTCTGACGAATCAGTCTCCCGAAGCAGGCATTCCCTCCAACATCTCTAAGATCTATCTTTTCAGCTACTTTTGGATGGCACTTATCATCCTGCCCATTTTTGTGCCCTACCTTCTGGACCTCGGACTCTCAATGGCTGAAATTCTCAAACTCCAAGCCTTCTATGGTATTTGTGTGATGCTCTTCGAGGTCCCCACCGGCTATGTCAGCGACATCCTCAATCGCAAAGCCTCTCTCGTGATTGGCTCCTTCATCTCAGCGGTAGGCTTTAGTTTTCTTCCCTGGATCACGGAGTATTGGCAACTCATGGTTTATGAGGGGGCACTAGCTTTCGGATACACTCTGGTATCAGGAACCGACCTTGCCATTTTCTACGACTCACTTCCTCTCAAGTCTGAGCGGGCCGAAAGCACTAGAGGAATTGCGCGCATCAAATCCGCTCATGTTTTTTCAGAGGCCGTGGCGTCTATTGTTTCGGGATTTTTGATCATGGTTTCATTTGCAGCTGTGATCTGGGCCCAAGTCATTGTGGCCTGGATACCGTTCTTCATTACGCTTGGACTCAAAGAACCCATCCGGCACAAGATGGACGGACACACCCACATCGAAAATTTCAAAGGTGTCTTCAAACACATGTTTGCTTCAACATCCCTCATGAGACTCATCTCTATCAATTATATTTTCTGGGGACTCGCCACATTCTTTGCCGTTTGGACATATCAAAAGTTTTGGCTAGTGGAAGGCATCTCCCTCACACACTTCGGCTGGGTGTGGGCCGTCATGCACATCCTAGTCGGACTCGTTGCGCAGCGAGTTCACACCTGGGAAAAACGCTTCGGCCCCGTTCTTTTGCTTTGGCTTTTGTGTTTACTGCCCCCTGCAGGTTACATTCTTATGAGTGTGCTGAATTCGTGGTGGGCCGTGAGCATGTGTTTGCTCTTCAGCGTGAGTCGCGGGATCACACAAGTTTTGATGAGTGATGCCTTTAACTGGCGTATCCCCAACGCCTCAAGAGCTACCGCCAATTCCATCGTCAGCATGCTCTTTCGCACAAGCTTCGCTCTCTTCGCCCCTCTCATGGGCTACAGCATCGACCAAATGGGTGTGCGCTTTACCTATACCATCCTGGGAGTCGTCTTCGGCATCGGAGCCATCGTTGTAATGTGGCCCTTGATCATAAAAGTACGCAAATTATCCATAGATGAAATTCCGCATAAGCCTTAGGACTCCCCACTGGGAAGTTCATATAAACTTAACCTAAATCTTTCACTGTGCGCGCTTAAGTGTTGTAAGGGCATGCCCAGCTTAAGGGCCTTTCTAAGTCATTTTAAATATTTAGATTCAGTCGAAGGCCTATGGGGTGAATAGCTGGCACCAGCCTGCAAGAGTGGAGCAGCAGTCCCCCTGTACTGAGTAATGAATCTAAATATTTAAAATGACTTAGAAAAGCTACTAAACTTCCCCTTACAACACTTAAGCGCGCACAGTTTAAGTTTATCTTTACCAAAACCGAAATACTTAACTCAAACTTATCTTCCTCCTAGTCGGAATTAGTGAGAAGATTAAGGAACTCTGGGGGTACCTCTAATGCACGTCTTTTTTTTCAACTCACGACTACTAAGAGCTTTAGGTTTATTTATTCTCTCGTTGCTTCTTCAACCACAAGCCGCGTTTGCAGGTCCTCCCGACTTCTCCTTCCCTGACCAAGACACGAATGACAGAGGTGATGCAGCCATCATTGAGAACTTTGATTGGCAAGACGCCTGGGGCTCGATTCACATGAACACGGATGCGGACGGCATGCTCGACCCAGGAACCCCGGCCGTATCCGGAAATGACTTAGATAGTACAGGACGCACTCCTTGCCGTGAAGGTGCCAACGTTTGCGACAAAGGGAAAACCGTAGATTTACGCGAGAAGGTAAACCATGTTTTCACAATGCAACAAGCTTATGTCGGGCATGGAATTAAATACGACATTAAAAACTCAGTACTAAATTGCATGTCAAAAGTCGTCCCTAACTCCCCCATCTTCAATGGAGGTGATGGGCACCCTTTCCAATCTAACGCTTGTAGCAGCTATGGTTTATCAATACGTGATGGTGGGGACAGAACAAAGCACCCCCTTTCTTTGATTTATATGCCTCTATGGAAAAAAAATGGCAACAAGGACAATTGCCTTCAACAAGTTATCAACAACTGTACCCAAGACGTGTTTTCATGTGACACACAAGAAGATAACAAAGGACACACAAACCCCGTTGAACACGTCTTCAGCCAGGAGGACGTAGCATCGCTTTGTGGTGGCAGCACCTCGGGTTGCCGCCTACCAAACGAATACTTTAGATATAAAAAAGAAGACAAATACCATCTCACCCTAGATCCGAATAAGCGCTTGGACACCGGAGTCAGTGACTGGTCAAAGGTAACGAGCAAAAGTAATGATCTAGCACGAATCAAAGCTTTCACAGTTAAGTTAGACAAAAACTTTAATGGCGACATTAACAAATTCCACGTTGTTGATCCCTCGAACTTTTTTGACCTACGAGATTATGTTGCTGGAGCACGTTTTGACTCCGGCTATAAAGAACTAGACAGCGAAGGAAATCCTAAGTCACAAGACACCTGCCCCATTCTGGGAGTTTCCGGCTATGGTGGCATCTGTGATCCCTCTGGGAAAGCTGGGTGCAACTTGCCGATCTACGGCGTTGGAGCTGCAACAACATTCACGGACAAAACAGGCCACGTATCTAATTTTGAAAACTATCCTCTCAAGTGGTCAGGATACGTGAAGGCTTGGAAATTTATCACGCCTGATCAATACATAGCCAATACAGCCCATAGACGAGCCACCTTCGGTGGAAAATTATACGCTGAACGGGCCGAAATCAACGACAACCCCATCTTGATGGTTGAACGGTCAGAAGACTTTTGTGATGTACGCGAGCGTTATTCAGGCAATGTGAACCCTCAAGTCGCCCCCAATCTTCCATGCATTCAATACAAACAGTACCAAGCCCTACCAAGAGAAGGCCGCGCTCCTCTATACACTTTTGTAGATCTTTTCCAGCCGGGCGTGGACAATGGAATCAAAAATACTCATGCTCTCTCAATTTTGTATACGCATGATAGACGCGAGGGCAAACCAGTAAGAGACGCCAAGAACATAGACTTCCTAGACGAAGCTATGCCTAGTGTGAGCACCTTCACTGAAAGAGGCGGCTTTCAAAACAAAGACGCTGTCGAATTTTACGACTATGACGACCCATCTTTGCAAGTGCGCTCAACGACTGGTGAAGTCATTCAATGGGCCTCTGACAACTTAATGTTTGAAGGCGAAGCCACCAAACAAATCACTATTGGAATCGCAGATGCACTTAAAAACAACGGAAATGCACAAGCTTTCCCAGTAGAGCCGGGAACTAAAGCCTGTTTCCGTTTGCCAAGCAAAACATATCAACCTGGAGATCTCTCCATAGCAGGCAAAGAATCTACCCGATGTGCCTGTGTGACGCACAAACCGGGAGTTAATGGCAATGAAAGGAATAATCTTTTTGTTCCCACCAACACTCAAGCAGAACTTGCATCTTTCGTGGAAGGGTCCAAACAGAAAGAAGTTGGGAACCTTTTCGTTGAAAGCTGTGCTCCAGCCTATGCGACCTTCCGGCAACTTAGAGTAGGCGTTAGACTGCCAGCAGCTAGAGCAGCAGAAATCAAAGACAAAAAGTTTGAGAATCCCAATGGCACTGCAACTTGGCAGGGAACATTGCGCTGCGACGCTTTAAAAGAAAAACCCACCTGCAACGAAACCAAACTGATTACCGCGCAACGCTTTTGTATGCTCGGGGACGGCATCAAAGGAAAATGTGGGGACTGTGCAGGTATTCAAGGCACCGAAGCGGATCCAGACAAAGATGTCGATCTCAGCTTAGAGGCGGTAGCTGGCAAGAGTTTGGCTGAGATCATTCAATCTCCAGAGATCGGCGGAGATGCTTGCTTTTTCAAAGCTGCTTGCTTCTCTGTAGCGTCGGCCGGCTGCCCAACGGTAGGCTCCTCTGGTGGACACATTTTCTGCTTAACAGGCGACACAAAAATAACCATGGCTGATGGAAGCCAAAAAGAAATCTCAAAAATTAACCCTGGTGAAAAAGTTATGGCGTTTGACTCGGAAGATGTCGATAGCGAGCTTTACCCAAGCGAGGTCCAGTCGCTCGCTGTCACCAGAGAACAACGAGTCATTAAGGTGACTTTAGGAAATGCAAAAAACAAGGAATTTCTTAAGATCACTCCCGAGCATAAAGTTGTTCTTTCCTCTGGGCGCATACTCACTGCGAATGACCTTCGCAAAGGAGACGAGCTGCTAAATGCATCCGGACTTCCAGTAGAAGTGACAGATATGGTATTTGAGGAAGAAAAAGTTACCGTCTACAACTTAGTTCTCGAAAATGACTTGGATGGTTATGTGGCGAGTGGAATTCGCGCCCTCTCCTACCCATCCAAAAGCCGGTAGGATCGTCCTTTGCGAAAGATTGAGGTATGGATCATTTGGGGAGTGGCTTTACTAGCCTACCCCCATACTCCCCTCGCCAATTCGTTACAAGATGCCTTTCAGTCCATGCAAAATCGCGTGGACGATGAGCGAAGAAGTGAAGACAAGGTCGAACTCGCCTCCGAAAATCAACGACAGATCGAGGATCTGATGAGCCTATGCATCGCCTGTCACAATTTCAATGAGGGCGAGCCCAGTCGCGGAAACTCAAAAGACGTTGTCCACGTAGGACCTAATTTATTTGGGGTGGTCGGACGTAAGATCGGCGGCGTGAAGGACTTCAAATACTCTCCTGCTTTCTACAAACTCAAAAACAAGGTATGGACAGAGGAAGAACTTTCTAAGTTTCTAAGAATGCCCCACCGCTACGCCCCAGGTACATCTATGAAGTTTGCTGGAGTCTTAGACCCTCAAGACCGTAAGCTGATTATTCAATATCTCAAAGGCTTAAAGTAAGCCTCCACAAACCGGCCACAATGACGATAGCTGTGCGCCGGGAATAGTTGGTGCTCCTCTTTGAAGCGCTACGATCAACCTCAACAGCTTCAGGGCCACCAACTATTCCCGGCGCACAGTTATAGCTTTATTTGCTTTGTGCCTTTTTTCTCTTTAGCTGTTCTCGAAGTTCAACGATCTGTTGCTGCTGCTCTTTTACCGCTTCAACCAGGACCCCAGTTAATTTAGCGTAATCCACAGACAGGTTGCCTCGAATTGAGTCCTTATACACCAACTCTGGAAAGTGCTTTTCGACTTCCTGAGCGATGAAGCCAAAGTCCTTAACATCACCGTCTCGCCATTCAAATGAAACTCCATCGAGCCTCTTAGTACGCTCTAGAGGGCTGCGGACGTCAACAATGTTATCTTTAAGATTCTGATCCGAAACATACAAGAAACGTTTCGCCGTCACACGAGCATTTTGTGTCGCATCTAGCTCATCCAATGGCTGTGAGACCTTCATAGAGCCCACAACCTCCAAAGACGAGGTCAAAGGAGTATTTTCACCAATGTTAATTCCGACTTTTCCCGTCTTGGCAGCGCCACCAATGTAATAAATGGAGGCTCCATCACTGGCAGCCCAAATTTGATCACCAGAGGCTACGGCTTGACACTTGGTCAATCGAGATGCAAATGGTGTCCCCTCCCACTCAATATAAACATTCAAAGCCCGATGAAACTCGGCCTTAACCATATCGTTGGGATTGTTATACATGATGTGCAATTGGGGATAAGGAGTTGAGTCGGTAATGCTGTAGCTTCCAATGGTAATCTTGCTATTGCCGTAGGGCTTCCCGCCATTGGACTCAACCTTCATATCGCTTTGTGCTGCGGAAATAACAACGGGATCTACAGTACGATCAAAGCTTACTTCGCTAGCAATTTCGTTGGGAGTGAGTGTGTTCTGAAAAGTGGCTGTGCACTTATATACGTCACTCAAATAGTTAAAGATACTATGGGTTGTCGTGTTGGCATCGATAGCAATTTTTTCGATCAGTGTTTTTTTCTGATTTTCCACCGCTTGCCTTGCAATATAAGCTGCAATTCCACCTATAATGATGAGAATCGCCATTGCAGAAGCAATAGATCCATTCTTATTTTTCAAGGTCTCGGATCTCATCCTGAAGCTCCTTAATGTCTTGCTGCTGCTCCTTGATAGCCTCGACCAGAAAAGGAATCACCTTAACGTAATCGACACTCAGCTTTCCTTCGGAGTTTTCGTGAACAATTTCTGGAATTTCCTCACGAACTTCCTGTGCAATAAATCCAAAATCATGTTCACCATTATCGCGCCAATCAAACTCTACACCCCTCAACTTGGACAAAGCCTGAAACGGATTCTGAATCGCTTCGACCTTCTGCTTCAACCTTAAGTCTGAATCATAGTAAAAAGCGTGAGCCGTAATGTCTCCACCGCTTCCGTCGTCCTTCACCAATACCTGCATGTCTCCAGCAATTTCTAAAGCAACAGCCGAATCCGGCTCACTCGTTCCGATGCCTACTGGCCCCATATAATAAATATCCCTATCAGCCCCTCGGGACCATAGTTCTGTTGTAGATTGGGCCAAGGCTCTACACGCAACCAAATCATTGCCCACCCATTCCGTAACCAAGGCTACCTTTCTAATCATTTCACTATTGCCGACTCCCTCACCTGAAATTTTGATTTCCAAATAAGAGTCCAGCCCCGTGCCAATTCCTTTTAACTCATAAGAATCAACTTTAGCTTTGGAAGGACCATAGGGAATCGCCTCGGGAGCAGATCCTATATACAACGTACGCCCCGTCGTAGGTACCGAGACTGTTGGAGGCGCGACACTTCGATCGATACTGACCCTACGAACAATTGAGAGAGGAAGAAAATTATCTAGATTGGGATCTGCGATATCTCTGAAAGTTTCGATACAGTTATAAGGTGAAGACAGATGTTGAGTCACCTCTCCGACTAAATAGTTAACATCAGTTGAGCGGTTAAATTTTTGAGACGAAACACTAGCAATGTCAGTCAATTTGCTAAGAACAATAATAATAAAACCAATGATTGCCGCTGCAACCATCAGCTCAACCAGCGTGATTCCACGCTTTCTGGTTTGTTTAAAATTACGTTGATTCATTTTGGAGAACCCTTTCCCACCCTAAGCTAAATAGTTTAGGGTAAATTTCTCCAAAGGCAAGGTCCTTAGATCTTCTGATGAATCAAATACCCGACAAAAACAGCAGCGACTCCGCAGAAATAAAGCCCCCAGAAAGGGAGCGAGATATGTTTGGCGAGTAGAAATGGAACGAAGAAAAGTAGAGACAATGGTATAGCCGTGAAAATACTTTTTGCGTATTCTACACTTTGCGCTGAGTCCTTGAACTGCGCTTGAGAAAAGGCAATCGCAATCATTGAGACGAGTGGCATCGCCGTAAGAAATCCAGCGAGCTTCGTATCGCGACCTGATAGCCAAGACACAAAGGCTATCAGAATCGCGGACAATAATATTTTAACAGCAAAGAACACTGGTAGTACTCCCTGTGACCGCCGCCTACGCGATCAGCTTCCCTTAGGCTTCACGATCCAAGGAAAGGAAACATCAGCCGTTGAACCTGATGCTGGCTTCGGGAATGTCCAAGTCTTCAAGTAGCGCATGATACAGGTAGCGAGAGCTTCTGAACCCGTCGTGTTTTGTGCGACCTTGGTATTTCGAACCTGGCCCTGACCGAAAATCGTCCAACTGATTTCAACTCTTCCACTAATTCCCGGATCAAGCTTTAAGGCTTGGTTCAAGCAATACTGAACCTCATTTTCATGAGCATCCACAACTCGTTTGATTTCCTCAGCAGTGAGAGAGCCAAGAACATAAACGTTCACACTCTCCGTTGAAATAGCCACTTCACCTTTTCCTGGAACGGAACCCGCGCCGGTTCCACTGGCTCCGCTGCTAAATCCAGATGTTCCTAAGCCTCCTGCGCCCGCGGTTTGACCTGAGCCGCCCCTGGCACCACCCTGGAGTCCTTTTCCTCCGGAGCCCTGTGAAGAACCTGAGCTTCCACCCACGCCTTGGAAAGCTTCATCAAGCGAAGGTGTCCCTGAAGACTTTGCAAGTTTTCCTGAGAGGCCAGAGTTCTTGAGAGTTGAAAGAATACTTTCTGCTGGAGTTTCTGTTGGCTGAGGACGTTTTTTCACAATCGGCTTTTTCACAGCTTTTCGATTGTTGACGCCTGTCTTTTTCTTAGCGGTCTCGACGCCTTTCGTTCCCTCTGGACCTTTGGCTTTCGAACCTGCACCTTCGTTTCCACCTTGTGTCGCAGTTTTTGTTACTTTTTCTGCATTCTGGGTTTTGGCACCAGTCACAGCTTTAGGTCCTTGGATCTGCTTGGTCTGCGCTTTATACGTCTGAACGATCACACGTCTAAAACGCTCAGGAAATTCCTTCACTCGTCCTTCAATAGCGGGCTTCCACATTGACGAGAAGGCGATCATAGCAAGCCCCACTAGCGACAAGAAAATCTGCAAGAACCAAAACAGTCTGCCCTGGTCAAAGATATCGTCTCGAGGAATCGCAGGGGGCTCCCCGACAAACATCAAGAAAAAGTGAACACTACCCACTTGGATCTTCGCGATATCTGAGCCACTGATTCTCACGGAAGTAGGTAATGCAGCCTTTGACTCTGGATCGTCCTCGAGGCGAATCACATCACCGCTTACCCTCGCCGATCCCCGCATTGATGGGTGAAGTTGAATCTCGGCTTCACTACCGTTTACTTTGATAAAATCAAAATGCGCTGGCAACACATGGGAAGCAACTACGTAATCGTTACCTTCAGCCTCTCCAATGCGGATCGTTTTTTTGCGTTGACGGCAATGGTCTACGTTCAAAACCGTTTCTTCCCAATACACTGTAACTTCTAATTCACTGCTTGGACGAGCAGAGGCACTTAGCACCCCTCTTCCTCTAGCAGAATCTTTTAAGGATCGAATCACTGTGGGATCTCGATTTTCCTTCACCTTCACCTGCGGTGCAGAAGACGGCATTGGCGCAATTGGTGCTTGAGGCTGATCAGCCTTTGGCGACTGTACACTCTGCGGAATCACATTGGCTGCGGCCGGAAATTCAGCGGCTTCTCTTGGCACAGTCGTGCGGTAATTCATTTGCAGCTTTAGGCCCGCAAGTTTCACTTCATCTGCAGGACCAATCACTCTTTCAATCACACGCTCGCCGTTCACGCTTGTTCCGTGCGTCGAAGCGAGGTCTGTGATGCGTACCGTTCCATCATCTAGCCGCTCTAAAAGAGCGTGAATACGAGAGATTCGTGAATCAGGGACACGAAAATCTGCAGAAAGGATTCGGCCGATGACGATTTTTGATTGATCAAAACTCGCCTTTACCAAAAGTTTGTCTTCATCAAATACTTGGATTTCTAAAACGTGTGCCATGTCGATTACCTTTCCTGAAGCCCGCTCGCCCCTAAGAATTCTTCTTTAAAGGAAGTTCTTACAGGAATCAGAGATGTGTTTTGTCTTTGCACCCTAGTTCCAAGCACACTATTTGAAGGACGCGAAACACCGCCGTCGATCTGAGTTCCTTCGAATCGAAACTTTTGCTTCTTTGGAACTTTGATGATTCCTTTTTTGGTACGTCTAATGATCCATCCCTCTTGGGAATAGTTACCAGACTGGGCCCAAGCCACAGAACTGGAGAGAAAAAGCCCTATCAACATTAAATAGATTCTCATTTTCGAATTATCTCCACTCTTTCAAAAGTCGTCTTGATATATGACTCGCCACAGGTGTTTCTAAATCAATATATTTTTTTAGATGTTTCACAGCATCATCATCTTTCCCACCTTTTTTCTCCGCGAGAGCCTGGTGGAATAAAAAGTCGGCATTCTTAAACTTGTCATAAGCCTTTTTGTAGATCTTAGCCGCTTCTGAGAAGTCCCCATCTCCAACATGAGCTGAACCGCCAATGTAAGCTGCCTCAGGTGAGTCGTCTGAGAGCCCTTCGATCAACGTCTTGGCTTCAGCATAATCACCTGTTTTGACAAAGATCGCAGCCAAATTCATCGAAGCCGAACGTCTCAGACCTTTAAGATCAGAACCACCAACATCTGCTGTCTTACGCAGCGTGGATACGGCTTGCTCTGTTCGGCCTTCCGTCCAGAGAGTTAGTGCCATGAGGTTATCGAAATAGGGAAGATAATCTTCCTCCATTCGCCCTTCGGAAACCTCTCCTTGAGCTACCTTATATGCAAGCATCAACTCTGATCGTTTTCTTGCCTTCGCCGCTTCCCTGCCTTCACTCCAAAGAACGTGTGGCTTTTCGGGATCTGCAATAAAACCAGGGTTCATTTCTTTTTCATAGGTCAAGCGAAACATGTTGGGTTCTATCTTCCCAAGAGCGCCCTTACATGACTCCAGACCCGGACCAATGATTTTAAAGTCTTTAGCTTTTTCTAAACAATCAAGTAAAAGATCTTTCGTCCGCATTTGAAACGGATCTACAAACGATTGAAGATCTGACTTAGGAACAGGCGCCTTTGAAAGTTCTGCTGCAAAAGCTCCATACATACTAGCCAATCGCGAAATACTTCGAAGTGCGTAATCACCGTCTCCGTAGGCTACGACTCCTAGATAAGACTTCTCAAGAGCTTCCAATTTTGAAGTTTTATTTTTGAGAGTGCTAGCAAAAGCTTTCCCATTAAAGTTCAGGCGATACTTTTGGTAGGCATTATATGTGCCCTCTAAACTCTCGAATTCCCATTGAGCCAATGTTCTTCTTAAATCCCAGGGCAAATCCTTCGATTTGGACGCGGGCCATTGTCTCAGAACTGCCGATCGCCCCTTTACAGGAGTTGTCCTAAGCAATCGAGCCAATGTCGCCTGGTCCAAAAGAACACGTTCCGCAGAACTCAGGTTTGGCATCCGTCTCATTTTATTGATCTGATCTGTCGACACATCATTTCGGAAGGCTTCTATTTCAATCACGGCATCACGGAATTGAGATCTCGGATAGCTAGCCAAAAATTCAGTTAGCGAAGCACGAAGATCTTTAGAGGCGGCTCTCCCCCTAAAAACGTCTACACCAACTTGATCTTCAAGATGAGCTTGAATAAAGATGCGGTTCCATAAAGCTTGTTCATACTCGTCTTTCGCGAGAGCCTTCTTCTGCTTGTTGAGTGTGATGTATTTTTTATAAGTACGAAGAGCATTGTTCCACTGCCCCTTACGAGCCAACTCTTCGGCCTGAACCAGATACAAGCCCTTGGAATAATCAGACTTCGGAAAACGCTTGAGTAGCGCATCACCCGCGAGCTTGGCCGTCTTCTGATCCTTTGCCTTTTCAGCCAGAACGAGAGAGTTGTTGAATGCTTTTTCCTGCAATGATCTCGACAAACTTGGAGCTAGCGCCAGATAGGCCGCCGCTTTTTCAGATCGGTCAGAATCGGAGTCTTCATCCATTTTTTCGATCTTCTTAAACTGAAGCTTGTCTTTTACAAGCTCGAGCTTTCTTGATAGACGATTGCCATGAGCCTTCATCAATTCTTGATTGGTCAGGAGTTCATCAACCCCTTTAAGAGCATCATCAAGATCCCCCTCTTCTTCCAAGATAAACAAATATCGTTCAGCGGCCTTTAATCCAGCATCAGTTGAAGGATACTTCGCAATGATCGACTTCAAAGTCTTTTTGGAAAGTCCCTTCTCGCCGCCAGAGTAGGCTTCAAAGGCACTGGCATAAAGCAAGTCACTTCCGCGTTTATCTTCTGGGAAGCTTTCAATGAACTTTTCTGTGGCACTTACGAGATCTTCAGATTTAGATTTATCTTTAATAGAAGCTTCACGTAGAGCAAGAATACGTGCATAAGCCGCATTCGATGAATATTTCCCTTTACCCACACTAGCGTAAGCTTTTTCAGACTCATCGAATCGCTTCAATTTATAGAGAAGTTCGGCATAGTAGAACATCATCTCATGCCTGTTCTCATCCGTATCGGGGTTCGGAGAAGGTACTTTATCGAAATAAAGCGCATAATATTGAGCAGCCGCCCCGAGATGCCCCGAGCTCTGCCTTCTCTGTCCAGCCCTATGAAGCGCTTTTGCCTCGCGTCTCATCAAAGCCACGACCTCTTCTGTGAATATTTTTTTCTCGTCACTCGAACGTTTCCCCATCCAAGAAGAATCAGCATCGTAGTCTTCAACATATTCCTTAAACTTGGCAAAGAAATTGAACTTTTTGGGATACCTTCTATAAAGCTCCAATCGCTTTAGGGCGTAGTCATGAGCTAGCTGGGATTTTTTATCTTTATCTATCAATATTGAGTAGTAGCGAATCGCAGCTAAATGTTTGCCTCGACTTGATGAGAGATCAGCTGAATTCCCCAAATGAGTCAGCAAGAGATCTTCATCGCGTCCATCAAAGTACTCGATACCCTCTTCATATTGTCCCGCTAGTGCGAAAGTCCTAGCCAAATCGCGTTCGGCCTCCATTTTGAATGAAATTGTTGATCTGCTATCAGCTAGATCAACCGTCTTCTTATAGGCAAGCACAGCCTTTGAGTACTCGGTGGTATTAAAGTAACTCCAAGCGAGTTTATACATAATATAAGGACGAAGCTCTTCCGAGAGTTTTGCGGCCTGATTGTCTCCAGCTAGCTGAATGTACAAATCTCTCGAAGCCTTAAAGCTACCTTTATCAAAATACAAATCAGCCAGTTGCAGTTTCGCAGCAAATGATTTGGAACTACTGGGGTATCGCCTCAAGAGTTCTTCCAAGTAGCGAATCGCTGACTTGGCATCTCGAAGATCAACCAAGGTCATCCCAAGATAAAATAAAACTTCCTCACGCTCGATCGACTGAGAACGTCCCAGGTCTTTCCCGCGACTTCTTTTTTCAAGATCTTTGTAAAGCGACAACGCTTGTTTGCGATAGCGATCTGCTTGAGGCGTACGCAATATCGGCCGAGACTTATCATCTCGTTTTTCAGGATCTAATTTCTCCCATTCGATAACGGCCTGTTTCCACTTCTCACTCTCCTCAGAGGCCACGTCCTTAGAACGTTCGAAATACAATTCTGCCAGCCTCATTTGAAGCTCACCTCTTCGAGAGCTTTGTCCGGTCCTAGGAATCAACTTTTCAAGCTGTCCTATGAGCTCTTGAGTTTTCTCAAACCTTTTGTACTTTAGAGCTTTTTCAAATGAAATGCTCTCTCGACGAAGCAGAGGCTTAGCTCCTCGTTCTCCATTGTTCTTACGAATCGTAACCCGTGATCGTTCAATATTGTTCTCTTCGGAGACCTTTATTTCAACCTTCGATTGAGATTCTACACCCCAAGAACTACGATTTTGGCCTATTACAATCGGTGAAGAAAAAAGTAAGCCCAAGCTTAAAGCAATTGTGAACTTATTTTTCATAGCTCACCCTCTCCACAGACGCTTGTTGTAGCGAAAGCATAGCTTCCCACTTCATCACGCCAGAACTCTCCTTCGAAGGGCCAGAATTCATAGCCATTTTTTACATCAGCATCAAAATCAACTTCGACTTTCTTCGGAACTTCAGCGCGAATGAGTCGCTCACGAAGTTTCGTGTTCACCTCAAGCTCTACCAAACTCGCATTCTCAAAAGCTACGGAAACATCCGTCGCCATCAATTTTAACTTACGGTTGATAGCGCGAATGGCATCGCGATTGGCCTCGATCGTTGCGTATTTCAATTCAGAATCATAGCTATTGGAAAGATTTTTCCAAAGAGCATTACTACTATTTGGAAGAAACCTCTCAAGCTTTTCTTTTTCTTGATCCACTTGAAGTAAGATTCGGTCAGCTCTGACCAATGCTTCCTCCTGTAGCAATCCATCCATCAACAACGCTAACGAACGACTATCGATTCCAGACAAACCTTCTGAGGTGCCGCGTGCATATCCGATAACGGCATTCACTCGGCTCGATGCTGTTGTATATGATCTTTGAAATCTGGAAACGGCATTTGCCACGCCCTTGTACTTATCTTTCAAAGTCTCAAGGCTACGTAATGCCGACTTAAAGTGACACAACTGAAAAAGAGTCGCCGACTCCAAAACATAAGTTTCAGGAGAATACTTGCTATCCAAGTATGGACTATGCAAGGTCAACAACTGACCTAAAGCCAAGTTAAAATCTTTCAAACGATACGCTGACCAAGCCCCCGTCAAGACCCCTTGATACCAAGATCCTGAGTTGCGAGGCAGTGATACGAGCTGTTCTAGACTCGGAGTGAACTGATTCAAATCATAATACAGCCGAGCAGCCTGCAGCCTCAACACTCCATACTTTGCAGATTTTTCATTTGCTGCTGCAGAAGTTAAAGTGGTCACAGCTTGTCTTGTTTGCCCGAAGTAGACCTGAAGACTAGCAAGGTGCAATGCAGCCTGAATTCTTGCATCGATATTTCTAATTCCCAAGATGCCCCTAGTGGTCGGCATCCATTGAGAAGCCGCGTTAGCGGATCCTGACCGAAGTGCATTCAAAGAAGCGGCTAACTTAAAGGCAGGTGTCCATGAACTTGCTCTTACTCCGGAGGCATTGGCAGCTTTCACCAACGAGTTTACCGATCCCAGACGATCCCAGCGTATTGCAGATTGGCCGAAACCTTCCATCGCCACTCGAAGTCTTGGATTAGCTCTTACGGCATTAGCCCATTCTCTAAGCGCGGATAGATGCAAGCCAACCCGCTCCATCTGCAAGGCTCTTTGCACGTGTTCATTCGCCCTTGTATTTCTTAGGGTTCTACCCCATAGGTATTGCAAGGCTTTCTCATGCTGGCCAGAAACAACATAATCATTGTATTGGTTTCTCCAACTTTGGGCTTCACCAACTGAAGGGCTTAACACCAAAAGCCCTAAAACTAGAATTAATTTTTTACCTATTGGATGACTCAATTTATTTTTCATAAGAGCAACGCTCCTCCGAACATCAGACTGACTTTGTTTTTGGATGCTCCACCAAACTGGAGATAGTCCCGCACTTCAAACTTTAAAAGTGAGCGGCGATTCATAAAAGCTCTAAAGCCTATGCCAAAGATTCCAACTCCATCATTCCCAGTTTCACCAAGGGCAGCCCCACCCCCAGCACTCAAGTAGGTCTCAAAATGATACACACTATCCCTAGTTGCAGATTTTGATTTAAAGGGAGTCCACACCAATGTAGATCCGAGAATCACAACAGGCGTAACACCAAAATCGGTAAGAAGTCCGGTCGTGTTGTCGATGTCATCATCGAGGCCTGTCTCATAATTTGTTAGGAAGGCTGCGTGCACAGCCTCGATTCCAAAACTTTCAGTAAGGTGATATGTATAAGAAAATCCCCATTGAAATTGTCTGCGGAAACTATCTGCTGGCTGAACGCCCAACATAAACGGAGTGATCTCTTGCCGATTTTCTTTTTGAATGAATCGCTTCTGAACAACGAAGACTTGATCGTAAGGTATCTTTTCAGGTCCAATGATTGCCTGTTCGATTTCTTCAAGACGATCTTCGTCGACTTCCTCACGAGACATTTCAAATTTTGTTTCAGGAGGTGTATCGATAACCCCTTGATCAAAGTTCGAAGAATTCGTCCCATCTCCTAGCAGAAGTTCTCGCTCAGCTGGCGTGAGATCTTGAGCCATGAGCTTCCCCATGTTTCCAAAAAATAAACAGCATCCTAAACTCGCAAAAATAAACGAAGAACGCTTCAATCGTGGTCGCAAAATAATAGCCCTCAGCACACAAATTCTCCCCACCTATAGAATACTGCATCGCCTCTTTGAGTGCATCTTAGCGGAGTGTCAAATCTTCGATTTTTAAGAGGATCTGGAATATTCAAGCCAGCTCGCTTGGATTAAAACCAATCTTATGACGACCGAAAAAACGATTCATGCATCCGTATTCCCTCCGTCTCCCGAGTTTGTCGCTCAAGCCAACATGCAAGGCGAACAAACCGCGCAAGCGTTTTACGACACGTCTATGCGACAAGGCGATTCATTCTGGGCTGAGCTTGCCAAAGTGATCAAGTTTTCCAAAGCACCCACAAAAATTCTTGATTGGCAGGCACCCAAAGCCTCATGGTTTACCGGAGCCGAACTCAATGTGTCAGAAAATTGCCTCGACAAACACCTCCCGCACAACGCTTCAAAAACAGCTCTTATTTGGGAAGCAGAACCCAAAAAAGGTGATGAAGCGATCCTCCGCGAGGTCTCTTACCAAGAACTTTATGAAATGACCTGTCAAATTTCCAACGCTCTCAAGGAGCTTGGAGTGAAAAAGGGTGACCGAGTTTTGCTTTATATGCCAATGGTCCCAGAAGCCATCGCCAGCATGCAAGCATGTGCGCGTATCGGCGCCATTCACACTGTTGTCTTTGCCGGTTTTTCCTCGCAAGCGATTGCCGACAGACTTCAAGACTCCGAAGCCAAATGCATCATCACCGCTGACGGCACTTATAGAAAAGGAAATTTCTTAAACTTAAAATCTGTCGTCGACGATGCCCTAGATAAAGCCGCAAGCAAAGTAGAAAACATGCTCGTCTTTCGAAGAGATGCGTTTCAACCTTGCGCAATAAAAGATGGCCGCGACCATTCCTGGGAATTTGTTGAAAAGCAGGAAAAGACCTGTGAAGCCGTGCAACTCGATTCGGAACATCCCCTATTTATTCTCTACACCTCTGGAACCACAGGAAAACCAAAAGGTCTCTACCACACACAAGCCGGATATTTGCTATGGGCTCATTGGTCGACAAGATGGCTCTTCGACATCAAAGACAATGATGTCTACTGGTGTAGTGCGGACTGTGGATGGATCACCGGACACACCTACATCACCTACGGTCCTCTATCGAATGGCGTGACTCAATTGATTTATGAGGGAGCGCCAACCCACCCGAGCAAAGATCGCTTTTGGGAAATGATTGATCGTCACAAAGTAAATATTTTTTACACATCGCCTACTGCCATTCGGATGTTCATGGGATGTGGCGACGCCCTCCCCGCGAAACATTCACTCTCGACGCTTCGCCTTCTTGGAACTGTTGGGGAACCCATCAACCCCGAAGCATGGCTCTGGTTCAACAAACACATTGGCCATGAGAAATGCCCCATCGTCGATACTTACTGGCAAACGGAAACCGGTGGCGTAATGATCTCACCTTTCCCTGGCGCGACAGCCACGAAGCCTGGTTCAGCCACTCACCCTCTTCCCGGCGTAGACATCGATGTTGTCGACATTGAAACTGGAAAAAGCGTAGGTAAAAATAAAAAAGGAGCTCTCATCATCAAAAAACCTTGGCCATCCATGGCCCGAGGCATTTGGGGTGACCCCGAACGTTTTGCGAAAACTTACTGGAAGACATCAGAAGTATTGGATGGTGTTTACCTGACGGGTGATATGGCAACAATCGATGAAGATGGCTACGTCTGGATCGAGGGCCGCATGGATGATGTTCTCAACATTTCTGGCCACCGCATTGGCACGGCAGAAGTTGAAAGTGCGCTCATCACTCACCCTTATATTTACGAAGCAGCAGCGGCTGGCGTTCCGGACGAAGTCAAAGGTCAAGCCATCGTAGCTTTTGTGGAACTCACAGACGAAGCCAAAGTGTTGGTGGAGAGCGGAAAACTGAGTGTCGACACCATCAAGAACGAGGCGCGCGAAACTGTTGGTAATGAGATTGGAAGCTTTGCCAAACCTCGTGAAGTTCGAGTCGCCAAAGCTCTTCCCAAAACACGAAGCGGAAAAATCATGCGCAGACTTCTCAGGGAATTGGCTCAAAACGGCGTGATCAAAGGCGACACAACGACCTTGGAAGATTTCTCAGCCGATTCGCTCTCCGAGGATTAAGCTTTCTAACTGTGCGCGCTTAAGTGTTGTAAGGGCATGTCCAGCTTAAGGGCCTTTCTAAGTCATTTTAAATATTTAGATTCAGTCGAAGGACTATGGGGTGAATTGCTGGCGCCAGCCAGCAAGAGGGGAGTGGCACTCCCCTTGTCCTGAGTAATGAATCTAAATATTTAAAATGACTTAGAAAAGCTACTAAACACGCTCT
>Ga0100403_1001271_pt1 | contig 23156 bp, 30 predicted proteins | sample CryGeymet201501t_FD_83663 | JGI IMG/M metagenome (GOLD analysis project Ga0100403, IMG submission 83663) | Groundwater microbial communities from Crystal Geyser aquifers in Utah, USA - Crystal Geyser metaG 2015-01t | ecosystem: Environmental > Aquatic > Deep subsurface > Groundwater | place... | reverse complement strand
TTGGACTTCATCGAGAAGGCGGGCCGGCCGTTGAAAATTCAGATGGATCTAAAGAATGGTATATAAACGGAAAACCTCATAGGGAAGATGGACCAGCCATTGAAAGTTCAGATGGATCTAAAGAATGGCTTTTGAACGGAAAGCTTCATCGAGAAGATGGACCAGCCATTGAATATCCAGATGGAGATAAGTATTGGTTTATAAACGGAAAGCGCCATCGAGAAGATGGACCAGCTATTGAATATCCAGATGGATCTAAAGAATGGCATATAAACGGAAAACTTCTTTATAAAATTAACACTTCTGGGACCAAACTCTACTACAATGAAGACGAGAGCCTTCTTCATCGAAAAGATGGCCCAGCCGCTGAATATACAAACGGAGATAAAAAATGGTATATAAACGGAAAACTTCATAGGGAAGATGGACCAGCCATTGAATTAGTAAATGGAACTAAAGAATGGTATATAAACGGAAAGTTGCATCGAGAAGACGGCCCAGCCGTTGAATATACAAACGGAGATAAAAAATGGTATATAAACGGAAATCTCCATCGAGAAGATGGACCAGCCGTTGAATATTCAGATGGAACTAAACAATGGCATTTAAACGGAAGAAGAATTGGTTTAGAAACCTGGATGGATGTAACAGGAAATGTTGTCGTTTATAAAATAGACGACAAGCATACAACTAAAAACAAATCAATAAGTAAAATACTGGCTGATTTAGCAAGAAACAATAGAGTTAGATTAGATCCTGAAGATGATTTTTGGTTATTAAAAGTTCCAAAAAACGAAGAAAAACTTGACGATATAGATAAAGAATTTTCCGAATACAAGATTTGATAAGTAAATATAAATGCTAAGAATGGTCTGAAAAAGAAAAAACTTGACAACAAAGCTCTTCTGCTCTATACTTATTTCTAGACACCATGTTCTCCTTTGCAAATATAACCGTTCAATCATGCGAAAATATCGCAGGGATAAATGCGGGTATTCAGCAAGGCTCGGCAGGTATTACAAATCTGTAGCCAGAATTTGCAAACCTAGCAATTTTCTGGCGATGACACAAAAAGGTAAATGTTGCTCCCCTATGATGTAATGGTAGCATAGCTTGCTCTGACCAAGTTCGTTTCTGTTCAAGTCAGGATGGGGGAAAATGTTCGGGTTTAGCTTAATCGGTAAAGCTCTTGGCTTTGAACTAAGAAGATGTGGGTTCGAGTCCCACGGCCCGATTCCGCACATATAGCCATCTGGAGGGGGCGCTGCTCTGATAAGGCAGTTTAAGGAAAGTTCGATTCTTTCTATGTGCAAAACGCAGATATGATCTAATGGTATGATATAACAGTGCCAATGTTAAAACAGGAGTTCGATTCTCCTTATCTGCAAAAGCTTTTTTAAAATAGAATAGATGAAAACAAAAGTTAATGTAGGGTGTTGGTGTAAATGGTAGCATCTATGACTCCAAATCATAAGGAGAGGGTTCAAGTCCTTCACGCCCTGTTTTTTAGTCTTGACAAGCTTCATAGGAAGCTGTACAATAAAATGACCAAGCGCCGATTTAGTACAATGGCTAGTACCTCTGATTTGTAACCAGAAAATGAGAGTTCAATTCTCTCAATCGGCTTTGCTATATGAAAAGTAAAATAGAATTATTAGGAAAAAGCAAATTACAGAGCCTATTTGATGAATCTAAAAATTATAGTGAAATTTTAAAATTTCTTGGACTCTGCCCAAATGGTGGATCGTCAAGAAAAACAATAAAAAAATATGAGATATTATGGGGAATAAATAAAGACAAATTTGAAGAAAATTATTTGCTCTTTAAAAAAGACCATATTGAAAAATTAAAAAAAATAAATAAAAAATCAAAGATAGATTTAGAAAAAATTCTAACTAAAAATAGTTTATACAGTATAAAAAATATAAGAAAAAGAATAATTGAAGAAAAAATAGTAAAGTATGAGTGTAAAATATGTAAAAATATAGGAAAGTGGATGGAGAAAAATTTATCTTTACAAATTGACCATATAAATGGTATATCTAATGATAATAGAATAGAAAATTTAAGATTTTTATGCCCAAACTGTCATTCTCAAACTGACACATGGGGTTCAAAAAACAGAAAGCAAGAGTAGCTCAACTGGTAGAGTATAAGGTTTCCACCCTTAGGGTTGCGGGTTCGAGTCCCGTCTCTTGCTCAAAGGTCGGCCCAACATGAAAAAAGCACAACCCTTGCGAGGTCCAAAAGTGACCAATATAATATAATAAATCTTGATAAAAACAGAATAAGTTATATTGCAATGATTTTGGGGACATAAACATTCAAAGCCCAAAGTAACAAACCCAAAGGCTTATAGTTTAGGGTGTGGATCCGACCTTTTTTTTTGCTTTTAGAAGTTTGAGCAATATCAAAACTTCCGGCAAATTTGCCATATTATCTGATGAGTTTTTTCATGAAACCTCCTTTCAAATTAGATAATATATGGGGTTGAGAGGACCCCAACTTTCCGGGATGGTGAAATTAGTATCACGTTTGTCTGTTAAACAAATATTATAGGGGCGGGGCCTATTCCCGGAGTTCATTTTGAGTAATAATTTTGATATACTGAATAATGTCAAATAATTCGGAATCTGTTAAAACTTGGAGAAAGAATACAAAAGCACGAATAATAGAATCATTTGGAGGAAAATGTTCAATATGTGAATATAGGTTATGTCATGAGGCATTTGATCTTCATCATTTAAATCCAGAAGAAAAAGACTTTGCCCTTGGAGCAGTAAGGGGCTCCGCAAAGTCTTGGGAAAAAATTGTAAAAGAACTTAGAAAATGTGTTCTTTTGTGCTGTCGATGTCACAGAGAGGTTCATGCTAATATAACTAAATTACCAGAAAATTGCAATTCATTTAATGAAGATTTTGCAGATTATAAAAAAGTTCAAAAGATGTCAAAAATGACACCGTGCGAAGTTTGTAAAGTTTTAAAATCTTCTCATAATAAAACTTGTTCTTATGCTTGTTCTGCAAAATTGTCTCGCAAAGTAGATTGGGATTCGATTGATCTTCTTGAGGAATTAAAAAATTCAACAAAATCAAAAATTGCTGAAAGATTAGGAATTTCTGAATCGGCGGTTAGAAAAAGAGAGAAAAAATTGTTATCTGCCTAGGGAGGAGGCGGTCTCCTCAATGTTCTTATAAAGCATGAAAGCCAGTTCAATTCTGGATAGGCGGACTAATTAAAGGAAGAAATGAGAGAAGAAACGACATTTGATTTTAATGATGGGAATGGTTTGGTTCCGGCCAAAAGGCATAAGAATCCTGACGGAACAACTGGTGGTTGGGTTGCGGATTCGGCAACCGTTGAAAATTCTGCATGGATTGCACCTTATGCAAAAGTATATGGCAATGCTTGTGTTTTTGGAAAGACGAGAATTCTTGGCCATGCTTGTGTTTTTGGTAATGCAAGTGTTTTTGGAGATGCTTTAATTTATGGAAATGCTTTGGTTTATGGAAAGGCCGAAATTTATGATAGAGCTTGGGTTGGTGAAAACTCCACAATTGGTGATAATGCCAAGGTTTTTTCTGGCGGTGTTTTTGGCAATGCAAAAATAAAAGGAAAATCAGAAATAAAGAATAAGAGATTTCAATTTGATTTCAATTACTCTTTCGTCGAAGAAGAATTTGAGAAAGAAGAAGTCAAAGAAAAAGAAGTCAAAGAAAAAGAATTAGAAAATAGTTAATGACAGGCGGGTTTGGTGTTAATGGCTAGCACGCAACACTTCCAATGTTAAGGTAAGAGTTCGAATCTCTTAACCCGCAAATTTCATGCCAGTTACCAGATGTATATGCTTTAACGTTTCTTTTGAAGAATTGAAATCAATTTCCGAGAAAGAAAAGATTGAAGATATTGAAAAGTTGCGTGAAAAAAAAGAATTTGGATTGCACTGTGGAATGTGCAATGATTATGTAAGGATGATGCTGAAAAGCAAGAAATCATCTTTTGATGTTATTTAGGGGGCGACAGGTATCGATGGGATAATGAGTATAAAATTGCGTGTCGTGAATTGTTATTAGTCACGTTAAAAATAATGACAAACTATAAATGCAAATGATAGCGTTTACGGCGGGGAAGTCCTCGCACTTGCAGCTTAGGCTGCAATATCCAAAATCCGAGTTGCTTTAGTAGGATTAGGATTAAAATATAAAGCTAGCCAGAAAGGACTGTATCATCTTCATAGGCAAAATTTAGATACTCGAAAAGACGAAGCCGGTCATAGGGCGGACCTTTTTCAAATATAAAACTGTGACTATACACGTAGATATTTTATGCAAAAAATCGCCAGACTGGGGTTCGACTCCCCACGCTTCCAAAACCTATATATGATATTATAAATTATGAAACTCCTTAAAAAAGGAGATGTAGCAAAATGTTACTGTTATTTTGGAAGCAAAAATAACCCATCAGAATGGACGGGTAAAATTGCTACAATTCTTGAGCCTTTAGAAAAAGATGACTATTATCCTTTTACAGAGGATACAGATGAAATGTTCATTGGAAATATAACAGGAAAAGAATACAATCTAAGCATAGCGAGAGATGTCAAGTATAAGGTAATGATTGAAAAAAGGATTGTAATTATGAATCATTTATGCTTTATAGATAGTGAAAACCTTTTAGGTTGGAAAATGACAGAAAAAGATGATCAAGTTCATTTTCTTTATATATAAAAAATTTGGCCTGATAACTAAGTGGAAAGGTCCCTGACTGCAAATCAGGTGTTCGTTGGTTCGAATCCAACTCAGGCCTAAAATCTTTGTGAGATTTCTAACTATGTATTTAATGCATGGAAAAGTTTTTAAGGCTAATTTTAGTTTTACTCATTTCATTTTCGGGATGTGGATATAATCAAAATATCGGCTTTAGAAGCCCAGAAGAACAATTTGTTTATATTGAAGGGCAAATGGAAATTTCCATTTGCCATAAGATCACAGGAGCTTGTTTGTCTGCTGGAAGTGGAAAAGGAAAAGCTTCTGGCGTTCTCATTTCTCATCATAAAAATAAGAGTTACTATTTGACGGCGGCACATGTTTGCAATGTAAAAATGGAAAGCCCAAATGCCTCATTTGATACAAAAGTGGAACAAGAAATTCACCTTTATAATCATGCCGGCTCAAACAATGTAGCAAAAGTTATTGCCACCGACGAAAAGCACGATATTTGTCTTTTGGAGTCAGAGAGGGTTCCATACATCCCGGCAGTTCTTGCGAAAAAAACTCCACAGCAACATATAGCAGTCATCAACGTTGCAGCACCAGCCGGTTTATGGTCTAAAAAAACCATGCTTCATTTTTCTGGTGAGTTCCAGGGAAACTATAAAGGAGCCCATAATGAGTACAAAGAAGAAATAGCCATATATACAATAGCTGCGCAACCAGGTTCCAGCGGCTCGCCGGTTTATGATCCAAAAAGTGGAAAGCTTATTGGAATGATTACTTCTGTAATAGTTCCATCTTATGACGTTGCAGTTGGTCCAACTCTTGAACAAATAAACTCATTTATAAACGCTAATTTGCCTTCTTAGGCATTTTACAAAAAAATTGTTGTTCACGTATATTTTTTCTCATAAATTCAAATTGAGAATTTGTAAATCCTGCTTCAGGATTCCTTATTCCGTTTGCCATAGAGTCATTCATAACATTGTGAGCATCCATACAATGGTCAAGGCCAAGGTAGTGGCCAATCTCGTGTGCTATTGTCTTTTCGTCAGAATTGTCTTGGATGATAATATATGAATTGCACATGCTTTTATATTTATAGATTCCATGATAAATAGTTTTTCCATAATTGCTATGAAAAATATCGTCAACAAAGAATATGTGAATTCTTCCATCTTTTGACATTTTATAAAATTTGTTTCGAGAATCTTTATTATCAATATCTGGCTCTACGTCAGGAACATCAAATCTGATTTCGGAAATTATTGGCCTAATTCTTCCACTTTGAAACAATGGCTCTGACATTTCATTCCAATATTTTGGTATTCGATAATTCACATCATTTTCATTTCTAACATGAAAAACTATTGGAATTTCTAAAATATCTGCGTTTGGAATATTTGTTTGATATTCTTCGTTTGTGCAAGTAAACAAACACAAAACTGCAAGTAGAAAGATATAAATATATTTTTTAAAATTTCTAATTTTAAGTAACCTCACTTAAATAACTATAGTTGATATGATAAGTCTATGGTAGCTTTTTTTTCAAAATCACCATATAGAAGTTTTCAAACTTTTGAAAATGAAGTAAGATTCAAGGATTTTATTGATTATTTTTATGATGCTAGAGCAATTGGCTTTTCTAAAAGAAAGGCAATGAATTATGCTTGGAATTGTTGCAATTCTGACATAGAGGAGAGTAGGCTAATGGTAGTAAGCTGTCTTGAAAACAGTCGCGTGTAAAAGCGTAGCGGGTTCGATTCCTGCACTCTCCGTAAAAATTTTGGTTGACTTTTGAAATTAACTCATGTAGAGTAGGGCATATGCCTGCATTAAATGATTTAGTCCCAAAGCCAGAAACTCGCGTTGCAATATTAATTGACAATAGCAGTTCAATGGAAAGTTTGTCAAAGTTTGTTGTTGATACATTCAACGAACAAGTTGATGAGCTAAAAAAGTTTAAAGACCAAAAAATAACAACAACTCTTGTTTTCTTTGATTCTGGAGTTGACTTGAGAATGGTAAATGTTCCATTAGAAGACATTAAGAAATTAGAATATGACGAGTATCAGCCAAATGGATTGACTGCCTTGGATGATGCAATCGGGATAACTATAGACAAGTTTAGATATCTAAAAGATTGGCAGGATGAAAATGTTTCTCATCTCTTCATTATAATCACAGATGGATATGGAAATCAAAATAAAGAATATTCTAAAGCAACCGTATCTAATATGATTAAGGAGCTTCAGGACAAAGGTTGGACGTTTACATATCTTGGAGCCAACCAAGACATAGAAAAGGTTGCACGTGATTATAATTTGCATGCCGGAAACACCATGAGCTTCACCCCAGATGCAAAAGGAATGAAGTTGTCAAGCCAGGTAACAACAAAAGGGCTCAATAATTACATGGCAAGTAGGGTCGATAATGTGCGTGCTTCTACGTCCTTTTATTCTGACGCTTCTACCGAAGTGAAACACACACCCAGACTAGAAAAAATATTAAATATTGGAAAAACAATTATGAAAAATGATAAAAAAGATAAAGTCGCCATCGAAGAAGAAAGCGAAGAAAAAGACTTGACAAATGTTGTCAACGAGGATAGTATGAAGTACGACATCCACATGGGCAATGAAAGCTTGAATGCGGGAGCGCAAGCCGTAAAGCTTGAAGAGAAAAAATAATTTTACGAAATTGAATTGAGTGATATATTTATTAAACCGGGTTATGATTTTTATGAGAGAAGATATGGTATTTTTGGTTGATGCGGCAGTCGCCGCTGATAGTGAGCGTGTGCGCTTTAGATGATATGGTTGGTTTAATCATCTAAGCTCGAAAGAGTCGGAATGCCAACCAGCTTCCGACTCTTTTTTTTGCGGGATTAGCTCAGTGGTAGAGCGGTGCTTTTACAAGGCGTAGGCCATAGGTTCGAATCCTTTATCCCGTACTTTTTTATCTGATAACTTTAGGGGCTATGATGAAAGGGGATCATATGACATTTGCATTGTCAGTTTGGGAGTTCGAATCTCCCTAGCTCCATATTATGTTAGGAAGATTTCGGGGTTCGATTCCCCGCCGCTCCAAACAATACAAACAAGGCCTCATCATCCAAAGGTTAGGATATCTGACTTTCAATCAGACAATGACGGGTTCAAGTCCCTCTGAGGTCATAAAATTAAATAAGGCTCCATCGTTTAGTGGCTAAGATCCTTGTCTGTCTAACAAGTGATGGGAGTTCGATTCTCCCTGGAGCCGCCTTTTAAGGACATAATAAAATGCCTAAACCAAGCCAAGATCTTATTATGTATGCTTCTTTTTTTTGAATATCATTGATATGGCTTATTAGGCCAATCATTCCAAAGCATAAAATTTGGACATTAATAAATTGCATGTTTGCTGGTTTTATTCTTGGAATTAGGCTAGAAACTCTGATCAACTAGATTCTTCTTGGCATTTTGTGATTGACATCCAGACAATGAAATGCTATTATAGATACAGGGCTAAAAGGATAACAAAATGGTAATTACTGCAATTCAAGCAATTTTAATTTCTTTTCTCATTGGAATGGTTGTTGGCGGAATAATTGGATGGAAACTAACATTCAATTTGCGCCTTGCAAAAGTCCAAGAACAACAGGTTGCTATCAATAAATTGGTGGAAGAAAATAGATCTTTGAGAATAAAGATACGAAGCCACAATATTCAAAAAACAAAAGAAAAAGCAGGAAATGCTGTTGTAGCTGTTGGGAATGGCGTTGTAAGCGCTGGTGGTGCTGTTGGAGATGTTGCAACGGGCCTAAAAAACAAATTTTGGCCTAACAAAGACAAGAAAAAACTTAAAGGTGGCGATTAAAAATGAATGAAGTCATATTGTCAATCGTTGATTATTGGATTGAATCTAAGCCGCTGTCATGGCTAAATACTGAGCGCATTGAAATTGTAGAGCGATGGAGAGTTCTGTCCTATGAGCTTCGCAATCCCGAAGTTGGACCAAATAGGAAAGGATATGAAGCTGCGTTACGTGGTATTCTATTAGAGCTTGTACGACAAGCATGGAATGATCCTTATGCTTATGTTATGTATAGGAGAGGAATGCCTCGTCTTCCATGGGTATTTGTTCATGAAGCAGCACGAAAAACAGGGCCAAAAATATCTGAAATCCCAGTCTGGGTCACGCAAGTTGCCGATGAGCGTGGAGTTCGTCGACCTGTGACTATCGCAATGTCTCCTGTTTCTGGGAAGAAGTCTCGATACCAGTCCATAGCTATCTTTTTGGATTTGGGGTCACGACCCGAGCCAGCTCTTCTTGAACTCCTCAAACGGCGTTCTTTTGCGTATGCGAAGAGGAATTCTAGTTTCAAGATCCTCGGGTTTCGGCTGATCAAGCGCACTCTTCTGGAGGAAGAGGAATCCGTTTAGTAAGGTTGAAAATCTAAGAAGAAATGTTCTTGTAGTTTAAATGGATAAAACTTCGGATTCCTAATCCGATACTCTGGGTTCAAGTCCCGGCAAGAACAAAATATGGAACTTAAAAGCAAAAAAAACAGATATTCTTATATCTTAAAGTCTGGCTTTGAAGTTGGATTTGAAGGAACGGAGGTAAACTTTGGAGATTTTCACTATGAAAGCACAAACGTTACAATATCTGATTTTGAATATGAATGTGATGCTTGTGACAATACAGGATTAGTTGACCCTTATGGAGCATTTGGCCTTGGAGATGGAAAATGTCCAGAGTGTAATATTTCCATTGGAACAATCTATCATTTTGATAATGAGCCTACATTATTTAATATTGAATGCACTAGAGAATGTATAATTAAAGCAATATTTGATGCACATAAAATGTTTTATAAAGAGATAACCGATTCTGCCGTGGTTCCAACTCGCAGAGAATGTTAAAGTATTTTACATATCATATTTATGACATATGAACTCAATTAGATCAAACAAACGAAGTAACATTCAAAGTAGACATAACAAGTTCAGATCCAATAAAGTCAAGACCAAAAGCAAGACTTGTATGCGAATCGGAAAATGTAGATTTTATATTTAAAGGAGTTTTTGATTCTGGCGAGGTAAAAATTAAAATTCCAATCATGGAAGGAAAAATTAAAGAAGGAATATATCATTCAAAATTAGAAATAATTTTAGAAGATAAATATTTCATTCCGATTGAATTTGATGCAAATTTTCAAATAGACACAAAGGTAGTTGCAGAAATTGTGCAAAAAGAGACTTTAAAAGAAAACAATAAATTTAATGAAGCAACTGTACAAAAAGTACAAGCCTCATTTCTTGGCAACAAAAAATATGAAAATGTTCAAAGCTCAAAATTTGAAAATATAAAAATAAAATCACTTAAGGAAAAATATAAATAAACAAACTATATTGTTTTAATTTCTATTTTGCTTTTAATGTTTTTATATTCTTTAAGAATAACTTTTACAAATATTTCATTTTCTTTAATTTCAGTGATATTTATATAGATTCATGTAAAGCATATAATTTAATTGACTTTAATGGACTTATAAAACATTCAGAAATAAGTGGAACAATAAAGTTTTTAGAATCTTCAAATGAGTCCTATAATTTAATTAACTGCTATTCGAGCAATACATCAGGCTCTTTTGCTCCAATAATTGACGTAAACAATTCTCAAATAAATATTAAGAATTTTACAGGTGGATTATTATTTAAAAACTTATCTGGTGGTATTGCAAATATTGAATGTCTTTCTGGCCTTGTAACGATTGATGAAACGTGTGTCTCTGGAACTATTATTGTTGCTGGCGTTTGTCAGGTAGAGGACAATAGCGAGGATGGTTATTTTGCAAAATGTAGATGGAACATTTAGCGCTGATAATGAAGCAATTTCTACTGCCGTATGGAATCGTTCTTCTTTGTCAAATAACATATCTGGTAGTATGGGATGGATTCAAAATAAATCTATTTTAATGGCTCAGTCAATTGATAAAATTAGAGGTATGACATGTGGAAGGTGGACCATAAATGGATCGCAGATGATTTTTTATGATGAAAACAATTCTGATGAAATAACAAGATTCAATTTATTTGATGGAGATGGACTTCCATTTTTTGCAGAGCAAGGCTCTCCTGCCGAAAGAAGAGTTGTTTAAAATTAAGTTGTATTTTGATAAAATGATGGCATGAGCCATAATATGATAATTGCATTTACCGGACCTAAGGGCTGTGGAAAAAGTTCTGCTTCAAAATACCTTATAAAAAAAGGTTTTGTTCGTCATTATTTTGCTAAGCCTTTAAAGGAAATGATTAAGTGTCTTGGTTTAACTGAAGAGCATGTAAATGGAAGTACAGATTTTAAAGAAGCTCCATGCAAAGAACTTTGCGGAAAGAGTCCAAGATGGGGCATGCAAAGTTTAGGAACGGAATGGGGCAGAGAACTAATCCACCCAAACTTGTGGGCAAATGCATGGGCAAATACCATGCCAAAAGCACATGTTACTTGTGATGATCTTCGTTTTCCAAACGAACTAAAGCTTTTAAGGGAAAAGGGAGGAATTATAATTAATATTGTTAGAGAAAATTGCAATTATGACAAAAGCCATGAAAGTGAAGCTCATGAGCTTCCTTATGACTACCAGATAACTAACTCTGGTTCTATGGAAGATATGCATGATCAATTGGAGAAAATACTTAGAGAAGAAGGATTTGAAATTAACTGGTGGGTACGATTAAGGCTATGGCTTTCATCTAAAATCTAGACTTGACAAGCTCTCTCTGTCGATCTAAGATACAAGAAGCCATGTCACAACACTCTGAACAAGAGAAAATTCAAAATTCTATTCTCAGTTTAAGAACTGAGCTTGCAAAGACAAACAAAAGAATTGAGATAATTGAACAGGAGAAAGAAGTAGCAAAATTACAGACTAGATTCTATCAAAATCTAGTTAAAGAGCTTTACTCTCTTTCAATAAATCAACCAAGTCCTGTTTCAAAAAAATATTTATTACCTTCGAAATTTTCTATTGCTTGTGAGGCAAAAAAGTTTAGAAATTCAAATTTTCCAAATGAGTGTGAAATTAATTTTGAGCCATTGCAAGAAAGCTACAAAGACATTGCAAGGGCAGAATATATTGAAAAAATAGGTTATTATGTATAAGTTTCCAAGTATAGAAGCATTTTATCAAGTAGCAAGATATTTGAAAAAAATAAACAAAGATCCAGAATATCCAGAAGAGTACAAGGTAAAAACTCCAATCTGGTATAGAGGAACAGTAAAGCTACACGGAACAAATGCGAGCATCCATCATTCTTCTGATGATAATGTCATTTGCCAAAGCAGAACCAGGGTAATAACGCCAGAAGTAGATAATGCCGGTTTTGCATCATTTGTTGCTGAAAATAGAAATGCCGTACTTGAAATTTGTAAAGAGGCAAGAGAGAAAAATGAAATAGCCCCAGAAAAAGATCTTGTAATTTATGGAGAATGGATAGGGCCAGGCATTCAAAAAGGAATGGCAATAAATTCATTGCCAGAGAGGCAATGGGTTATTTTTGGATTCAAAGTGATTGATGGAGAAGATCAACAATTCATTGATTACACTCCAGAATACGAAGACAGATTTAAAGAACAAAATATTTTTTCAATTTTTGATGGAGACATGACTCTAATAAGAGTGGATTTTGATAATCCAGAAAGTTCTTTATCTTATATTGAAAGAATTACAGAAGAAACAGAAAAAGAATGTCCATGGGGGAGAAAGTTTGGACTTAAAGGAATAGGAGAGGGAGTCGTTTGGGTTCCTACGGGAAATCTCTTTGGAAGAACTGAGCTTTCTTTCAAATCCAAAGGCGAAAAACATAAGGAAATTAAGAGCAAGAATAAAAATGAATTAGAGCCAGAAATTCTAAATTCAATAAATGAATTTGTAAACTTCTCTCTAACAGAAAACAGACTCAATCATGGAATTGAAGCGATCAAGGAAGCTGGCCATGTATTTGAAACAAAGTCTCTTGGACATTATCTAAAATGGATCGCAGCCGACATTCAGAGAGAATGCCGATTTGAACTTGAAGATAATAAGCTAGAGTGGAAAATGGTTTCAAAATCCATAAATGAAAAAGCTAGAAAATTCTTTATCAATAAAGTAAATTCGGAACTATAATGAAAATATATTATAAAAAATATAGAAAGCATTACAAGTACAAGCTTATTGAGCCTTTTTCAATAGAAATTGATTCTTGCAAAGACTCAACCTTTCATGATTTATTTTATGAGTTTGATAATGGACAAGTCAATGGAGGTTGGGCCAAGATAACTCCATTTGGGGCTCTTGAAATAAAAGAAGGGTATGCCTGGGACGGTCCCTCTGGACCGTCCCTTGATACAAAGAATTTTATGAGAGGCTCATTGGTTCACGATGCCCTATATCAACTTATAAGAGAAAGAATCCTTTCCAAAAAATATAGAAAAATGGCTGACAAAGAGATGAGAAAAATCAATTTAATTGATGGAATGAGCAAATTTAGAGCCTGGTACACTTATTTAGCTGTCAGAATGTTTGGCTTCTTCTTTGTAAAAAGAAATAGAAAGACAAACGAAATTATTTCTGCTCCTTAGAGATTTTATGTTTAAAGTATTTTTCGCCAAAAGAAAAGCAAAAAGACAGATGATGGCTTGTAAATTATGGGCTGGTTGGTCAAAAAAAGATCTTCGTTATCGAGAAGAGCGATGCATCACAGTTAATAATTATATAATATTCGACAATCTTTATTCGCTGGCTAAGCGAGCAAATGGTTATTTTGTAGCAGAAGACTATATCGGAGTTGAATCTGCTTATCTTGAAGCTAGAAAAATTGTTGATTCTATTTAGAAAGAATAAAATGGAAATCTTAAATTTACAAGGAATAACTTTGGAAGGATTTGCCGAAGGAGGGATTCGAACATCAATAGGAGTGCCAGAAATTGGTGCAATTTTTGATGCAGGAACTCCAATTCCAACATGCCTCCGATATGACAATATTTTTATTACTCATGGACATTCTGATCATATTGGATGTCTTGTTCCAATAATTGCCAGAAGAAGTCTTCAAAGTTTACCTCCTGCCAATGTTTACGTCCCAGAAGTCATTAAAAATGATCTTGAAATAATATTTGAGTCTTGGTGGAGAATTAATGGTGGGAAAGGCCCAAAATTCCCTGTTAAAATTCACGGAAAGAAGGTTGGAGATACAATTGATTTAGGTAGGGGCATAAAAGTTATTGGAGTTCAAACCTTTCATAGGGTTCCTTCTGTTGGATGGTCAGTAGAAAGAACAACCAAGCGTCTAAGGTCGGAATTTATAGGGCTTCCTGGCAACGAAATTGGAAAATTAAAAAGAAATGGAGTTGAAATTACTTTTCCAAATACTGAAATCATTTTGACAGTACCAGGAGATACGTCAATTAATTTCTTAATCGAAGAAGGAAGGGCAAGAAAGTCAAAGGTTCTTGTTCATGAAGTTACGTACTGGGATGACATTGAGAGTACTTCAGAAAAATGCAAACAGTATGGCCATACTCACTTTAGAGATATGATTGAGCATTGTGAAAAGTTTGAAGGAGAGCACTTGGTTCTTTGTCATAGAAGTATGAAATTTTCAAGAAGTTTTGTTGAAAGTCAAGTAAAAAAGCATTTTCCAAAAGATATTCAAGATAAAATCAAAATATTTGATGGAAAAAATTAAAAGAGAATTTAAAGAATATATTTAAGTGTATGGCCGCAGATAGTTTGAGTGTTATAGCCGTTAAGCTTGATCAAATAGCTGAAAGACAAGATCGTACAGATTCTAAGGTCAGCGCTATTACTGAACGGGTATTAAATCCTGAAAATGGTGTTTTTGCCAAAGTAAGGACCAACGATGCTTTGTCTGCTAAAAATCGTGAAGATATAGATAAGCTATCTAAAAGTGTAGATAAACTTTTATCTATATGCGAAACTCATGAAAGAACAGTGTCCGCCATTGAAAGGTGGACGAAAGAACATGAAGAGCGCGATAGTGAGCTTCGTCAAAATGTAAATAAATTAGCAGAAACAATTGTTTCAAAATTTGAAGATCAGGACAAAAATTTCAAGCCAATAAAAGAAGATTTTATTATTAGAAATTCAAATAAAGTTTGGAAAGATCGAGTTGTTTGGTTAATAATATCAGCACTAATTACAGCCCTTGCACTTCCTCCGATCGTAAATTTGTTTAAAAATGACTATGAGATCAAGCCAAAAATAGAAACTATGCTAAAATAAGTTTTGCCTACGCGCGTTGGAGTGCCAGCAGGTCTTCTAAACCTAGCTTGTGAGGGTTCGAATCCTTTCGTAGGTATATTATTAAATGATGCTTTTAGGGCATCATTTTTTTAATTTGCCAAACAGAAAAAATTGTGTTAATCTTCTGTTGCAGGATGGCCGCTATGGAAGAACTTGAAAAAGAACTTGAAAAAGAACTTGAAAAACTTATTACCCTAAAGGGCGAAGACAATTGGTCTAATTCTACTAGAAATACAGAACTTTATGATCTTATTGTTCGGAACTATAGCTTTGGAAAAAGGCTAACTTATAGTCCAAAAAAAATTGAAAACTATGTTAATCTTCAAAGCTCCAGAAGTTTAAATATTGAAGAGAATGATAAGCTAGATATCTTTATAAAAAAAGCAAAAAAGTCTATTCTTCTACGTAAAGAAGACTATGAAAGAATTCATGAAATAGAAGAAAATACAAATAATATAGACAATTTTGTTGAGTTAGGATTTAGAGCTCCAATAAACTTAGAATGCTATAGAAAAGAACACAATTCTACAGTTTCAGGATATGACATAGTTCCTATAGCAGTTCTGGCTGGCCAGTCTATGGGATATAATGTAAAATTATATGATCTGAGTTGCTGTGGAGAGGGTTTAGATTTAAAAAAAGCAAATGTTGTAGTTTGCTATCATGTATTAGAGCATATTAGCGATCCGACAATTTCAATTAGAAAAATTCATGAAGAAATGAATGATGGTGCATTTTTTCATGTAGAAGTTCCAATTGAGCCGGGCTTTCCTCGTTTGCAATTTGCTCACTTATTTCCTTTTGAAAAAGGAGATCTGGGAACAATGCTTAAAGAGGCAGGCTTTAAAATAAAATTTTCAACATCAAACGATACTTTTGAAAGACATTTAGCTTACAAATAAGGATATAAAATATGCAAATCCATGAAATTTTTGAAACCATTTCTAATACATCTAAGCGAAATGAAAAAGAAAAATTATTAAAAGATAATGATTCTTATTTGCTTAGACAAATATTGGAATATACATACAATCCATATAAACAATATAATGTTGTAAAATTTTCTCCGCGGCAAGATATTCTTGCCGCAGATAAGCCAGAAGTTCTTTGGAATAATTTTTTTCATCTTCTTGATCGTTTAGACTCTAGAGAAATAACTGGTCACAATGCCCTAAATGAAGTTGAGTCTTTTATTGGTTGCGTTGACGACGATACCGCGAAGTGGATGACAAGAGTTATTCAGCGTCATCTAAATATTGGAATTACGTCCAGTACGATCAATAAAGTATTTGACAACTTAATCCCAGTCTTCAAAGTTCAACTTGCCCACAAATTTGAAGAAAAAAGAATCAAAAAAGAAAAACTTGTGGCTACTGAGCCCAAGCTTGACGGAGTTCGATGCATTGCAATTGTAAAAAATGGGAATGCAATTCTTTATTCTCGAAATGGGAAAACAATAAGTGACAATTATAAGAAAACCATCATAAATGATATTGAAAATTTGGTAAAAGAAGAAAAAATTCCTAAAAATATAGTATTTGATGGAGAGCTTATGGGAACTGATTTTACAAAAACAGTTTCACAAATTCACAGAAAAAGTGAAGTAGACGTAACTTCTACTTTTTATAATATTTTTGACTGGGTTCCTTATTCAGATTGGTTGAGCCAAAAGTCTTCTTTGACTTGCCAAGAAACAAGAGAAAAACTTGAAGGTATGCATTTGGAACTCAATTCTAGGTATTTGAAAATGGTACATAGGGACATTGTGAGCCCTGATCAAATAAAGGCTATGCATGATGTTTATGTTTCTCAGGGCTATGAAGGAGCAATGATAAAGATGCTTGATACCAAATATAAATTTGGTCGCGGTCACAATGTTATGAAATTAAAAGATTTTTATGATATTGATCTTGAAGTTGTTTCTTTTGAAGAAGGAACTGGAAAATATGAAGGAATGCTTGGAGCTATTGTTGTTAAGCACAATGACGTTCTTGTAAATGTTGGTTCTGGCTTTAGCGATGAAGAGCGAGGGCAAATATGGGAAAATAGAAGTAAATTTAGAAACCATATTGCTGAAATTCGTTATCAAGAAGAGACTCCAGACGGAAGCTTGCGATTTCCAACCTTTAGAGGTTGGAGACCTGATAAAAAGACCGTCTAAGATATGGTAAAATAAGAAATGATATTTCAGCCTTATACTAAAACAGTAGAAAATGAAGAATATATAAAAACTCTCATTTCTGTTCTTGATGAAATAAATAATATTATTAAATCAGAAACCTCTGTTTATACTATTGAAAATAAGACATTTGTTACGGAACGTCTTTCTACTTCATTGAGACATGTTGTTCAGAGCGGTTCTCCTTTAGCTAGAATAATAAAAGGGCAAATTTTAGATTCTGCATATAAGGCAGAAAAAGCGGGAGCTGATTCAACAAAATTGTTTTTAACTTTTATCTCCACGCTTTTGAATAAGCTAATTCTTGAAATAAAGTCTGAAAAAAGTATACCTCAAATAATTTCAAGGCTTGATAAAGAATATGAAGAAATAAAAGAACAAATTAAAGACAATATTGTTCAGCCAAAATGGGATGATATTGTAGAATGCGTTAATAGATCAAGTAGAAATAAAATAATATCTGATATGGTTCTTGAAGCAGTAAATCTTGCCGGACTTGAAGGAAATATCATTCCCGGAGGATCTGCAAATGGAAAATATTCTGTTGAATTGGTTTCAGGCTACAATTTCCCAGTTTCCACCTACCCTTTATTTACAGAAGAGGATAATGGGAGATGGGGACGTGGAGATGTTAGGGTGTTGGTCGTCGATGGAGTTATCGAGAGAGCTTCTGAGATGACAAAGATTTTTACAGAAGCATATGAAAACGGCAAGCCTCATTTGGTTGTAGCAAGGGGATATGGAGAAGAGGTTATTGCGACAATTTCTGCAAATCCAAAGATTGATATGTGTCCTATTCGAATCCCTTGGGAGCTTGATAGTATCAATTTTATTGCAGACATATCAATTGTATGTGGTTCACAAATTGTATCTTCGATGAAGGGTGATACAATTGGAAAAGTTGACTACAAATCAATTCCTATTGTAGATAAGGTAATATGTACAAATGGAAACTTAAATATAATCAATGACAAAACAAGAAACGTTGTTTCTGCTCATTTGTCTGATTTGAACAAAAGACGAGATGAAATTAATGTTGAAGAAATGTCTGAATTCGTCAATAGAAGAATTAAAGCATTAAACTCTCATACGGTTCATATTAGATTGGGCTCGTTAACTGAACAACAAAAAATGAAAGAGCTTGAGTCGGCAGATTTCTCACTAAGAATTGTAAAAGGAATTCTTGACAAAGGAACGGTTCATTTTCGGGAGCTTGGATTTAATCATAAAATGCCAACAATATCAATATTGTCAGCAATTTATCATGGAATATCTTTAGCAAAATCTTTAATTTCTGTAGATCTTGCAATTATGAATGATTAACTTTATTGGTTGGCAGCTTCTTGATCTCTTCCTGCCTTAAGTCTAGATGCTAGAGCTTTTTTTATTTCAGGATTTATTTTTTGTCCAATTTTTTCTAAAACTCCAATAACAGCCATATAGCTTTCTGCTTGGTCGGGGGTTATCTTAGATAGCACGCTTCCAGGATCAGTTTTTTCTTCTGCTCCTTGTAGATCTTGAACATCTTCTTTTTCAATTGGAACCTTGATATTAGCCCCAGAAGCCTTATTAGCTAGATTCTCAAAGTCTTGAACAGAAAGTTCTAAAATTTCTCTTGTTATAGCATCGGCATCTATTTTATATTTGCTAAATAAACCATCAACAATTCCTGGTTGTAGAGCTTTTTTTATCATCTTTTCTAAGTTGGAAAGTGCCTTTTGTCCTTCTGCTCCATGGGACTTTAAGGCATTTGCCATGCTGTTATTGTTATCGGTTTCTTTTTTCTGCTTATCATCTGTAAATGGGATAGGCTTGGAATCTGATTGAGAAGATTGTGATTTGTTTTTTGAAAATGCCCCTTTTTCATTCCATGCATCGCTAGCAATGCTAGATAATCCTGCTTCATTAATTCCTCCGCCTCCAAGCGCTGCTGTGGCAATTTGCACCATATCGGGAACAGACTTCAGCATTGACACAAGCTGAGTTTGTAGAGTTACAATACTGCTCATTGTTCTTTTTTGGCCAACATTTAAAGTTGCTGCACCTAAAAGTTGCTTGAAAAACCCTTGGGATTGCAAAGATGACATATCTTGGGCAGCAGCAGATATTAAACTCTTTACAGAAGGAAGGTTGGCATTTCCAATAACTCTATTTATTTCTTTGAAAACTTGTGCAATTTTTTTAATCTCGCTTGCATCAATAACTTCCAAAAGAACATTCATTCTGTCTCTATTATATTTTTCTTGTAATGAAATAGTTTTCATGATATAATGACCTATAAGGTTAATTATCGATATGACAGAGAAAACAACAAATAATTTGCTCAATAATGAGGATATTGATGATATCGATAAACTTGAAGAGAATGATATGCTTCCAAATCAAAAATATGGAATGCGTCATTTAATTGAATGCAATTGCATTCTTCCTCAGTTTAAAAATAGAAAACCTGTAATTTGGCATAAATTTCAAGCTTTCTCTATAATAGATGAAAATAATAATGTTATTCCAAAGTTTGCACAATGCAATAACTGTGCAATAATCCACAAAATAACAGAGATTGGAGTTTCTGAAGTTACATTAAAAGAAAATCTAAGATCTATTAGAACCATTGAAGAAATAAAGCTAGGAATGCAACCGGATATAGCTGGTCTTCTTGAGCAATATAAAATGGAATTACCTATTTGGGAAGAGGTAGAGTTCATTCTCCAGAACAAGAGATGGGGCTCTACAATCATCTTGGATTCAGAAACAGAAAACAATCAAATTGTAGGAAAGGCTTTGATTTTCCAAGGAACGCCAGTTTTGGCAAGGATTGAATCATTTTCTCGTCAAGATTTTGTAAAATAAATAAGGAGAAAAGAATATGGGAATTAGAACTTATGGAACATCTGTTGATGATACAATCATAAAAGAAAGCGACGAAGCCAGAAAAATTGTAGCAGAGATTATGAATTATGGAATATCTCAAAATCAAATTCTGTATATTATAAATGATTTGGCTTTAAATTTAGAGAATCAAGCACATCTTCGACGCATACTTAATGTTGTGCGGGACATCAAAGATGACACAATTGTCATTGCAAAAAGAAGTCCGCTTGAGGTTTAAATGATAAAAAAAGACTATGATGACGATAGAATAATAATTTTAAATGAAGTTGATGAATCTCCAATTTCCAATGCAATTCATCAACTTTTTACTCTAGCACAAAAAGATAAAAAAAGCCCAATTCATATCATTATAAATACTTTTGGAGGAGTGATCTATGATATGCTTGCTCTTTATGATGCAATTAAATATATTCAAAGTCTAGGAATTCCAGTTAATACAATTGGATTAGGAAAAATTATGAGTGCTGGAGTTATTCTTCTTGCGGCAGGAACTTCTAGAAAAATTGGAAGAAATGCCACAATTATGTGGCATGTTGGACATGACGAATTTGGGGGAGACATTCTTGAAATTGAAAATGAAATTTTAGAATTTCGTAGATTAGAAGGGCTTTGTAATAAAATTTTGTCAGAAGACACAAAGATTTCTGATGACAAAATGAAGGAAATGTTGCATCCTAGGGTCGATGTCTATATCACTCCTAAGGAAGCAATTCAATTTGGAATTGTTGACGGTTATTTAGACGCTTTAGAAAAGCCAACCTTGACTGAGCCAGTCAAAAAAACTAAAACGAAAAGAACATTAAAATGAGTTTTAACTATAAATCAGAATTTCCTTTTAAAAAAATTAGACCCCAACAAGATGAAGCAATAAATTTTGCGCTTGATGCATTCTTAAATAAAAATAAGAAATTTGTAATTTTAGAAGTTGGAACAGGTGGTGGAAAAAGTCCTATAGCGATAACAATTGCTAAATATCTTGCAAAGAACGCACCTACAGGCGATTCTTATGAGAAAGGAGCATGGATTCTCACAACCCAGAAGATTCTGCAAGATCAGTATATCAAAGATTTTGGCCCTCCAAAAGGAGTATGTAGATCCGTAAAGTCTGCGTCAAATTATAAATGTGAGTATTTTGAAAAAAATAAATGCAGTGATAGCTTGAACCTTTTGAAAGAAGCAGATCCAGATAGTAAATTTTATAAAAAATGTTATTATGGATGCAAATACAAAGTTCAGAAAAGATCATTTCTTGCATCAGAACAAGGAATAACAAATTTTCCTTACTTTCTAACTGAAACATCGTTTGTTGGAAAAATTCTTCCAAGACAATTGCTCATAATCGACGAATGTCACACAATTGAAGATGAATTATCAAAATTTATTGAAGTTGTTATTAGTGAGCGCTTTGCTTCTGCAATTCTTCGTTTAGAGATGCCCAAAGATATTGAAAACCAAGAAGTTGCGATGATCTGGATCAAAGAAAAATATCTTGTTACCCTAGATAATAAGATTGAGTCTTTTGATGAAGAAATAAGAGAACTTCAACAAAAAGGACAAGAAGAAAGCGATGAAGCAAGAAGACTTGCTTCAAATAAAGAAAAGCTTTCCAAACACAAGACAAAAGTATCTAAATTTTTAGATATTTATACAAAAGAAAATTGGGTTTTTAATCTTGTTCCTTCTTGGAATAATAGCGGAAGAAAACTTGAATTTAAAAGCATAGATATTGGAGAATATGCTCATGAACATCTTTTCAAATATGGCGAAAAAGTTCTGCTTCTTTCAGCTACGGTACTAAATAAAGAAGCATTTTGTGAATCTATTGGGATAAAGCCAGAAGAAGCAGCATTTATATCAATTGACTCTCCTTTTCCCAAAGAGAACACTCCTGTTTTTTATATACCAGCAGGGAACATGAACAAGACCAGTCTCGACAAGACCCTTCCAAGGCTTACAGAAATAGTAGGGGTGCTTTTGGAAGAGCACAAAGGAGAGAAGGGTATAATTCATACGAGAACTTTTAAAATTGCAAATTATATAAAAGAAAATCTAAAAAATTCAAGACTTTTAATTCATGATAGCGGAAATAGAGATGAGATTCTAAAAAAACATATATCTTCTAAAAAAGACACGGTAATTTTATCTCCTTCCAGTACAGAAGGGCTGGATCTGAAAGGAGATTTGAGCAGATTTCAAATTATTTGCAAATTGCACTGGCCGTTCTTAGGAGATGAACTTGTTCAAATGAGAATGAAAAAATACGAATATTGGTACAGTTACCAGGCTGTAAAAAGTCTAATTCAGGCAAAAGGAAGATCTATTAGGACCGCTGAAGATTTTGCAGTAACCTATATTCTTGATGATGCTTTTGATAGACTTTATTCTAGAAATATTCAACTATTCCCAGACTATTTCAAGGAATCTTTGCATATTGATTAAATATTATGCCTCCTAAATCTAAAAACTACTCATCAGAGTCAACCGTAAAAGACAATTGGGAAGAATTAAAAATTCTTATAGAATCTATTGACAGAGATTTAAAAAAATCTATTACAAAGGGAACAAAAAGGTCTGGTGTTAATGCCAGAAAAGGCTTAATGTATGCAAAAGAGCTTATTTCTGTTATTTATCATGGAAGCATTGAAGAGCAAAAAAATGCTAGAAAAAAACTTCCTCCACATGGCAATAAGAATGGGGCAGGCGTAAAAGCGATGCTTGAACTGAGAAACATTAAGAAAGACTAAATTTTTTATTGTATTGAAGGACTATTTATTTTTGTATGGCACGAAACTCAATCAATCGTGATTTGCACGGAAAAGAAGTAAAATTGACACAGCCTCATAAAGAGGTTGGCTCTAATGGACATTTAAAATTATCTCAAAAAGATACTTTAGAAACAGTTCTAAAGGATCCTGTTATTGGTCCTGATAAGAAATCAGAACAGCCCACAGAAAAAGTTTATAAAGAGATAGAGCCTAAAGAGGGCTCTGCCATTGAACAAGGGCTGGAAGTGGTAGAAAAAAAGACAGACGAGCCTGTAGTCGCTACTGCCGAAGAGATCGTGGAAGAAGATTCCGAA